>Ga0307378_10003950_pt1 | contig 21496 bp, 13 predicted proteins | sample UN1MG_FD_202238 | JGI IMG/M metagenome (GOLD analysis project Ga0307378, IMG submission 202238) | Soil microbial communities from Risofladan, Vaasa, Finland - UN-1 | ecosystem: Environmental > Terrestrial > Soil > Coastal area > Acid sulfate soil | place: Finland: Risofladan, Vaasa | collected...
TTGCGCAGGATGTTCTTGACGTAGGTGCGCGTTTCGGTGAAGGGGATCATCTCGATGAACTCTTCCTCGCCGGCGTCGGGAAAATCCTGCAGCCACTGGTCGACGCGATGCGGGCCGGCGTTGTAAGCGGCCAGGGCCAGGTAAAGCCGGCCGTCGTACCTGTCCAGCAGGGTTTTCAGGTACTGCAGCCCCAAGCGGATGTTGATCTCCGGATCGTACAGGTCCTTGGCTTTGACCTTTAGGTTGCTGCCGTTGGCGATCTCGCGCGCCGTGCCGTGCAGCAATTGCATCAGGCCATAGGCATTGGCCGGGGAACGCGCGTCGGAACGGAAAAACGATTCTTCGCGGATCAGGGCCAGTACCAGCCCGGGATCCACTTCCTGCTCCTTGCTGTAGGTTAAGATCAGGTTCTCGTACTGGCGCGGGAAAAAGATGCCGCTCAGGAAATTGGGCAGGTGCACGCTTTCATAGAAACGGAAATTGCTGCGGAACTTGGTGAAAGCCAGGAAAAACCGGTTTTGCTGGTAATACAGCAATGACTCGATGATTTTTAGCAGGTTGAGGTCGGAGGTGGAAAGCCGGGGATCTTTTTTGGCCCAATAAATGGTTTCCAGTGCATCGTCCCAGAGCGAGTGCCCGGCCAGGACCTTCAGATCGCCGATGATCTCCATGAAGCGCGGGCTGGGAGGATCGTCAATGGCGGTGACAAAGTCATGGTTGAGGTTTTTGAAAAGGTTTTTGTCCTGAAGAACCCGGACTGTGTAATAGGAATACGGATAGCGGCCGAATTCCTCCTGTTTGCGGTTTTCCAGTTTGTTCAGCCAGTAACGCGAGGCGATGCGGTAACTCATGAATGGCGAGCCGCTCCCCTGCCTAAAAAAATTCAGCGCCTTTTTTTTGTCGTCCTGGCGGTAATGGATCCAGGCCAGAAGCCAGACGGTTTTCCAGTAATCCTCATCGCGCTCCCTGCTCAACTGCAGATACTGCTCGTAAAAAGGCAGGGCCTTGGCGTATTCCCTTTTTCCTCCGAGTATCTGTGCCAGATCGAACATGAGCCTCGGATAAGCAGTCGTATTTTTTTTGATGTTTTGCAGCTGCGCAGTGATATCACTGGCCGGATCTTCTCGGACCTTGATCTTCACCAGTATGCTTTCGGCGTAGGGCCGGTAGTTTTCCGGCAGGAGCTTCAACAGCAACTGGCGAACCTGGCCAAAATTGCGGTTCAGGTAGGCGAATTCGGCCTGGAAAAGCCGATTGAGGTCACGAAACCGGCAGTAGGGCAGCTCGCGGCGGAATTCAGTACCGTCGAGGTTGCTCTGCAGGAGCGAAAACTTGGCGAACCATTCGCCTTCATCGAGGCGCTTGAGCATGGCCAGCACTTGGTTACGGGGCAGCCCCTGCAAGATGGGCTGCAGCCGCTGCTTCAAAAAAATGGCTTTGAATTCCGTATCCGCCCTTTCCCGGAGACCGCTTTTCAATAGGCAGTCGAGCCTCAGGATTCTAATTTCCAGGCTGGCAGCCGGATGCATATCGAAATAAGCTACAAATTCACGGTATTTTTTTGCGGCATACAGGTTTTTTAGCAGCAGCGTATCGCGTTTGGCCGCGATATGGGGGAAACGGTCCGGCAGTGTATTCAAAATGCGCAGACTCTCCCGGTATTTTTTTTCCGAAAAAAGCAACTGCGCCCGCTTCAGGTTCTCCATGGCGGCAAACAGTGGGTGATCCGCATCCGCTGCTGCCGGTTCTTCCGAAATTTTTGCGCTGCCATTACCCAAAAAAGATTTCAAAATGCGGTAATTCTTGAACAATTGCTGGCGGTCGATTGCCCGTTCCTGAGCAAAGGGGATTGTATCCGGAATCAACCCGGTCAGGCCATAGGCGACGGCGAAGGAAAATACAATGACCTGACAGAACAGAAGGGTGTAGGGATAGCTTTTGACTTTATTTGTAAGCTTCAAAATTGTAGCCTTTCAAAGCCTTGCGGTCTCCCTTGGCCAGGATGTTGACCATCTGCTCTTCAAAATATTGCAGATCACTGGAACGACGCATGTACAACTCCTTGGCCTGCAGCAGGGTTTCTTTCAAAACTTCGTAAAGGTTCCTGTTTTTGATGCCATCATCCACAGCTTTTTTGTTGTACAGGATGATGTCGTTGATGATCACCCTGGCAAAGCGCTCGGGATCGTTGTCCCGGACCGGGGCCGAAGTTTTTTCTAATTCGTCCGCTTGGCCGAAAACCCTGGATTCCACCTCGGTGTCTTCTACGAACTCGTGGGTCTTGATCTTGGCCAGCAGTTTCTGGCGGATGGGGAGCATATCCAGGCTGAGTTCACCTACCGCAGCCAGGATCTCGATGAACTTGTGCTGGATCACGGTGCCGGTCAGCGAATCGGCGTAGATCACCGCCTGGGGTTTTCCCTTGACAAAAAAAGGCATGACCAGGATTTTCTTGGGTTTGCCGCCGCCCAAACGATTGTAGATCAGGAAATCGTCCGGCTTGTGTATGGGTTCACCCATGTAGTTTTTCTTGGTTTCGATCACGCTTTTCAGGACCGTGTTGGCCGAAAGTGAAAAGAATATTCTCTTCAATTCCTCATCGTTGATCTGGCCGTCTTCGCCCGAAAAGCCCTTGCCTCTCCAACCGACCAGCTTGTCGTCGCGCAATAGAAAAAGGGCTGCCCGGTCGCAAAAATGGTTGATGCCTTCGATGATGCCGCCGATCAGGAGCAGTTGGTTGGAAGCGGCGGCGATTTTTTTCACGTATTCGTTCAAGACCGTGATTTCGACGCCGCTCTCGCCGGCTCCGTTGCGTCCGGCAAAATCCTCAGGCACGTTGAATTTAATCAACTCGTCGAGATCCTTAAGTTTTTCTATGTCCCTGAACATATTGCTTTGAAACGTATCGATGCGGTTCAGCAGCATTTGAATTTTTTCGTTGATCACTTTCTCAACGAAATTCTTGATTTCCTCGTTTGTCATGGCATTCCTCCTTTAAGGTTAGACTCCGGCCTCCAAACGGCTGGCCAAAAGTTCAGGCAGACCGGCTTCCCTGATTTTTTTCTGGGTTGTGGTCACATCATAGGAAAAGCGGTTGAAGCTGATCTCCATCTTGACGGAATCGAAAATGATAAAGCTGGAAGTCGGGTTCTTGTCGCGCGGCTGGCCAATGGAACCCGGGTTGATCAGATAACGGGTGTTGGCATCGAGTTTGATGCGAGTGCTTTCAGTTAAAGGGACGATGTCGAGTTTTTCGTTGCGCAGGAAATAAATGATGGGGAAATGAGTGTGCCCGAAAAACCCGATCGACGTCTCCATGAATTTAAATGATTCAGTGGCTTCGAACTGCGAAAAAACGTAATAATCTTCGTCAAAAGTGGAGCCGTGGCAGATGGTGATGAAGCGGTCAATGACCAGCGGTCCCTTGGGCAATTTCTTCAGGAACTGATAATTGGCCGGGGCTATTTTCAATTTGCTCCACTCTGCGGAAAAGGCGGCGGCCGGGTTGAACAATGAAGATGATTCCAGATCGGCGATGACCTTGTCGTGGTTGCCGCGCACGGAGCGCACATTGGGCAATTCCCGGAACTGGCCGATTACTTTATCGGGGTCGGGCCCGTAACCGACCAGGTCGCCCAAAAAAATGATTTTATCTACATTTTTCAGCTTTTTATGGGCCAGGAACTTTTCAAAGGCCTCTTGATTGCTGTGAATGTCACTGAATACGAGATAGCGCATGGATCACTTTTTTGTAAAGTTGTTCGGCATGATATGAACTCCGGACGAACGGGCCGGACTCGACCCCGATGAAACCATGGCCCAGGGCCGTCTCTTGTAAAGCGGAAAATTCGCCGGGAGAATAATAGCGGCGGACCGGGAGGCTGCAGCTGTCAGGCTGCAGGTACTGGCCAATGGTCAGCACATCCACTCCCCTGTCCCTTAATATTACGAAAAGCGCTTCGATTTCCGCGCTTGTCTCCCCCAGGCCGACCATCAATCCCGTCTTGGTGATCCAGCCCATTTTTTTGCTGTGTTCGAGAATTTGCAGTGAATGCTCGAATGCCTCCGCCTGGCGGTTGACGCTGGCGTACAAAGATGGAACCGTTTCCACGTTGTGGGCCAGAACATCGGGACCGGCGTCCAGTACGTGATCCAGGCAGCTGCTTTTGCCGTCAAAATCGGGTATCAGGACCTCGATCTTAAGTTGCGGTCGCTCCTGTTTCAAGGTGCGGATCACGGCGGCAAAATGGGAACTGCCTTTGTCGGCAAGATCGTCGCGGGTCACGGAGGTGATGACCGCGTAGCCGAGGTTCATCAGTTGGACCATCTGCAAAAGTCTGCGGTCTTCGGCTGCATCCAAAGGATCGGGCCGTCCGCAAGCGACGGCGCAAAAGCCACAGTCACGGGTGCAGACATTGCCCATGATCAAAAAAGTGGCCTGATTGCCGTTCCAGCATTCATGGATATTGGGGCACCTGGCATTCTGACAAATGGTTTGCATGCCGTTTTTTTCCAGCTTGTTTTTTAAAATGAAATAGGCGTCCCCTCCCGGCAGGCGCGTTTTCAGCCAATCGGGTTTCTTTTTGCGGATCGCCTCTGAATTCATATTTTGGTTCATTGATTTGCTTTTAGCAGAACCAATTCCCGCTGGGGCTGCGAAAGGTACTCAGCGCCGTCGGCGCTGATGACCACCATTTCCTCAACCGTGGCCACGCCGAAATCCTTGATGTAGATCCGTGGTTCAATGGTGAAAACCTGGTCCTTTTCCAGGGGCATGAAAGGCAGATTGCCGTAGCGTTCCCAATCCGGGGCCAGCAGGGCGCCGCCGTCGTGGGCGTAGCGGCCCACTTGGTGGCCAAGGGCATGGGGATATTCTTCATAACCATGGGAGACGATGTAGCCGCGGGCGATCTGGTCGATATCCAAACCGCGCACGCCCGGTTTCAGGGCCGCAAAAGCCAGGCGGATCGATTCGATGAGCACTGTGAACCCTTTCTGCACGGCCGGCGGAGCTTCCTTTTCACCAGGGCGCAGGATGTACCAGGTTCTTTGCAGGTCGGAACAATACTTGTCCACCACCACCCCGAAATCGACATTGAAAACATGGCCGGGCTTGAGGATGTTTCCGGTCGGAGCCGAATGGGCGCCGATCTCCTGGGGACCGCTGAACACCGCCGGGCAACTGCTTACGTCCCAGGCGGCAGCCAGGCCCATTTTTTCCCGTTCAGCCGTGATCCAGTCGGCCAAATCCCTTTCGCTCATACCAGGCCTTATTGCCTGACCTACCCGCCCATAAATTTCCAGGGTTTTCTGGCAGGCCAGCTTCAGCCTTCGCAGTTCTTCGCTTGATTTCTTGCCGCGGATCCTGGCAATCACGTTCTCTGCCGAGACCAGGCGCGGCGGGAAATCTGTCTCTTCAAGCAGCTTCAGGAGGTTCAGGTAATTGCCGTGGGTCAGTCCGTCGGCTGCGGCCGAATCCGGGGAATAATCGATGGCGATTTTTGCGGGGTCCTGGCGGTTCAGCAAGGCAAGCAAGTCGTCCCTTGGACTGCCCCTGTAGGCGATCACGGTATCAAAAAGACCGGTACGGCGAAATTTTTCAATATCAAGGTTGCCGACCAGGGCATGCTTCTCCCCGTTTTTAAAGAACAGGAAAAATGAAAGCCAGGTCACACCGCCACCGACCACATAATCCATGACCGGGTCGGATAACAGTCCCGATTCGCGGTCGATCACCATCCATAGATCAATATCCAGTTCGCCAAGTATTTCAATCGCCTGGGCGATCTTTTCCTTTTCCATCAATCCCCCTTTTTGGCGCTGCGCGAGTCGAAATAGAGATAGATCGCCAGGGCGATGAACATGACCAGGGCCAGAGGCTCGCCCCCGCCATTGTCAGACCAGCCCAAGTGGACGAAGCGCTCGAGGTTGAAATATTTCATGATGGCGCTGACCACACCGATGATCGCCCCGCCGGCAATGAAGCCCGAGGCGATGAGAATGCCCTTGTCATAACGTTTGGTGGCCAGTTCCTTATCCTTGCTTGAGCGCATGACCAGGTGCGCGATCAGGCCGCCGATGACCAGCGGCGTGTTCAATTCCAGCGGGATATACATACCCAGGGCGAAAGCCAGCGGCGGCACGCCTATGAATTCCATGATCAGGGCGGTCAGCACGCCTACGCCGTAGAGCAGCCAGGGTACCTGTGCTCCCGGGTTCATCAGCGGCTGGATCAGGGCAGCCATGGCATTGGCCTGCGGCGCGGCCAGGGCGGTTGAGCCTGAAAAGCCGTAGGTCTGGTTGAGCAGAAAAATTACCAGTCCCACGGTCAGCGCGGAAAGCAGAATGCCAAGAAACTTGTATTTCTGCTGCTTGAGCGGAGTGGAACCCAGCCAGTAGCCGATCTTCAGGTCGGTGATGAAGCCGCCCGACATGGACAGGGCGGTGCAGACCACTCCCCCGATCAGCAAAGCGGCAAACATGCCGTATTCACCGGTCAGGCCGGCAGCCACCAGCACCAGGCTGCTCAGGATCAGGGTCATCATGGTCATGCCGGAAACGGGGTTGGTGCCGACGATGGCGATGGCACGGGCCGCCACCGAGGTGAACAGAAAGCTGATCACGAAGACCGTGACCATGGCGATCAGGCCGAGCCTGAGGGGATGCGGTACCGGGCTCAGCACCGAAAAGCTGAAAAATACCCAGATTACCAGCGCCGTCACTGCCAGTCCAAAAATGACATACTTCATGCTCAGGTCGGTCTGGGTTCTGGGAGTTTTTTCATCGCCGATAGCCGTTTTTCGGAACATCTGTTTGAAGCCCATGCCGAAGGCCTGGATGATGATCTTTGACGATTTCAGGATGCCGATGATGCCGGCCATGGCGATGGCGCCGATGCCGATGTAGCGCACATAGTTGCGGAAAATTTCCTCGGCACTCATGGCCGATATCAGCTTGGGAGCGTTGCCGACGATCTCGGCCGGAATGAACTGCCCGAAATAATAGATCAACGGCACCAGCAGGAACCAGGACAACAGACTGCCGGCGGCGATGATCGACGTGTATTTCAGGCCAATGATGTAGCCGAGTCCCAGGACGGCAGAGAGAACGTCCATTTTTAAAACAATCTTGACCTTTTCAGCGAGCGCCTTACCGAACCCGAAAATGCGGGTGGTAAAGACTTCGTTGAAAGCGCCAACCGAATGGACCATGAAATCGAAGATGCCCCCGATGATCATGCTCTTGACCAAAATCCTGGCCTGGGCACCGCCCTTTTCCCCGGCAACCAGAATCTGGGCGGTGGCCGTGGCTTCCGGGAAAGGGAACTGGCCGTGCATTTCCTTGACAAAGTATTTGCGGAAAGGAATTAAAAATAAAATTCCCAATGTGCCGCCCAAAAATGAAACCATGAAAATTTTGAACAAATCAAAGCCGATTTTTTTGTCCAATCCCAGGATGAACAATGCCGGCAAGGTAAAAATAGCTCCGGCTACGATCAGCCCCGAGGCACCGCCGATGGACTGGATGATGACATTCTCCAGAATGGTGTTCTTTCTTTTGAACAAAGGTGAAACGCCTACGGCAATGATAGCGATGGGAATCGCGGCTTCAAACACCTGGCCGATTTTCAGACCCAGGAAAGCCGCGGCGGCCGAGAAAACCACGGCCATGATCAGGCCTAAAATAATCGAGCGGGAGGTGACTTCGGGGATGACCGTATCTGCGGAAATATACGGTGCATATTCCTTGCCCGCGGGCAGGATCTCGAAAGCCCCTTCGGGCATGCCCTTGACTTCCTGTGGATGGTTCATGGTTCCTCCTTTAGCGGAATTTGGAGATCACGTATTCCTTGATCTTTTCGAAAACTTCGGCGTTGAAGCGGATTTTATAAGCGTCTTTTTTGCTAAGCAGATAGGAGCCGAAACTGCTGTTCTTGGCATCGGCCAGTTTTTTGCGGTAATAAGCATCCCGTTCTCTGTTGAAATCCACGTCAGAAACGATTTTCTTGCTTTTCAGCTTGACGATGACCGCCGCCTTTGATTTTACAGACAGCGGCGCGGAATAAACACTCTCGTCCATGGCGAAAATGGTTTCATCCAGCCCCGGCGTTGCCGGCAGATCGCCCAGGCTGCTTCCCCTTTGATAGGTGATCGCTTCGGGTTTCAGGTTCTCTTTTTTCAGGTATGCCTCGAGTTTGCCGGGGTCGGCAAGCTGGTTCAGATCTGCGGCCACACTCTGGGCCCGGGCCAGCTGCAGCTGCAGCTTTTTCGCGACTTGCAGCTCTTTTTTCACTTTGTCCCTGGCGATCTCATACTTCTCGATTTCCGGCCTGACGATCTTGGTCAAACGCACCACGGCCATCCCTTCGGGAAAATCCAGTGGCTGGGAAATTTCATTTTCACTCAAGGTGAACAGTTTCTGGGAAATATAGCCCATCTCATCAATGTCTTTAATGGCTTGGCCCCGGGTCAGCAAGCCGGTGTCTATGACTTTGTCGGCCAGTTTTCCGGCGCCTTGCTTCATGTGTTCGGCGGCCTTGATCTTTTCATACATCGCGGCGATCCTTTCGCCGGTCACTTTTTTCAATTTATCATTTTCCAATATGCTTTTTATGCGGGTTTTGACCGCCTCATAGTTTTCCTGCTGTTCCGGGATCTTTTCCTGGGCGAACAGAATGGAAAAACCCTGGCCGGCGTCCACCGGGGAAGAGATCTCACCCTGCTTGAGGTTGTCGATCATGGACTGTTCCTGGCTGGAAAAATTCTGCCAGCCCCAGTATCCCCAGTCACCCCCGTTCTTGGCTTTTTCATCCCCGGAAAGTTCCCTGGCTTTTTCAGCGAAATTGGCAGGGGTCAGCAGGGCCGATGTCTCATTCATTTTTTTCAGGACCTGCTCGCGCGTCTGCGGGTCATAGGCGATCCAGATCCTGCCGATCTTGGTTTTCCCGGGGACTTTGAACATGCTTTTGTTGTTTTTGTAATAGGCGAACACTTCTTCTTCCTTGAGGGTGATCTCCTTTTTAAAATCGGCAAACTTCAAAGCCAGGACTTCCCCGGCCCTTTTTTCCACGCTCTTGAAAAGATTTTTGTTTTTCTGATAGAAATCAAGCTGTTCCGTTTCAGTGGTCGCCGGTTCCTTGCTGATGGCGTCACTTTTGAAAGCGATGAAATCCAGCTCGGCCTTGTCGTTCTCCTTTCGGTATTCTTCCTTGAGCACGTTCAGGTCCAGAACCTGGCCGGCGGTCACCAGCTCCTTTAGTTTGTCGCCGAGCAGGTCTTTTTTCAAGCCGTTCTCGAAGTCCCGCACTGTCATATGGTTGTAGGCCAAAAGCCTTTCGTATTCCTCTGAACCGATGAATTTGCCGTCGTTCTGAAAAGCCGGATAAGTGCGTATGGCTTCCTGCAATTCGCTTTCGGAAATCTCAAGGTTGAGTTTTTCCGCTTCACCCTGGATGATCAGCCCGCTGATCATTCCCTGCAGCACCTGTTCGGCTATACCGAACTGGTTGATCATCTGGCGGTTCAAACTGTTTTTGAACTGCTTGCTGTACATTTCCAGGCTTTTGCCCAGGTTTTTTTGGAATTCCTCGCCACTGATCTTGTGGCGGCCCACGGCGGCCACGTCCCTGTCCAGGCCCTCTGATTCAAAACGGCCTGAACCCCATTGCACGAAAATAAAGCCAATAAAGGCCAATATGACCAGCCATAGGGTCCAGGAAAGAGATTTTACGTTATTCCTCATGGATTTGAGCATTATTTTTCCTCCGCTTGATTTTGGTTTTTGAATTTCTTTTCTGCGATTTTCAGGTAAACCGACACTGTGGCCCCATTGGTCTCATTGTTTTTGATGACAATATTGCCCAGGTGTTCCTGGATAATGTTGTAGGCCAGGGTCAAGCCGATGCCTTTTTTCTGGGTACGGTTTTTGGTCGTGTAAAAAGGGTCAAAGGCCTTGTCCAGGTTTTTAAAACCGCCGCCGTTATCGCTGACATCCACGATCGCCTGTCCCCCATCCATGGATTTTTTCAGTTCGATGGCGATTTTCCCTTTGCGAATATTGTTTTCGCGGAAAGCCTCAAGGGCGTTTTCCACGATACCTTCAAATACCTGCCACAGGGAGAAATGGTTGCCATGGATGGTGATGTCTTCGTTGAAATTGTTTTTGACAATGGTGTAATCGCTGTTTTCGGGACGGCTGGATATGACCTTGATCAGCTTTTCCAGCAAATTGGATAAACTGATCTCCATTTTGACCTGATCCATGTCCGGGTTCAACTGGTTGAGTTGATCGATGATATTCTTGATGCGCACGGCCTGCTTCTGAATGCTGCCCAGCTTTTCCTTGACATATGGGCTGGAGTCTTCGCGGATACTGATCAGATCGACATAACCCAGGATCCCGGTCAGCGGGTTGTTGATCTCGTGGGCGAATCCCGAAACGATCGCAGTCAAGGATTTTTGCTTTTCCGATTGGATGATATGACGCTGCGTGTCCCGCAGCTCCTGCATGGCGATCTGCAGCTTCTTGTGCGATTCGTTCAATTCCCTGGTGCGCGAGGTGACCTGCTTTTCCAGCTCCTTGTGGGTGGCCTCAATCTCAGTCATCATGTTTTCGATTTTTTCGGCCATCTCGTTGAACTGGCTGCCGAGATAGGAAAATTCATCATTGGAATGGATCTGGATGCGGTGGGAAAAACTCCCATAGCTGATCTTTTCCAGGCCGTTTTTCAGCAGCTGGATTGGCTGGGTCAATTTTCTGTTGATCACCACGATGAGGATGATGAAAACCGTCAACAGCAAGGCTGAAATGATTATGATAAAAAAACGCAGTTCCGAGATCATTCCCCTGTTTTCCTCGTTGGAACGGCCGAAGAGGATGCGGCCCCATACGGTATCCGCGGCGGCGACCTTCACCGGCAGGCTGATCAGGTAATACGACTGAGAATCGAAAACGGCCTCCCTGACATGGTCGTCCGTTTCCGACTTGTAGGGCGCGAGTTCTGCTTTGATCCAGTCGGGCCCCCTATAAATGATTTCCTTGTTCTGCGAATCAAAGAGCATGATGAAATCTTTGCGGTTTTCCTTCAGGATCTCTTCGGCCTGAGAGGTCAGGTTCATGTAGTTGAAATAGATGAAATTCGGTTCCACCATGGTTTCGAAATCCTTGGCCCAGCGCACGAAATTGATCTTGTTCATGCGGTTGTTGGTGGAGTTGATCATATTTAGTATGAAAAAAGAGGAAATGGCGATATAAGCCAAGCTAATCAGTACAAAAGATAGCAGGAACTTGGAGCGCAGCGTATTTATTTTAAGCATTTATTTTTATTCTATTTTATTATATTTAAGGATAAATATCAACCGTTTTGTTTCTAAAATGGACTTGAGAAAAAGACTTTTGGGTTTTTAGCCGAGAATTTCCCTGATGATCTGCGGCGAGTTCCTCCAACCGGGCACGATCTTGACAAAGAGGTCGAGAAACACTTTCTTGCTGAAATACTCTTCCAGGGCCAGTCGGGCCTGGCTGCCGATCTGCTTGACCAGGCTGCCGTTTTTGCCGACAACGATCTTTTTCTGGGCACGCGTCTCCACGAAAATCTCGGCGCGCACGTACACCACCTCGCCGCGGTCCTTGATCTCTTCGATTTTCAGGGTGGTGGTGAACGGCAGCTCGTCTTCGACAAAATTCAGCACTTTTTCCCGGATCAGCTCCCCCAGGAAAAAATTCTCCGATTGCAGGGTATATTCCTCAGCCGGATAGAAGTTTTCCCCCTCCGGCAGATATTGGAAAATCAGGTCTTCAATCAACTCTAGGTTGTCGCCCTTCAGGGCCGATATGGGGACGATCTCTTTCCAGGGCAACCCGTCCCGGTAGCTCTGGATCTTCTCCAGTATCCGGGCCTTGTTCAGCTTGTCGATCTTGTTGATCACCAGGAACACGGGTTTGCCGGCTTTCTGCAGCTGTGAAAAAATGAACTCGTCCTGCTTGGCATCGCCGACATCTATGAAATAAAGGATGAGGTCGGCATCGTGCAGTGCCTCGTTGACCTCTTTCATCATCAGTTCGTTCAGTCGGAAATGGGGCTTGTGGATGCCGGGACAGTCAAAGAAAATGATCTGGCCACGCTCCGTGGTTTTGATGCCCAGGATCTTTTTGCGCGTGGTCTGGGGCTTGTCGGAGACAATGGCCACCTTGGTCTGCATCAGAGCATTGAGGAAAGTCGATTTGCCTACATTGGTCCGGCCCAGCAGGGCCACGTAGCCGGAATGCCGGGGTTTATCATTTTTCATGGTAGATGCGCACGGTCTTGATGCGGTTTTTTTCCATTTCTTTTACTTCAAGGATGTAACCCTCCACCGTGATTTTGTCCTGGGGTTGAGGTATTTTGCCCAATTTAAAACTGATCAGCCCGGCCACGGTCTGATAGTCTTCGTTCTCATCGATCTCGATCTGCAGGGCTTCGTTCAATTCATAAATATCGATATCGCCCTGGACGATGAAACCGTTCCGGTCGCGGACGATCGATTCGCTGTCATCGTCGTACTCGTCCTTGATGTCGCCGACGATCTCCTCCATGATGTCTTCCATGCTGATCACCCCGGAGACACCGCCGAATTCATCGCTGACAATGGCGAATTTCTGTTTGGTTTTCTGCATTTCCTTCAACAGCTCCAGGATGCGCATGGTTTCCGGAATGAAGAATGGCGGCCTCAGGATCTCCTTGATGTTGAAGTCGCTGCGGCCCCAGTAATTGAGAACGTCCTTGGCCAGGATGATGCCTTCAACATTGTCGATCTTTTCAGCGATCACCGGGAAGCGGGATTTTTTATTTTCCTTGATGATGGCAATGATCTCGTCCAGGCTGGCATCGATGTGAACATGCACCATGTCCACGCGCGGCGTCATGATCTCCTTGACCAGGGTATCCCCGAACTCGAGAACGCTTTCGATCATCTCCTGGTCTTCCTTTTCGATGACCCCTTCCTTGGCTCCCTCTTCCAGAAACACTTCCAGCTGTTCATCACTGAGTTCTTCGTCTTCCTTGTCGCTGGGTTCGGCCGGATTCTCTTTCAAAAAGACGGAAAAAATAAAATTAAGGGGATAGAAAATGATCCAGGCCAGCGGGAACATGAACAGAAGACTGCGCAGCACTCTTTCACGGTTAAGGTAGGCGCTGATGTAAAACACCAGGTTGAAAAAAACCAGGTAGAGCAGGCCGATAAGCAGGATGCGGCCCGGAGCGGAAGGGATGGCTTTTTCCAGCATTTGAAACGTGAAGAGCAGCAAGACGACCTGCAGGAAGAACACAACCGTTTCCAAAGAATGAATGACCAGGTCGAATTTTTCGACAAAAGCGAAACGCGGCAGGCGCTTGCCACCCAGGCCATTAAGAAATTTGGCCAGAGAAATGCGTGAAAAGCTTTCAAAGCTGCTTTCCAGCAGGTGCAAAAGTATGGTGACGATATACAGGGCGATCAGGACGGCCAGGTTCATGGAATATCCCCGCTGTACTCGGCGAACAATTGTTTCTGCAAAACCAGCATTTCACCCTGGTCCTTTTCATGGTCGCGCCCCTGCAGGTGCAGCAAACCATGAATCATCAGCAGCAGCAATTCTTTTTCCGTGGACTGGGCGTTTTGTCGGGCCTGTTTTTCAGCAACCGGCCGGCAGATCAGGATATCGCCGGCATAAAAACCGCCGGGAAGCTTTTCCCCCAGCGGGAAGCTCAGTACGTCGGTGGCGTAATCCTTGCGGCGGTACTTCCGGTTCAGGGCGCGGACTTCTGCCGCACCGGCAATACGGATGGTAACGGTCCCCTTGAGCTGCAAGCGCTTGGCAATTTTTATGAGTAGCGAATGGAATTTTTTTTCCGGCAGCGGAAACCCTTCATGTTGGATTTTGATCATTGGCCTTCTCTTTACTGAAATCAAAACCGGGGTACGCGATGCGCTTATGGTAGATCGAGGCCAGCTTATTATAAAAACTACCGGCAATGATATTCAGGGATTTGAATGTTAAGCCGTCACATTCATCGAACTGGTTGTCAGCGATATCGGAGGCGATGATCTTTTCCACCACGCTTTTGATGTCATGGTCATCGGGTGACAAAAGGCTTTTGGCGGCAGCTTCGACCTGGTCGGCCAGCATGATGATGGCTTCCTCTGTCTCCTGCGGTTTTTTCCCGGGATAACGGAACATGTTCTCATCGAAATCATCCAGATCCCTGGCTCCGTTTTCCCGGGCTTTTTCATAAAAGAATTTCACCAGTTTTGTTCCATGATGCTGGGAAATGGCCTGGATCACTTTTTTTGGCAGCTTCAGCTGTTCGGCTTTTTCCATCCCCTGGGGGATATGGGCGATGATGGTCTTGGCGCTTTCCAGCGCCGTGAGCTGCCCGTGCGGGTCCTCATAAAGCGATTGGTTTTCGGTGTAGAACTGGGGGTTGTCTATTTTGCCGATGTCATGGTAAAGGGCCATGGCCCGCACCAGCAGCGGCGACAGTTCCAGTTCCTGGGCGGCGGCTTCCGCCAGCGAGGCCACCATCTGTGCATGGTGGTAGGTCCCAGGCGCTTTTTCCAGCATTTCACGGAATACCGGCAAATTCAAGTTGGTGATCTCGACCAGTTTCAAGTCGGTGACCAGCTTGAATATCACTTCCCACAGCGGGATCATGAAATTGGCGATCAGGGCCGATAGCAAAGCCGATAAAATTCCCAACAGCATGTAAAAAGCCACCTTGGTCCAAGTGGCATTGTCTTGGGTCAGAGCTAGCATCAGTGTGATCAGCATGTTGACAGGCAGCAGCCAGAAAAAACCGGCCTTCAAAATAGATGAGCGCTTCAGCCGCTGGTAGTATTCAATGCCGAATCCCACCGCCAGGTTGCCGACCAGAACGAACAGCACGATCTTGAAATTCCCGTCGCAGATGAAAGCGCTGATGACGGCGTTGACAATAGAAAAAATGACCGCGCTCTGCAAGTCGAAGAGAAAAGCGATGATCAGCGAGCCGACGGCGAAGGGAATGCCGTAGATCAGGCCGGCACTGTCTATGTGGATGTTAAGGGTGATGTTTTTCAAAATGAGCGGATAAATGAACAATGCCAGGCGATAGATCACGGCGCTGGCGATAAAAGTTATGCCCGAGGCAAAATTCAGCCGGTTGCGGTTGATACCGCCGATCCTGGTGAGAATATTCAGCCGCCAAAAGAAAAAGAACAGTATGCTTAGAATGACCAGAATGAGAAAAATATCCGGTATTTTCCGGGAAGTGATTTTTTCCTCGGCTGAGATCAAGTGGATCAGGCGCAGATGATCCTTGCCGATCTCATCGCCGCGGCGCAAAATAATCTTCCCCGTTTTTAATTGAATGAATACCGGGTTGACCAGCGCCAGGGTCTTTTCCTCCTGGAGTCGGGTCAAAACTTTTGAAAAAGAGACGTTGATGCTGATAAATTCGAGCAGGATCGGTTTTAATATCTCTTTTTCCTTTTCTTTCAGGGACGAATTCTTTAAAAATACCGATAATTGGCTGCTGATGTCATTCAAATCGAACAGTTCTGACACTTTTACCTGAGAATAACCTGTTTTCTCGTTATAAAGGGAGATGATGCCGTTTTCGCCTTGGGGAATCCCTATTTTGGAGAGCAATATCCCTTTTTCTTCCCAGTTTTCTATTTCCTGCAGCAGTCGATTCAGGTCGATCCTGGCAAACGGGTTGGAACGGATGAGGGTATTGATGGTTGCCGTGGACAGATCGAGTCCGAAATTCTCGCTGATGCGGGTGCGAACTTCCTCCAGGTTCTGCTTTTTCAGGGGCAATTCCTTGCGGATATCTATGAAGAACTTGAACCATTCATTCAGAAGCATCTGGCTGCCGGTGATCTTCTGCTCATTGAATTCGTAAACCGGGATCAGGAGGTCCAAGGCTTTGCGGCGGTTCAACTCAGTCATTTCCTTGTCTTCGACGGTCATATCTTTGCGGATGACGATATCCGCCCCGGCGATATCGCCGGCCTTCAACCCTGTTTCTTTGATGGAAAGCGCCGGCGGTAAATAGCTGATATAGGCGATGATAATTATGAAAAAAGCGCCGATCAGCAGCTTGCCCAGCGATGAGCGCCCCTTCTCCGGGGCTTCCGGCTGTTTTTTCTTCTTTTTTAATTCCAGATCAAAATTCATTTTTCCGTCCGTTCATACGCTTCGATGATGCGCTGGATCAGGGGATGGCGCACCACGTCCTTCAAGGTCAGATGGACCACGCTGATCCCGGGCACGTTTTTCAGGATTTTAATGGCTTTGAAAACCCCTGATTTTTTCGGCTCGTCCAGGTCGATCTGGGTGATATCGGCGGTGACCACCACCCGCGAATTCAGCCCGAAGCGGGTCAGGAACATTTTCATCTGCGAATCCACGGTGTTTTGCCCTTCATCGAGGATGATGAAGGCATCGTTGATGGTTCGGCCCCGCATGTAAGCCAGCGGCGCGATCTCGATGATCCCTTTTTCGATCAACTCGGATGTCCTTTCGAAACCGATGAGGAAATACAGCGCGTCGTAGAGTGGCCGCAGGTAGGGATTGATCTTCTGCTGGATGTCACCGGGCAGGAAGCCAAGCTTTTCTCCGGCTTCCACAACCGGCCGGGTCAGGACGATCCGCTCCACCCGCTTGTTGATCAGGAAATTCAAGGCCATGGCGATGGCCAAAAATGTCTTTCCCGTGCCTGCGGGACCGATGCCGAAGACCATTTCGCGTTCCTGGACGGCCTGGACATAGACGCGCTGGTTGGCTGTCTTGGGAAAAACTTCCTTGCCGTCTACCTTGACGATGTTTTTCTTAAAATAATTTTCCTGCAGCTGCTCGATCCTGCCGTCTGCGACCAGATTCAGGCTGAATTGGACGTCGTGGTCCTGCAATTTGCTGTTTTCCTTCTGGATTAGTTCCAGGTGCTGCAGGTATTTCTTAAACTTCCTGACCTGGGCGCCATTGCCGGAAAACATTATTTTATTGCCGCGCAGGGATATTTCCAGGTCGAATGTCGCTTCGATCGCGGCCAGATTTTTTTGGATTAAAAACGGAAAATGGTTGCCCAGCCCGTCCGGGCAGATGAATTCTTCCATTAAAAAAATCCCAAACTGCAGGTTCTCATTGCTTAGATTATAGAAAGCAATTGCTCAAAAGTCAAATCAACCATCGGGATCGCAACGCTCAGGCCAATCCGATCAAGGGCAGCAGCAGGCGCAATACGGCCCAAATGACCAATCCCCCCGTCAGGTCGAAGAGCAGCCCGGCCCGGACCATCTTGATGATCGGCACCAAACCCGATCCATAGACAATGGCGTTCGGAGGCGTTGATACCGGCAGCATGAATCCCCAGCTGCATCCCAGTATGGCACCCAGGGCCGGGGGCACGGGGTTGACTCCGGCGGCCAGGGCCAGGGAAATAATAACGGGAACGACCATGTTGGCTGCGGCGGTATTGGAAGTCGTTTCACTGGCAACAATGGCTATGAATATTGCCGCAAGCGTGATCGCCCACATCGATCCGGCCCCGGATATGCGCAGAAGTCCCTGGCCGATATGTTCGGCCAGCTTGGTTTCAAACATCAGGTTGCCCAGGCTCAAGCCGCCGCCAAAAAGTAGCAAGGTGCCCCAGTCTATGGCCAGGGCCTGCCGCCAGGAGATGGTGAATTGCCTTTTTTTCCAATCCACCGGCAAAATAAAAAGCAGGGATGCTCCGCTCAGGGCGGCGACCGCTTCCGGCAGCCTGCGGCCGTACGATCTGGTTATTTCAGCGGAGCTGCCCCAAAAAATCGCCAAAAACCCGGGGATTACCCAGAGGCAAACCGTTACCAGGAAAGCTGCCAGAGAGTTTTTTTGACCGCGGCTCCAAGGGCCGAGTTTGGCCAGCTCCTGGCGCACGAATTCCCGGCTGCCTTCCATTACCGGCATTTCCGGCTTGTGTAAAAAATAAAGCAGCAAAAAAAGCAGGCCGTACATGATAAGCAGCATGGGCACGGCGAACAGCATCCACTGGAAAAACGCTATTTTGACCCCGGTGAACTTTTCAATCATGGCGATGCCGATCAGGTTGGGCGGAGTGCCGACCGGTGTGCCGATACCGCCGGTAGAGGAGGCGTATGCGGCCATCAACATCATGGCGGTCGCGAAACGGAGTCGCGCCGGCTCTGTTTTCCTGCCGGTTTTTTTCTCTATCATAGCGGCCATGGCCGTGACGATGCCGATGCCAATGGGAAGCATCATGGCCGTGGCGGCGGTGTTGCTGATCCACATCGACAGGAAGGCGGCAATGGCGCCGAAGGCGAATAAAATGCGCCAGGAGCGGTCTGCGATCCAACCCAGCGACATGATGCCATAGGCAAACCTGCGGTCCAAAGCGTGAACGCTCATGGCCCGGGCCAGAATGAAACTGCCGAGGAACAGGAAAATCGTCGGCTCGGCAAAAGGAGCCAGTACCGTCTTGGCGTCACCTACGCCGGCCAGAATACACAGGACTGCGCCGAAAATTGCACTGACGGGAATGGGCACCGGTTCGCCGATCCACCAGACCACGACCCAGCCGATCACAGCGGCCAGGGTGTGGGCCCGGGGGCTCAGGCCGGGCATGGGGACAAGCAACAGAACCACTGCCAGCAACGGTCCCAGGAAAAGGCTTACTCTTTGCCGCCAGAATTCAATTTTTTCCTCGAGAGGAGAAATTTCCGCCAGCAGATCATCTACATTCACATTCATAGGTTCGTTTCCTGTTTTATCCCCATCCGGAAAATTTCTGTTCGGCCCGGGATTGCCAACGACGAACCATGCAGTTCTATCATTAAAAATATTCGGCCTGGGGGTGAGAGACGACCATGGCGCTCACGCTCAATTCCGGGATCAACTGGAATTTTTCGCTCAAACAAACGCCGATTTTCCCGGCGTTCAGCAATTGCACAAGTGTTTTCTGATCGGCCAATTCCGGCCAGGCCGGATAGCCGGGGCTGAACCTTTTCCCCTGTTTTTCATCCAGGTGCAATTCCAAGCGGATATGCTGATGCATTTTCGCGGCCAGGCTTTCGGCCAATTGTACTCCAAGACCGTGCAGAAGCAGATAGCGGCTGTATTGGTTGGCGGCAAAAAGCTCTTTTTCCAGCAATGAGATCGCTGCGCCGCAGGTGACGATGAAAAATGGTGCCAAATCGCCATTCTTGCGAAAATAATCGGCCAGGGAGATTGTATTGCGGCGCGGGAAGTCCAAGACCGTGGATTTGTCCCCGTTGCTCAGCAGCAGACTGTTTTTGCCCCGGCGGCGGCAGGCGAAATAACCGTAAACGGCTGAAAAGCCGGTTATTTTTTTTTCTTGAAGCAGGCTGATGGTTTCAGCAAAGAACTGTTCCGCCTTGGCCCCCTCTTTCATGCGCCAGCGGGATCCGATCAGCAGTCTTTTGTCCAGCCAGGGCAGAATTTCTTCGAGGGCCCAATGCAGAGTTCGCGTGCCTAAAAAAGGCGCGGACAAGGGCGGCTGCGAAAAACTGACGGCCGCGGCGGCTGTTGCTGCTTTCTTTTTGCGAACCGGCTCAAGCCCCGGAACAGCGGCTCCAGACATGATCTTCAGGGCGGAGAAGGCGTCGGCGGCGTAATACACCTTGCCACGATACACGGGCTGCAGGGCTGCGGTGACGAAAGCCGGAGTCAGTGCCGCTCCGCCACAGATCACCGGGATACGTATATTTTTTTCATCCAAATGACGGAGGATCTCGGTCATTTCCAGCGTGGATTTGACCAGCAGGGCGCTCAGGCCGACATGATCGGGGCTGTGCTGTTTCACGGCGGCTGCGATGTCGGTGCCGCCCTGGTTGGTGCCTATGTCGATGACCTGGTAGCCGTTGCTGCGCAGGATAATGTCGACCAGGTTTTTGCCGATATCGTGGATATCGCCTTTGACTGTAGCCAGGACCATGCAGCCGCGCTGTAGCTTTTCTGTCTTTGCCAGCCGCGGTTCCAGGAAATCCAAAGCGGTTTTGACCACCTCGGCCGCTTGCAGGACAAAAGGCAGTTGCATGATCCCTTTTTCGAACAACTCCCCTACCTCGGACATGCTTTTCAGCAGGTGGGCGTTGACAATGTCCAAGGCGGAAATTTTACTTGCCAAGGTGGCGAGGTCATTCTCGATACCGACGGCATTACCGTTGAGTATGGCGGCGCGCAGACGCTCCTCCGGGCTGGAGATCTCCGCCGCGACCCGATCGCTGTTGCTTTTCCTTTCCTGAAAATGCCTGCATATCGCCAAAAGCGGATCGTGGCCATCCTGGCGGCGGTTGAAAATGAGATCTTCAGCCAGGCCGATCTCTTCTGGAGCGATGCGATTCAAAGGCAGGATGCGGCCGGCGTGGAAAATGGCGGCGTCCAATCCATGCTGCACGGCGTGATAGAGAAATACGGCATTGACGATCTTCCTGGCCTGCGGCTGCAGGCCATATGAAATGTTACTCACCCCGAGCAGGGTGTGGGCAGAGGGTATTCGTCTCTTTAGCATAGGCAAAGCGGCCAGGGTTTCCGCTCCGGCTGCGGCCAGGCCCGGATCTCCAGAAGCCAGGGTGAAGGTCAACGGATCCAGGAACAGATCGGCGGCATGCAGCCCGCGGCAAACGGCCAAATCGTGAAGCCGCTGCAGCACAGCGATCTTTTTTTCCCGGCTGCGGGCCATCCCCTGTTCATCGATGGCCAGGCAGACCACGGCCGCGCCGAAATCCACGGCCAGGCTCAGTACTTTTTCAGCCCGGGCTCCTCCGTCTTCAAGGTTGATGGAATTGATCACGGTTCTGCCCGCGCATTGTCTCAGTCCCGCCTCCAGCGCCTCCAGGTCGGTACTATCCAGCATCAGCGGCAGGTGGTTCTGCGAGTTTAACCGCGCGGCCGCCCTGGCCATGTCACGGGCTTCGTTCCGGCCGGCATAGGCCACGTTCAGATCCAACAGGTGCGCCCCTTCCCGAGCCTGGGCCTGGGCCACGGCCAGCATGGCGTCCAGGTCATCGGCCAGCAGGGCTGCCTTGAATTTCCGGCTGCCCGTGGCGTTGGTCTGTTCCCCGATGATCAGGGGCCCTGGTTTCACCCGGAATTCCTGGATTGAAAACAGAGAGGTCGCCTGAGCGACGGGCACGTTTTTTTTTCTTGCCGGCGGCTGCAGCCGACCCGCCTGCCGGGCCAGCGCCCCGATGTGCCGGGGTGTGGAGCCGCAGCAGCCGCCGACCAAACCTGCTCCGTTTTCAGTGACAAAAAAGCTCAATTGACGGGCGAATGCTCCTGGCTCCAGGTCGTAGACGTACCTGCCCTCACTGAATTTCGGCAGTCCGGCGTTGGGCATCACCGCCAGCGGAAACGGAGAAGAGTCGGACAGGATCCTGACCGCGTCCCGCATGTCTTCCGGGCCGGTGCCGCAGTTGATGCCGAAAGCAAAAAGCGGGTAGGGAATGAAAGTGGCCAGCGCTGTGGCTGTGTCGGTCCC
>Ga0307378_10003951_pt1 | contig 21491 bp, 13 predicted proteins | sample UN1MG_FD_202238 | JGI IMG/M metagenome (GOLD analysis project Ga0307378, IMG submission 202238) | Soil microbial communities from Risofladan, Vaasa, Finland - UN-1 | ecosystem: Environmental > Terrestrial > Soil > Coastal area > Acid sulfate soil | place: Finland: Risofladan, Vaasa | collected...
ACAGGCCCCAAAGCCTACGGCTTTGAGGCTGCCACCCGGTCTATGCAAAACTCCCCATCCCTGCGGGATGAGGCTGCCACCACGCCGGCAGAGAAAAAAGGCGATTTGAAAAAACAAACCCAATTTGTGCCGGACGATATTAGCGCAAAGTCTTTTGTGAAAGGAGATTATGGCAATAAACCGGCCTGCGGGGCCGAAGAAAACAAAGCCAAACAAAGCCAATTTGAGGCTCCCGCACTGCCCAAAGGGCTAAAACAGAAGTCAAAAATCTGATGCCGGATGTCAGTGGTCAGAGGACTGTCTACTCCGACAGTACCGACAGTCCTGTGAAGATACATTCCGGCGGGACGCACTATAGCGAAGTTCCAGGGACTGCTTTCGGTCCTTTGCCCTCTGTCCATTAATAGGGAAGTTCATAATAATCAGCGCAATTTGTATTGATCATATACAGAGATTTCTCTTGACGTAAGGATGGCTAATTTGGTACATATAGAGTAGAAAGAAATTATGGTATTTCGGTTTTTGTGTCCTAATAAAACACCACTCTTCCAGTGTAATGAGGAGTACATGGAAAACAGCATGTGTTGATTACGTACTAAACAGTTGATTCGCAGTTGTTTTTTTCTTTCGGCGAACCATGGATTTCCTTAGAAAGGAGGTAGTATCGCATATTATAGACTTATTTTGGGCGGATATAGAATGTCCGCGAGCGATTTAGAGTTAACCATCTTGATTATTTCAGCCTAACTTAATTTTTGAAGGAGGACTACTATGTACAGACAATTGGTTTTTTTATCTTGTTTTGTTTTAGTGTTGGCCCTTGCCGGCACAAATGTGGTTTCCGGTGCGATGGTATGGGAGGGCAAAATCATTAGCCATTCTGATGATGCCGAAGAGCATCTCGATGAAGGGGACATCGATACAGGCAGCTCCGACATAGAGATGCCCTATGAAGATGAAGGTAATCCCCCCAGCGACCTCCAATTGGCAGGTATTCGCTTCCAGAACGTCGAAATTCCCGCCGGCGCAACCATAGAGAGCGCTTATATTCAATTCACCGCAGATAACGAGAAATTAACCGGCAATACTGTTAATCTTGCAATCTGGGGTCAGAAAGAACCGAATCCCAGTGGATTCGCAGTGGCAGCCACTTACATGATTTCGTCAGCCCCCAGAACGTCTGCTGTCGCAAAGTGGAGCAATCTACCGGATTGGACCAGCGGCCAGACCAATCTCGCATCGAGGACCCCTGATATCTCCAATATCGTCGAGGAATTAGTAAACCAGGCCGGCTGGGTCAGCGGTAATTCGATTGTCTTTATCATCGGAGACGATCCCGACAATCCTTCTGACGGCATTCGAAGTGCTTTGGCGGGGACCAGCAGCGGGCCGTCGATACATGTAGAGTTTTCGAGTAAAAAAGCATTTAAGTCCGATCCGCCTGACGGCTCTCTTTACAGTGATACGTGGGCGACCCTTAGCTGGTCGCCGGGAGAGACTGCCGCCTCTCACGACATCTACGTCGGCGAGAATTTTGACGATGTCAGCAACGGCACCGGCGATACTTTCTGGGGCAACCAGCCGGAAGAACTGTTAATTGTCGGCTTTTTGGGATCTCCTTTACCGGATGGTCTTGTTCCGGGAAACACCTACTATTGGCGCGTCGATGAAGTCGAGGCCGATGGCGTAACAATACATAAGGGCAGCGTCTGGAGCTTTGCAGTTCCGCCCAGGACTTCTCATAATCCTGACCCTGCGGATGGTACCGAATTTGTAGATCCGAATTCGGTGCTGAGCTGGACGGCAGGTTTCGGCGCCAAATTTCACAATGTATATATAGGCGGCAATTTCAACGATGTGAATAATGCCGTCGGAGCCGCTCCATGGGGACCTACAACGTATAATCCCGGCACGCTCGAAATGGAAAAGGTTTATTACTGGCGCGTCGATGAGTTCGATACCTTAGCCACACACAAAGGCGAAGTCTGGAGCTTTTCGACTCTTGGCGCCGCAAGCAGCCTCAAGCCGGTTAACGGCGCCACCGGCGTGAAGATGACGACTACTCTTGACTGGACGCCGGGAGACAGTGCCACTTCTCACGATGTATACTTCGGCACGGATAAAGATGCCGTACGAAACGCCACAACAAGTTCGCCGGAATACAAGGGCAACAAGCCGCTGGGCTCTGAGAGCCTTGATCCCGGGAAGCTCGTCTGGAATACGAATTACTACTGGCGAGTCGATGGGATTAATAGTCTCAACTCCAATAGCCCCTGGGTAGGCAACGTCTGGAGCTTCACGACGGCCGACTTCATTTTAATCGATGATTTTGAAGATTACGATGTAGAGGATAACCAGATATGGTACGCATGGCATGACGGACTTGGCTATGGCTCACCGGGAATTCCGCCATATTTCGCCGGTAACGGCACCGGCGCCGCTGTAGGCGACGAGACTACCAATTCTTATTGTGAAGAATTCATAGTCCATGGCGGCACCAAATCAATGCCGATGCTCTACGACAACAATAAGCCGGGCTTCTCAATGTATTCGGAAGTAGAGTTCGCGTTGATCGACGCACGCGACTGGACCGACGGAGGCGTTAGTAAATTGTCACTTTGGTTCCGCGGTCTTTCGGCCAATGACGCCGAGCCGTTATATGTAGCAATAGCCAACAGAACAGGCACGCCTGTAGTCGTAACCCACGATGACCCGGCGGCGTCTCAGATCAACACCTGGACCCAGTGGGTCATCCCCCTGCAGACCATTGCCGATCAGGGCATAACTCTGACCGACGTCGACAGGATTATCATCGGCGTGGGGACCAGAGATAATCTGACGACGCCGGGCGGAGCAGGCAAGATGTACTTCGACGACATCCGGCTCGAACTGCCGAGTGCTGTTGATGGAGAGTAAACGCCGCTGGACGCTTTCGCAATGACAAGTCCGGACTCGCGAAAGCAGGAGCGGCAATTACATCAGGATTAGCGTTAGTTCGGGGCCTATACCGAACGATTAGGTATAGGCCCCCCTGTATTTCATAAACAACTATCGTTCTATTAGCCGGGCAAAGCATCGCCGGCAATGGCGGGAAAATATCTGTGTGAAACACCGATTAAATATGTTTACTGCCATGTTTGCTAATGATAATATAAACTCATTGACAGAGAGAAGATGCATTTGATGGAAATAAGTACAGTAAAGCAAAAAACCATCCGAAATATTGGGTAAGATAAAATCGTTATGGATGATAAGCAGATTTAATTAGGAGATATGAAATGAAGCAGTATGTTTTGATGAGTATTTTGCTGGTGAGTATGTTCGTTTGCCCGGCGGTTCTCTCTCAGGAGTTCGAGCCGGAGGATATGGAAATGCAGATGCAAATGCGGCAGCGGGAGATGGATATCAAGCAGCGCGAAGCAAAAATGGACATGGAGCGAGAGATGTATAATCTCGAGCTGGAGCAGCGCAGGATGGAGCTGGAACGTGCCCGCGAGGAAAACGTTGACGATGATGATAATGACGATGATGGCGAAGGAGCACTGGGCTTCCTTTTTCTGATATGCGCGATTGTCCATATTCTCGTGGCGATTTGGGTTTATATGGATATACGCCAATTGAACCGCGGCTCCGGGATATGGATTATAATCGCCCTTCTGGCCGGACTGCTCGGGGCATTGGTTTACGCTGTCGTCCGCCTTGGCGATGGTCGCCAAAAGGGATCCTGACCGGCACGCGACTGATTTAGCCACAGGCTGATACCGGCTGAGATTTACCCAAACTTCGTTTTGGGAACATCCAGTCTCGCAAAAAAGCCTGCATAGCCGTACCTAAGCCGGCTCAAGGAGTTGTAGCGCCTTAAAACAAACAATTCCTAAAAAAATGATTATACCACAAGAAAAATTGGGTATAATGCTCAGGTGTTAGTTCATAACGTATTGTTCTTAGTTCATAGTATTAGTCGGGAGCATGTATGTCAGGTCATTCACACTGGGCTGGTATAAAATATAAGAAAGCGGCTTTGGACGCAAAACGCGGCAAGGCCTGGAGCAAAATCTCTCGAATGATCATCGTAGCGGCCAAACAGGGCGGCGGAGATCCGTCTGCCAACCTGACCTTGCGATATGCGATCGATAAAGGCAAGGCGGCAAATATGCCCAAGGACACAATCGAGAAGGCGATCAAAAAGGGTACCGGCGGCCTGGAAGGGATGAGTTTTGAAGAAGTGCTGTATGAGGGCTACGGACCAAGCGGAGTCGCGATTATGGTCGAGGCACTGACGGACAACCGCAATCGAACAGGGCCGGAAGTTAAAAGGCTGTTCGAGAAACACGGCGGCTCGCTGGGAACAAGCGGATGCGTCAACTGGATGTTCACTAAGAAGGGATTGATCACGGTCAGCGCTGCAAACACCGATGAAGAGCAGCTTCTGGAAATCGCTTTAGGTGCCGGCGCGGACGATATGCAGGCTGTCGGAGAAGTCTTCGAGATGACCTGCGAGCCGGGTGCTTATGAAGAATTGAAAAAGACCCTTCAGGAGAAGGAAATACCAATCGAGATCGCTGAAATTTCAATGGTACCTCAGAGCACGATTGACATCGACGATGAGCACACAGCAAAGAGAATAATTTCGCTGATGGAAGCTTTTGAAGACCACGATGACGTGCAAAACACGTATGCAAACTTCGATATACCGGAGGAGATAATCGCTCAAATCTCGTAGTTCGTTTTACGCCGCCGTGGCGATTACGGCCAAACAAGCATCGGTTAAAACGGCGGTCAATTGTCGGATTTCTTAGAAAGTTCTTCTACTCGTTTTTTGGCATAAAGATATCTTTTTTTGCCGATTCGGCTGACGATGTCCTTCCTCTCGGGATATATCTGCCTAAACTGGTCACGATATTCATCTTCGATCTCGATTGCTTTCTTGTACTGCTCGATTGCAATTTCAGCTTTGCCCATTTGGTCGGCAATTTGAGCCTGTTTGAAATGCAGCCGGCCGCACCCGGGATAACGCTCGACCGCCTGTGATGCAGTTTCAAAAGCCTTGTTCAGCCAATCGGTCTTTTCCTGCTGTGTCGAGGTTTCCGCAAGGAGACGATATACATCCGTGAGCCGCTCGAAGTCTTTGAAGCCGGCGTCGTTTCGCCCGATTGCATTATGCAGGCTTGTTTCGGCACGCAGCAGCAAATCCCGATTTTTATACAGTGCCATCTCATACTCGTCCAGATACAACCGGCCATTAAGGGACAGTGCTGAAGAGCTTAGAACATCGTCGCTGGCAGCCTTATCCAAAAGTTCGTGAGCGTAGTCGAATTGCCCCGATGATATAGCCTTATTGGCCCTTCGTATCCGAGAGGTGCTTGCGGCTACGGGAACAAAAACGTAACTCAAATAAACCAGGCATGTCACCAGGGCGGCGGCTGCTATCAGTCTCTTTACAAATGGCTGAGGTTTCAGTACGAGCAAAGGTCGGGATTTCGTATGCGAATCGATCGCGATAAGGCACGCAATCAAAGCCCAGAATGTCGTTAAAATGCCCGGTTCGAAAATGGCAAAGTCAAACAAATTGTGCATAGCCACACCCAGCACGGCACAAAAAACAGCAACGGCGGTATTTGAATTACGTATCTCAGATTTCGAATCCCGTGTTTTGAGCAGCGGGCCTGCGAAAAGTACGAATGCGATGACAAAAACCGCCGCGGGCGCAATGTACATCGTAACCATTATATAGAATATAACGTCAAGCGTCTCGGCAAACGTTTCGGGCATAAGAATCGGACGAATAAGCAGCAAGGCGGTCGATACGGCAATCATGAAAAATATGGCCTGGGTCCTGAATGCCGGCCTGAGCCGATTAATTACTATAGAGGGAGCATCGGATGTAGCTGTTGTCAATCTCCATAACGGCACGAAAAGCATAGCCAAAAAGCCGATAAGGCCGAGCGGGCCGTATTGAGTCAGAATGCTGAGCGGAAAATTGTGCGGATCGGCAACGGATTCCAATGCTGCGGCCGGTTTGTAATGCGGATAGAAATCTCCGAAATTGCCGGGCCCGACGCCTGTAAGAGGATGGTCGGCGTACATTTTCGCGGACGCATGCCAGTACTGCCACCTGACGAGCATCGAGCCGCCGCCCGGCAGCCGGCCGTGACTCAATCCATACGAAACAACCGCCCAACCGCCTGCGACTGCCAGCAACAGGCAGACCGCCAGGACAGCTCGTTTGTGAGCTTTCAGCCAGTTGCCAAATAACAGGAACATGAAGAACGCCGCCGCGGCAAAGAACAAGCCGATTACCGCACCTTTGCTGCGCGTCAGGCCGAGGCTGAACAAGATGACCGCAATTCCTAAACCGCAACCGAGAAGGTACCAGAGACCCGATGTTTCGGATTGGCGATTTTTCAATTTGTCGATGAACAAAGCAATGGCGGCAAATAACGCCATCAAAGCGAACGAACCGGCGGAATTACGAGTCGTGAAGAAACCGCGGACACCTTTGGAATAAAGGCGATGCTCAAAAAGAAACTGCTGAAAAGAACCGGGCTCTATACGCATCGGGTCGAGCAGGCTTTGCGGATCCTGCTGGTACTGTTCGATCGTCATCTGGTTGCTGACGAAGAATTGCTCGGCACATTGATAGGCTGATATGACGCCAAGAGCGGCAATGACGGCAAGGATAAGCTTGATTTTCGACTGTGAATCCAGTATCTGGACCAGCAAAAAAGCCATCAGCAGCGGCGCCAGAAACACAGCGATGTCCGTCATTGCCAATCGCTTGTCCGCTGCCGCCAGGCCGGCAACAAGAGCACCCACACAGAATATGCCCAGGCCGATTTCCATGCCGGTACGCCTGTAGAGAAAGCTCCTGCTGCAGAAGCTCCATACAACCCACAAGACAAAGGCCAGTATCAGCACGGTCGATACCGATAAGCTGTAAAGACTGTCACCGAGATTAGCCGCGAAAGTGGCCGATTGCGTAGCCGGGCCTTCGGTAAACGTCGTGCGTAGTGCAATCACCGCCAGGCAAAGAGCAAGCAGCACATATTCAAAGTACGCCAGGGCTTTGCTCTTGGACGGATTCGGATTAGGCGGCTTCTTTGTCATTTTTGACGGTGGTCTCAAAGACAGCGATAATTGATAATACTAAAATTGTCTGTATAAAAACCAGAATGGCGCCGGTCAAATTGACCTGGGACAAAAAAGTCGCTCCGAGGCCGGTGCAGAGCGTCGCTAAATACAACGTCAGAACTGTTTGAGTATCGGTCAGGCCGTGCCTCTTCAACCGGTGGGAAAAATGCTGAGTGTCACCGACAAACGGACTCCTGCCCTGGCTGATACGCAGCAGAGTTACACTGATAAAATCATAAAGCGGGACGGCCATAACAAGCAGCGGCATAAAAACCGGATACCATTGGCCACTTTGAGCTTCGTGATAATAGGTCGTCCGCAGACTCAGCAGTGCCACAAAAAAACCTACCACAAGCGAGCCGGCGTCACCCATAAATATTCTGGCGGGCGGGAAATTAAAGACCAAAAATCCCAACAGCGTCCCGATAAAGACAAGTGCCAGGCCGCCGACGAGAATCTGGCCGCTGAAAGCGGCGGCGGTAAACAGAATGGAACTCGTGATGACCGCGATACCGGCGGAGGCACCGTCCATATTATCCAGAAAGTTAAAGGCATTAATAATCAGGACGATCCAAAAGGCCGACAGAACGGATGCGATAATCGGGTTCTCGATAAAAAGCTCGACTCTGATATCCGCAAAAGCCGCTGCGATGAACGCAACCGCGAACTGAACGCCAAGTTTGAAGAACGGACCAAGATGCCTTTTGTCATCCCACATGCCCAGCACGAAAAGAATAACGATACAGAGCAATATCACAAGAAGCTCATCGATCCTTGCTAAAAAATCGGCGGGGTCGATTTGTACACGTTCGGCGAGCCAGCCAAAATGGCCCGGAACAACGAGAAACTTTACAACCATTATGGCGGTAAGAATCACTATCAAGATTGTGCCAAATATGGCGATTCCACCGCCGAGCGGGATAATATTTTGGTGGTACCTGTCAGCGGCCGGACGTGCGACAAAACCGGTGCGAACGACCATCTTTCTTACAACGGCTGTTAGAACAGCCGAAAGAGCAAATGAACCTAACAACAGAGCTATCGCCAATATACCCAACCTGACAACTCCCTAAGGATAAAATTTAATGACCCCAGGACGGACCTGGGAACCAAACTGTGCTTATTTGCGACGAGACGATTTCAACTGCTCCAGCAGCCGGGTTCTGACTTTTTCAAAGAAATCGAAGTAACATTGCTGCCTGTAGTCCGGGTACGTATGATCCAAAGGCTTCCAACCACCCTTGTCAAAAATCAATGTCACTTCGGCGTACATTTTTCTGCCTATATATATACGATGAGAATAGTTTTTTGTTGTGGCTAAAACCAGCTTGGAAGGCTCGATAATGCCGGGATCCAGGTTGACCGGTCTTGGCAGAGGAATGCCTAAAACTTTGGCCAATTTTTGCTCCAGCTTGTTTGTCCGTATTTTGATTTTTGCCAGCCTGCCCGGATCGATGAGCTTTTCGATACTCAAAAACTGCCTTAATATCCGAGGGCCTGTCTGGTCCTTGTAATAATCTGTTTTGTCAAACGGCCAGACATCGCTCGTAAAATCGGCATTACCGAATTTATCTGTTAGAACATCGGCAGCACTGTGCAGACACTGATAGTTGGCGGCCAAAACACCTATGACAAGCTTTACAGTATTAGGCTCTCTCAACTTCCACATCGTCAAACATCGCAGATTCGCACAGCATACGCAAGAGACCCGATTTGATCCTTATTCTTCGGGATAAACTCGTGCGCAACATATCCTTTGTAGCCGGTTTTGACAATAGCACGCATTATCGCCGGATAGTAAATCTCCTGAGTCTCATCAATCTCGTTTCTGTCGGGAACGCCGCCCGTATGGTAGTGGCCGATGTAATCCTTGCAGGTACGAATCGTGCTAATGATGTCACCTTCCATAATCTGGGCATGATAGATGTCATAGAGAATCTTGACACTATCGGAGCCGACTTTTTTGCAGACCTCGACGCCCCAGGACATCTTATCAAACATATAGTCTTTGTGATTGACCTTGCTGTTGAGATATTCGAGACAGATGGTAACACCCTTCTTCTCAGCGTATCCGGCAATTTTCTTCAAAGCTATGACCGAGTTTTCAACACCGACGTCGTCGGTCATGCCTGCGCGGTTGCCGGGAAAGGAAATCACGTTCGGATATTTGTACTCGGCGGCGGCATCTATTGCCGTGCGAATTTTCGCCAGACATTCTTCATGGTTCTCTTTTCTGTTGATCCCCTTCGACAGGCCGTGCGTGTTAATCATCGAGCAGGCAAGGCCGTGTTTTTTCAGGGTGGGAAAGTCATTCGGCCCGAGCAGATCGATTGCTTTGAGGCCCATTTTCTTACCAACCGCACACATCTCTTCGAGCGAGAACTTGCCATAGCACCACTTGCTGACGGACTGGTTGATGCGGCCGTTTTTGACGATCCGTTCGACGTCGTCCGCGGTGACGGCCTGCCCGGCGCGAGCCAATGTGCCGGCAATAGTCCCGGCAGCAATTAGAGAACTGTTGCGGATAAAGGTTCGCCGTGAAAGTTTATTGTGGTTCATTATTATCTCCTTTTCAATATCAGACGTTCAACTGTTCTTTAAGTTCATTAACACGTTCTATGACTTTGGCTGTCGCATTCTCGACGCTCACCTTACTGCTTTCGGACTCCGATCGCAGCTTTACCTCGACATTACCTTCGGCCAGGGACCTCTTACCGACAGTCACTCTAACTGGGATACCGATCAGATCGGCATCTTTGAACTTCACTCCACCGCGCATGGACCTGTCGTCCAGTAATACATCAATACCTTTGCCAAGCAACTGCTCATAGATGTTGCCGGCGACCCGGGCAACTTCCTCATCATCCTGATTTACTGAAGTAATAATAACCTCGCATGGGGCAATGCTGATCGGCCAGATAATGCCGTTCTTGTCATTGCCAAGCTCGATAGCCGAAGCAAAGATTCGGTTTATACCAATGCCATAGCAGCCCATAATACAAGGTTTTTCGTTTCCTTCTTCATCGAGAAACTTTGCTCCGAGTTTTTTACTGTATTTTGTCCCAAGCTTAAAGACCTGCCCAACCTCGATACCCTTCTTAAAGAGCAGTTTTCTGCCGTTATGTGTATCCCCCTGCCCGGCGAAGCGGATGTCGGCAACAATAATATTCTCACCTTCAAGCGGAAAATCTCTGCCGGGCACAACATTTTTAATATGATAGTCGGTCTTATTGGCTCCGGCAATACCAGCCGCCATTGCTGCAACAGCGTGATCGATAATCATTTTCGAGACCTTACCGGTTATGCCCATCGGCCCGGCAAAGCCAACTTTGGCGCCGGTTACTTCCTCTATCGTCAACTCGGTGGCCAGGTCCATATGCTCGCCGCCGATTATTTGCGTCAATTTCTCGGGATTTAACTCATGGTCGCCGCGTACGAGAGCGGCAATTGTCCGTTCTCCGGCACTGTAAATCAGGGTCTTAATCATATCATTCGGCCGGGACCCGAGAAAACCGCAGACCGCATCAATGGTGCCGACATTTGGAGTGTGAACTTCTTTTGGCCGTGGAATTTCTGCATCAGCTTCCTCTTTCGGCAACGCATCCACTTCCGCTCTTTCGAGGTTTGCCGCGTAGGAGCCGTCTTCGGTGTATACGATTGTGTCCTCGCCGGATTCGCATGGTACGGTGAATTGATGCGAGCCTGAGCCGCCCATCTCGCCGGATTCGGCCTCGACAATTACGTATTCGAGGCCGCAGCGTTTGAAAATCCTGCAATAAGCATCGTACATTGCCTTATATGATTTATCGAGGCTTTCGGGATCGACATCGAAGCTGTAGGCATCCTTCATTATAAATTCACGGGACCGAATCGCGCCGAACCGCGGCCGAAATTCATCGCGGAATTTCGAGCTTATCTGATAAATGTTAATCGGTAACTGCTTATACGATTTTACCTCGCCGGCTATTAGAGTCGTAAAAACCTCCTCGGCTGTTGGGCCGAGCACATTCATCCTTCCGTGACGGTCCTCGAATCGGAACATTGTCGGGCCATAGTCAACACTGCGGCCGGTTCTGTCCCATAGCTCAAGCGGCTGCATGGACGGCACGAGAATCTCCTGGGCACCTGCCTTGTTCATTTCCTCACGGACGATTGCGATAATCTTGAGCAGGCTGCGCCAGCCGAGCGGCAGGTAAGTATATGTGCCGCTGGCGACCTTGCGGCACAAACCCGCACGAATCATCAATTGATGGCTGGCTACTTCCGCATCGGCAGGAATTTCTTTAACCGTAGGTATCAACATCCGGCTGTATCTCATATTCCGTCCCTTATGGCCTGTGAATCATGGACCCTCTTGTTATTAATTCCAAACTCGGTACGTTTAGAGCGATTTATAGTCCAAAAGACAAAGCTTTGCAAGGATATTTCACTTCCAGCGGAGAACACCGAGCAACAAGCGGGAATTTGTGACTATTTTTCTTGCAATATCGTCCCGTCGAGTGTAAAGTTAGCCCCAATCGATTTCTATTTTTCTGAAATCAGGGCGATTAGCTCAGCTGGTAGAGCAGCTGACTCTTAATCAGCAGGTCGAAGGTTCGAGCCCTTCATCGCTCATTCAAAAACGCTTTTGGGGGGACAAAAATGAGGTTGGTCTTTGCCGGATTTGTCATATAAGGGCGCAAAATTGCGCCCAAATGCGCGCCCAAGTTTGACTAAAAAAGGGCTTGACATTATGTGTAATAAGCTGATATATTGCAGTGACTTAAATATTGAAGCGCCTGTAGCTCAATTGGATAGAGCGTCGGTCTACGGAACCGAAGGTTGGGGGTCCGAATCCCTCCAGGCGTATTTTCATTTCATCTTCGCCGGCAGCAACCTGTTTTTCGCAGCTCGGCAGAGCTAAAACCGGCAGTCGTGCAGCCGCTTCCGCTGTTAAGTTGGGCTATTTTCACGCTGTTTTGGAGTGGGTGCGGGGGCTTGAAATTGGCTTTGATTGGCTTTGAATTGGCTTTGTTTTTTGGGGCCGGAAATCGGGGTTTTTCTCTGTAACACCTTATAAATAACGAGCTTACATCATTTTTCGCCCCCGGCAAATTGGGTTTGTTTTTTCAAATTAACCCGCCGGAGAAGCTCCGGATTTACTAATTTCTATTTACTATTTGGTCATCTGATCCTTCAAGTATCCGGCCAAAGGCCTCCATAAAACCTGTCCGGCAATTCCTTCCTGACGGATTGGCTTTGTTTTTCCAAATTCCTTTTCCTCATCTTGACGCAGTCCGCTGAACACTGAACGCTAATAAATTGGCTTTGTTTTCTCGCCGCCAAAAACGCTAATAATCCTCATAATGCCCTTTCGAATAGATACTTACGTTCATTTTGCCCTTTCGAAAATTGGGTTTGTTTTTTCAAATAGCCCCTGCCGGAGAAGTTTGTTTTTTCAATTAGCCCCTGCCTGAAAACCAGTGCATTTGCTATTTTCAATTCATCATTCATCAATAATCATTTACTTGGGCTCCGGATTTACACGAATAATCACAAATCTTGCAACCCGGCACCAGTGGTGCGGGCTAAACTGTATTCTGCCTTTTGCCTTTTACTTCTATCATTAATCATTTAGTTAACTATTATACGAATAATAACACTAAAAGTCGCGTGAATTCCAAATAAATCTCCGTGAGACGCCGCTCTTTGCTCGTATTGCGTATGTAATATGCTTGTCCTGAGCGGAGTCGAAGGATCGTATGTCGCCAGTTGATTCTCGCCTAATTTTCCAGTTCGCTAACCAACTCACGTTGTTTTTCTGCCTTTTAGCATGGAATTTTGGCTTTTTCGTAGCGAAATACGAGAAAATTTGACTTTTTTGCTTAGTTTTTCCATATTTCTTATCAACATTTACATTGCGGGAAACGCTATATTAGTGATATGGTACTTGTTGGACGGAAAGGTTTACCCCATTGGGCATTTTTGCAAACGCCCAATGGGGCAGTGCCTGCGAGATTTCTTTCGAAATCTTACTTGTTATGACAAGCACACAAACACGGATCAGTTACAATATATGAAAAATAATCCAGTATTAAAACGAAGTCAAATAAAAAATTGAAAATTTAAATCTTTTGGAGAGGAAATTATGCATTCATACACACTCGGATTAGATATTGGTTCCAAAAGTATCGGCTGGGCATTAATTGAAACTTGCAAGAAGCCCTCCATAAATGATATCGGCGTGAGAGTTTTTCCAGAAGGTGTTAATCGTGATACAAAAGGTTTAGAGAAGTCGAAAAATGCCACCAGACGAGAAGCAAGAGGGGCCAGGCGGAATAGGTATCGGCGCAATCAGCGAAGAAACCAATTATTAAAGACACTCAAATCAGCAGGACTATTACCAGAGGAAGACATAGAAATAAGAAATCTTTTCAAAAAGGACCCATATGAACTTCGGGCAAGAGGTCTGAAAGAGAAGCTCGAACTATATGAATTCGGTCGAGCTATTTTCCATATAAATCAACGTAGAGGTTTTAAGAGTAATAGAAAAACAGGTAAAGCAAAAGAAGATGGACAAATCGCCAAATCAGCTGGCGAGTTACAAGAGCAGGTTGAAAAAGAAGATTGCAGAACTTTAGGAGAATATTTTGACAAGGTCAATCCGGAAGAGAAACGAATTCGTGGACATTACACGTTCAGGTCTATGTATGAAAAAGAGCTGGACAAGCTCTGGAATAAGCAAGCTGAGTTTTATCCGGATATACTAAAAGAAGACTTACAAAAAAAGATTAGGGATGAAATTATTTTCTATCAGAGACCTCTGAAACCAACTGATGAACTTATAGGTGAGTGTGAGTTAGAGCCGGACGAAAAACGTTGCGCGAGAGGCGATTGGTATGCGAGGCGTTTTAGACTTTTACAGGATGTGAACAATCTTAGGATTTGTAATCCGGATGGTTCCGTGAAGTCTCTTACGCCGGAGCAGCGAAAAGACTTATTGGATGAACTAAGAAAAAAGAAGGAAGTTAAATTCTCCTCAATTCGCAAGAAACTTGGCTTGTTGGAGACACAGGAGTTCAACGCTGAGTATGAGATAAATGAGAAAGGTAAAAAGAATGATAAATTAAAAGGTGATTTATTTAATGCGGCAATGCGAAGCAAGAAGATATTCGGCCCGAAGGTTTGGGATGCAATGACCGAGGAAGAGAAAATAAAGATAAACGATTGGCTTGTTGAATTAGAAGAAGAAGAGCTTAGAGAAAAATTAATCAATGAATACAAACTAAATGAAGAACAAATAGAAGAATTGATAAAGATATCACTCCCACAGCGCTATATGAGTTTTTCACGTACAGCGATAAAGAAATTATTACCATTTATGAAGGAAGGTAAACGGACAGATGAAGCATTAGATGCAGTTTATCCTGATCGAAATAAAAATATTGATATAGAAGAAGTTGACAAGCTGCCTTTACCAGAAGATTTGCGTAATCCGATAGTTAACCGGGCATTATTTGAAGTTAGGAAGGTTTTAAATGCAATCGTTCGAGAATATGGCAAGCCGGGGAAGATAAAAATCGAAATGGCAAGAGAAGTACGAGGTAGTGAAAGAGAACGAAGGAAACTTCACTTTAAGATGCTTGAGAATGAAAAGCGGAACGAAGAAACTATAAAAAGACTCAGAGAAATGGGCATATCGGCCCCAAAACGAGATGATGTAATAAAGTACAATCTGTGGGAAGAATGCGGGCACATTTGTCCATATACGGGCAAGCACATTTCACAGGTAGCTCTATTTGGAGATAATCCTGAATTTCAGATTGAGCATATTTTGCCGTACGACAGAAGCCTTGATGACAGCTTTATGAACAAAACTTTATGTCACGTTCACGAAAATATACACGTCAAGGGAAATCAGACACCATACGAAACCTACGGTCAAGATTCTGAGAAATTTGAGGAGTTAAAGCAACGTATAAACAGGACAGCAATGCCGTATTGGAAGAGGCAGAAATTCTGGCAGAAGGAGATTAATACCGACAAAATTATAGAACGAGAACTTAATGATACGCGCTATATATGTCGTGAGGTTGTTAAATACATTAAACATATATGCAAGGATGTAAGTGGCACACGTGGCAAGGTGACGTCAGAGCTTGCATATCAGTGGGGTTTTATTAAAGACAGAGACGACCATCGGCATCACGCTATTGACGCTGCAGTTGTTGCTGTTACAAAACCAAAGCATCTTAACCAATTGGGTGAAAGTAAATATTCAAAAGAAGGGATTGCTTTTGCTCCTCCCTGGCCACATTTTAGAGAAGAATTAGCAGAGAAAATAGGACATATCAACGTTTCCCATCGAGCCTGCAGAAAGGTCTCTGGTGCATTGCATGAAGAAACCGCGTATGGACTAACAGGTCAAAAAGACGAAAAAGGTCAAGAATTATTTGTCTATCGTAAGAAACTCGATGATTTAACTATACCTATGGTATTGAAAATTGTTGATCCGGTTGTTCGTAATATAGTCAAGAAAAGACTTATTAAAAAAGGTATTGACCTTGGAAAAGATAAAAATATCCCAAAAGAGGTGTGGAATGAGCCCTTGTATATGAAGCAAACTAAAAGTGACAAAAAAGTTAAGATAAAGAAGGTAAGAATCCAGGACGTTTTTAATAACATGATATTTCTCAATAATAAATCGGGCGAGCCTTATCGTGCCGTTGCAACTGGCAACAATCATCATATCGAGATATTTGAATATACAGACAAGAAAGGAAAGGTCAAACGAGGCGGCAAGGTTATAACTATGCTTGAAGCTGTACAAAGAAGTCAGAGAGGCGAACCTGTTGTTCAAAGAGACCATGGACAAGGTAAAAAATTCATCTGTTCTTTAGCTCAAAATGAAATGTTCATGTTAGAACCCGAAAATGGCTTAACAGATCTGTACCGTGTACAAAAAATCAGCCAAAACGGTCAAGTATTCTTACGTAAACATATTTATTCCGGGGATTTAACAAAACAGAAGGCAGTAAGCAAGCTACCAAATAAATTAAAGGGCCATAAGGTAACTGTCGATATGATTGGCAGGGTCCATATGGCAAATGATTAAGAAAATAGTCGAAATATCATCGGCAAGGACGCGTCTTTCGATTAGATATGGCCAGTTGATTATCAAGGAGGACCGCGAACAGGTCTCAAGCATTCCCTGTGAGGACATCGGTGTCTTGCTGGTCGATCATCAGGGTACAAGCTATACTCACTGCGTTTTTACTGAACTCTTACGATGTGGTGCGGCCATAGTACTTTGCGGGGGCAATCATCATCCTGCCGGGATGTTGCTTCCCATTGTGAGTAACAGCGTTCAAACCGAACGATTTCGCCAACAAATCGAGGTAAAAGAGCCTGTAAAGAAACGGCTCTGGAAGCAGATCATTCAAGGCAAGATCAAACACCAGGCCCGTCTGGCCGGGAAAGATAGTGATATCTATAAATCTTTGATGATGTTGAGAGAACGGGTGCGCAGCGGGGATCCTTCGAATATAGAAGCACAGGCCAGCCGTAAATTCTGGCCGGTCTATCTCCAGGAGATGGATTCGACAAGCTCACCACAGGCGTTTCACAGGGATATTAACGGCGATCCGCCGAACAATATGCTCAATTACGGCTACATGGTTATGCGCGCAGCAGTGGCGAGGGCTTTGTGTTCCGCGGGGCTTTTGCCTACATTCGGGATTCATCATCGAAACCGTTACAACGCATTTTGTTTAGCAGATGATATAGTTGAGCCGTTCAGAGGCTTTGTCGAAGCTAAGGTAAGGGACATCTATATAAATAACGGGCCTGTTGACGACCTGGACCAGCCGACCAAAGCTAAGCTTCTGGAAGTCTTGTACGAGCCGGTAAAGATAGCAGGATACGAGGGTCCTTTGATGGTTGGGCTGCATAGGACGGCGGCGTCACTTCAAAGGTGCTTTGCCGGCGAACAGAAACTACTGGATTTGCCTGAAATATGATTTTAAGCGGGTATAGAGCGGTGTGGATTTTTGCAATGTTTGACCTGCCGACCGATACAAAAAAGGCGAGGAAAGATTATACATATTTTCGAAAGAATCTTTTGAGAAACGGCTTTAGTATGTTACAATATTCGGTATATGTTAGGCATTGCGCGAGTGAGGAAAATGCTGATGTTCACTATGGCCGAATCAAGAATTTTTTGCCTCCTGATGGCGAAGTTAGACTTATTACAATCACTGATAAACAGTTCGGCCGTATGCACACTTTTTGGGGGAAAATGCGTAAACCCGCACCTCCAGCCCCTCGACAGCTCGAATTATTTTAACAACTTTAGCCCGCAAACCCTTAAAAACAAAGGGCTTGCGGGCGAACTATTGTAACTGATCCGTGCCTGAGTGCAAGCCACAACCCACGATGCGTTGTACTGCTCATCGAACGAATTGTAACTGATCCGTGCCTGAGTGCAAGCCACAACGCCCCGGGCGGCTTTCATAATATCCTGATTATTGTAACTGATCCGTGCCTGAGTGCAAGCCACAACCTCTGGGCAAATATTACATTTCAAGAGGGATTGTAACTGATCCGTGCCTGAGTGCAAGCCACAACCATTACTCGATTACCTTCGGTACATATCCTATTGTAACTGATCCGTGCCTGAGTGCAAGCCACAACTCTATCTTGCCGTTCATAAATCGCACAGGCATTGTAACTGATCCGTGCCTGAGTGCAAGCCACAACATAACCGGGCATCCATACGCAACGGACGAATTGTAACTGATCCGTGCCTGAGTGCAAGCCACAACTGTGAGCTTGCTGCTGCAAAGCAGGAAAAATTGTAACTGATCCGTGCCTGAGTGCAAGCCACAACTATCGACCTTGACACACCATTCGTATCAAATTGTAACTGATCCGTGCCTGAGTGCAAGCCACAACTCAGCTTGGCACGCTGTCATCTATGATTCATTGTAACTGATCCGTGCCTGAGTGCAAGCCACAACGATAGTGATATAATTGTTGATAGGAGCATTATTGTAACTGATCCGTGCCTGAGTGCAAGCCACAACCCTACGCCGGCGGCGGCTAATAAGCCGACATTGTAACTGATCCGTGCCTGAGTGCAAGCCACAACCCCTGGGCTGAAGCGATGAAGACTTTGATGATTGTAACTGATCCGTGCCTGAGTGCAAGCCACAACATTATCTGTGGACGGTCGAGGACGCCGAGAATTGTAACTGATCCGTGCCTGAGTGCAAGCCACAACAGGTCGGTAATCAGAAGAAGCTCCGCGCCAATTGTAACTGATCCGTGCCTGAGTGCAAGCCACAACAACTTGGGTATTGCTTCCCGCAACATCGTCATTGTAACTGATCCGTGCCTGAGTGCAAGCCACAACTGCCTGCTGCCGGTCACGCACCACTTGCCCATTGTAACTGATCCGTGCCTGAGTGCAAGCCACAACCTGCGGAGACGGCTTCCGGTACGACTACTAATTGTAACTGATCCGTGCCTGAGTGCAAGCCACAACCAAGAACCGGGTAGAAAGGAATAATTATGGATTGTAACTGATCCGTGCCTGAGTGCAAGCCACAACCGGTTTTGCCTTGGACCCGAACGATAAAAGATTGTAACTGATCCGTGCCTGAGTGCAAGCCACAACACTCCACCGAGAATATCCCTCGCCGCTTTAATTGTAACTGATCCGTGCCTGAGTGCAAGCCACAACTTAACAGGCCTTCGTTTCAATTGTTGTGCCATTGTAACTGATCCGTGCCTGAGTGCAAGCCACAACTTTTTATTATGAGGTTACATTTACAGTCGGATTGTAACTGATCCGTGCCTGAGTGCAAGCCACAACTGAAGGACTTCTGGAATTCGCACCTGGCCCATTGTAACTGATCCGTGCCTGAGTGCAAGCCACAACACCACCCTCAACCTTGGCGATACGCCTTCCATTGTAACTGATCCGTGCCTGAGTGCAAGCCACAACTATTCTGGGCCTGATAGCGGAGCAAGGTTATTGTAACTGATCCGTGCCTGAGTGCAAGCCACAACCCAATGCTCGATGACCTTCTTAATGATGTTATTGTAACTGATCCGTGCCTGAGTGCAAGCCACAACTTTGGGTCTGTAAGAGACTGCAAAATATAAATTGTAACTGATCCGTGCCTGAGTGCAAGCCACAACATAAACAAGCATGTCGCCTATACACGCTCGTATTGTAACTGATCCGTGCCTGAGTGCAAGCCACAACTATCAACCAGCCTGCATCTTCAATCGCACAATTGTAACTGATCCGTGCCTGAGTGCAAGCCACAACCCAATACAAACAGCAATCGAGTTGACGTTTATTGTAACTGATCCGTGCCTGAGTGCAAGCCACAACAGCGGTTGCCTTGAATAACAACATGACTACATTGTAACTGATCCGTGCCTGAGTGCAAGCCACAACTGTTTAATAACAGAGTAAAAAGCCGTTCTATTGTAACTGATCCGTGCCTGAGTGCAAGCCACAACTTAAGATCATTTAGGCTTAATAAGACTGGCATTGTAACTGATCCGTGCCTGAGTGCAAGCCACAACGCTAAGGCTCTTTTGAACAGGGAGCATTTATTGTAACTGATCCGTGCCTGAGTGCAAGCCACAACACAGTACAGTCAAGCCTCTAAAGCTCATGGATTGTAACTGATCCGTGCCTGAGTGCAAGCCACAACTCTGGTTTATCAAGCCCAACAACTCGTAGCATTGTAACTGATCCGTGCCTGAGTGCAAGCCACAACCAATATGGCGCGTTTGTCAAGGTCAATAAAATTGTAACTGATCCGTGCCTGAGTGCAAGCCACAACTGTCAACGTGGTCCAAGCGAATCTGCGCTAATTGTAACTGATCCGTGCCTGAGTGCAAGCCACAACCGGTTTTGCCTTGGACCCGAACGATAAAAGATTGTAACTGATCCGTGCCTGAGTGCAAGCCACAACAGAGCACCGAGCCGCAATGCTTGTGACCTCATTGTAACTGATCCGTGCCTGAGTGCAAGCCACAACCAAGGCATTGAAGTGACTATCGTTACAGGCATTGTAACTGATCCGTGCCTGAGTGCAAGCCACAACCCATGTAAAGGCGTTATTATATTTCCACTAATTGTAACTGATCCGTGCCTGAGTGCAAGCCACAACGACTGATTGAAACTGCCCCAAACTGGTCGAATTGTAACTGATCCGTGCCTGAGTGCAAGCCACAACAGTAAAGGGGCGGGCGTTCCTCCTGCGCCTATTGTAACTGATCCGTGCCTGAGTGCAAGCCACAACCAATCTATCCCATAGGCAGAAAGCCGTAATATTGTAACTGATCCGTGCCTGAGTGCAAGCCACAACTATGATACTTACAGTGACCTTAATGAGGATATTGTAACTGATCCGTGCCTGAGTGCAAGCCACAACTACCAGCGGTCCGCCCTCTCTTTCTATCGAATTGTAACTGATCCGTGCCTGAGTGCAAGCCACAACCTAAAAGGGATTTTCCATCGCCCGATTTTTATTGTAACTGATCCGTGCCTGAGTGCAAGCCACAACCGAAACCATACAGGAATAAACTACCATCCAATTGTAACTGATCCGTGCCTGAGTGCAAGCCACAACATTGAGGGGATGACTTCAACGGCAATGACATTGTAACTGATCCGTGCCTGAGTGCAAGCCACAACTAAAGAGCGTCACCAAACACTTATCACGAGATTGTAACTGATCCGTGCCTGAGTGCAAGCCACAACGTCATTCCATAGGCTCTTTCAACGCTATCAATTGTAACTGATCCGTGCCTGAGTGCAAGCCACAACCCTGAGCCTGGTTTGACATGCGAATATCGTATTGTAACTGATCCGTGCCTGAGTGCAAGCCACAACTCTAAAGTTGCTGCACTCCACTGTTTTTGTATTGTAACTGATCCGTGCCTGAGTGCAAGCCACAACCGATAAAAAGATATTGTCGATGGTGCGGAAATTGTAACTGATCCGTGCCTGAGTGCAAGCCACAACGTGATCCATAGCCTTTAGTTCTGCCAAGTATTGTAACTGATCCGTGCCTGAGTGCAAGCCACAACTTCTCCGGTTGTTGTTCATATAACAGGAAAATTGTAACTGATCCGTGCCTGAGTGCAAGCCACAACGCGAAATGCACAGGCTTGAAAAAAGGGTTATTGTAACTGATCCGTGCCTGAGTGCAAGCCACAACCCAGAGGGTCCAGGGCAAACGCATCTAAATTGCTGAATTTGGGCTGTTTTTGCCGATGTTTCCTATGTCAGGTTAAACAATTGCATAGGAGGCCAAGGATGGCAAAATCAATCCTGGAACATTTCGCAGATCTGC
>Ga0307378_10003952_pt1 | contig 21485 bp, 17 predicted proteins | sample UN1MG_FD_202238 | JGI IMG/M metagenome (GOLD analysis project Ga0307378, IMG submission 202238) | Soil microbial communities from Risofladan, Vaasa, Finland - UN-1 | ecosystem: Environmental > Terrestrial > Soil > Coastal area > Acid sulfate soil | place: Finland: Risofladan, Vaasa | collected...
AACGGTAGGATAATAAGGTAAAGCAGCATAGCCAGCACCAGGCAGATACGAACTGGCTGATGAATAAGGTGGATAAGAAAGAGGTGCAGATTGGTATTGATAGCTATAGCCACCATAAGTGGGAGAATTGGAGGCACTACTCAGGCTACCACCTACGCTACCACCATAGAGGCCGCCATACATGCTACTACCACCTACGCTACCACCACTACCACCATAGAGGCCGCCATACATCCCATAGAGGCCGCCATATATGCCACCACCGTACACGTTACTACCACTACCACCATAGAGGCCGCCATACATGCTACTACCACCTACGCTACCACCACTACCACCATAGAGGCCGCCATACATCCCATAGAGGCCGCCATATATGCCACCACCGTACACGTTACTACCACTACTACCATAGAGGCCGCCATACATCCCATAGAGGCCGCCATATATGCCACCACCGTACACGCTACTACCACTACTACCATAGAGGCCGCCGCCATACAGGCTGTAGCCATAAAGGCCGCTATTAGTGCCATCCATGTTACCATATAAGCTACTACCATATAACAGGCCACCATAAGTGCCACCGATGTTACCATAAAGGCCACTACCATATTGATATTGAGAATAACCAGTGGGAGCGGGGGAATTATAAGGGCCATAAACAGAGGGAGCATAAGCAACCGGATAAGCGACAGGAACAGGACTACTGTCAGTGCCCGCAGTACTACTGTCAGTACGCACAGTACTACTATCAGTGCCCGCAGTACTACTATCAGTACCCGCAGGACTACTGCCAGTACCGTATGGCGTAAAAGGATAATAGGCCGGGGCCTCACCTGCGGTCCCACCCCAATCTGCTAACTTGTCCTCCATGAGCCCCTCAAGATCTATAGTCTTTACTAATGATAGATCCTCCGGGTTGGACATATCAAAAATTGCCATTTTATCTCCGGCATGGAGACATAATCTATTATCTTTCATAAAGTAAAGGCCTACTCCCTGCCCGTTGACGCTTTCGCTGATATCTACGAGATCAGGGACATTCGGATTTGATATATCGAAAACGTAAATCTTTGCTTTTGACGGCATCGAAGAAGATGCTATCAGATAAGCATAATTATCCTTGACAAGGATATCTCTATCACCCACATATTGATCCCCATCTAGTTTCTTGGAGGAAGATATTATCTGGGGGGCACTAGGATCACTTATGTCAATAATGTTAAGTCTATAGGCAGCATCGCTAAATGGCCCAACTTCCTCAGAAGCCTCGACCGTTGCCAAAAGGTAATTTCCATCAGTTGCCACGCTTAATTCCGGCTCACGTGCCGCAGGAGAACCCAGTTGATTGAAGATTCCGACCAAAGATAGGTTTTGGGGATCTGAGGTGTCTATTATGTGGATGGTTAAACCATAATTTTCTTTAACGCATTTTTTACCGGGCAGATAGAGATGGCCCGGTGCAGAGGCCATATTATAAACTTTATAATCGCTGTCTAACTCGTAGGAATCAAGCAGGTTATCATCCTTGTTCATATTTACCGGATCGGAAATGTCCAGGGCGTAAACAGTATACTTATCGTTATATTCAAGGCCATCCAGATCCTCAACGCATACAAAAAGTACCTGCCCCTCAATCGCAAGACCCAATACGCGGTCGGCACCATTATCATCTTCACCAGCCAGCTTTAATGAGCTGATAAGTGTTGGATTCGTTTTGTCGGAGATATCCAACAAGTAGACCATACCAAGAGTGTTGCCACCAATCACGGCAAGGTTATCCTTAACAGCAATTTTGCCTGGCGTCGCTGATATCCCATTGGGATTATACCAACTGCCGCCTCCCTCTGACAGAACGATATGGGAAAGATAGGTGTACTCACCCGAATCGGTAGCTTCAAAGATTGCGACCGCTCCTCTGTACTGGCCTCCGTTCTCTAGAACGGACGCGTAGAGATAATCTCCATCCATAGCCGAACACATAATCCCAAACTTAGACTGCGCTGCTTCTATTGATTCTGAAGTAGGAGGAAGATATGTTATCCACGGACTTCCGTATACATTGGTTCCCCCCATGACTCCTGATGAAAACGCAGGTACGGGAGTGCCGTAAGCAGGACTCTGAGGGTATATGGTATAACCAGAAGCTGGACTCTGAGCAGGGTACATGGAGTAACTATTTGAAATATAAGGGTTTGACACTGGCAGGGGACTGCCGATGGGCCCAGATGCCGTGAGAGGAGTGGAACCAGTGGCCGCAGGATATGTGGTGGGATAGCCATAGCTTTCTTGATAATAAGGATAGCTCGGAGGATAGCCGGGATAGATAGAGGCGTAAGGATTATAGCCCGAAGGATAGCCGCCGACGTAGTTCGAAGGATAACTGGGATAGATCGGAGTATAGCCGGTATCGCTCACCTGGTTACTTTCGGGAGATTCGGAGTCACTAAAATTTACATTAATGTTAATAGGCTGCTGTGAATCTGATGGTAAGTTTATGTTTATAGTAATAGGCTGCGATGAATTTTGCTGTGAAAGTTGTGGGTATTGTTGGCCTTGGACTGGTGAGCCATAATATCCACTCGCCAGAGTGACAAAAAATAGAAAAGAGAGACTGGAAAAACAAGTTACGAGGATATTCTTACATAATCGCTTCATTCTTAACCTCACTTTTGAACGGCTCATTTGAGCCTTAAGGATGCTGTTTAAGAACTCTGTATTTAACCCTTAACCTTTTTTTCAGGTTAATTTGTCATGTAATGCACCTGCCTCTCTTTCACCCCGCTGGATTGTGTCGGGGACGGGGATCAGGAGCGTTGAAAAATAAAGTATTTTCCTCTTTTCAACGTCGCCTGCTTACGCCAAAGAGCGTTAATGGAACCAATTTTTGTTATTGCACTCTTTATATATTATATCCATTTGAAGACAATATATGCCAATAAGATTTAAGACGTTGATATAGTCATATCAATTACGAATTTTATGTAAAAAATTATATCTAATATGTTGTTATTTCTTTTTAACTCTCTGAGAGGTAAGGCAGGCTTTACTTTGAAACGTAGCGGCAGGCGCGTCCGGTTCCTGATTCCACGGCAATCATGGAGTGCAGTAGGGCACAGTGGAGCGGACAAGTCTACAAGTTCAGGTATTCAGTTAAGACGGCCTTAATCCCGTCATTCCCGCGAAAGCGGGAATCCAGAAGTATTTGTTACTGCGGCTACCACTTTAAGGCGGGACATCCGTGGAATTCCAGTTTAGTATTTCTCCCGCAGAAGACGCCAAGACGCAGAGGATATCATTCTTCCAGGCCGTTGACACACCGGGTAATCCCTGCTTTCATCAGAGGCTCTCGCCGAAGTTGAGCAGATAGCCAAGTTTACACCCTGTCATTTTGGCATCCTTCATTTTCCAGTTTACACTTTTGACAACTGGATTCCCGCCTTCGCGGGAATGACAGAATGCCGCAATCCCTTGTCATTCCCGCGAAGGCGGGAATCCAGAAAAAAACTACCAAAGGGCAATTAGCAAAAAAGTGTCAACTACTTTTTGCCCATAATGAAGGATGCCGTCATTTTCGGTCATTCTCTGCGCCTCTGCGTCTCTGCGGGAGATCATTCCTCTATTCATTCCAACCTATGGAATACAATGAAAAGATTGTCCCGCTTTAAGTGTATAGCCGTTACCGCAAAGGCTAAATTCCCGCCTTCGCGGGAATGAGGAGTGGAGATTACAGAATTATTTATATTTCAATTGGTTACCCAAAAGTGCAAAAGTATAGTTAACGTCATTCCCGCAAAAAAGGGAATCCAGTTTTTTCAAGAGCTTCTTGACCTGCGCCTTCACAGGGGTGCCGATAAATCCCCCTATACACACTTCCTAAACATGAGCGTACCTTTTCACCATTGAGGAAATTGCGCAGGCAACAATTCAGCTAACCAGGAACAAAGGGCTTTTGCACTTCCCGATTGATTTGAACAAGTCCCATCTCCGGCCATTTTCAATATTATCTCTCTCTCCTTTTTATCGGAATAAAGCTGATAGCACGAATAAACAAGCAATCCCTTATCACTACCAAATGAAATACTGGATAAGATGCCATTAGCTGCCGACGGAACAAGGCTATATTTTCCCGATAGTAAAGATGGTTCAATGGTGCCGATTAGTTTCCCATCAGGTACAGGCATTCCAGGTTCCCAAAAGGTACCGGATGAGGAATCACAATCTAGAGTGAAATAATACATTCCTCCCTCATTATCAATATAAAAACCATCATGGATGCACCCCCAGGGCACGCTAACACGTTCTACTTTAAAGGGTATTTTGGGGAGCAAATATGTTGACGGCCATTCGTAGCAGGAAGAAAGCCCCAGATATTTTCGGAATAAGCAAAGTGCATCTGAAGGGGTAATGGAACCATCTTGGTTGATATCAGCGCAATCAGGGCAGGTTTTTGATTCCGCATAGCATTTGAAGGCTGCCAGTGCATCCGATGGCGTGATAGTTCCATCTTCGTCAAGGTCGCCGTCGCAGTGAGAAATGCAAAAACATCCGCCTGTTTTAGAAAAAAAGGTTAATTTACCACTTAGTTCTTCCAGTCCCAAGGCATAACACGTATCTTTTTGAGCACCACTCAAAACCTTAAATTTTAACCAGGCCAGGTAACCTTTTGCTCCATCCGGAACACCAAGTGGCTGATAGCCTTCGTTATAAGCTGTTCCATTTACTTTAAGTCTGCCGGGAACAAGAGGGGTGACATTAAGTAAGGAGGAAGAATACATGGTAAAATTTCCCCGGTCAAAGCTTCCTGAAAATTCCAGAATAGCCGGATCATAAGTCATGGTAAACTCAAACTCAAAAGCTCCTCTTTTGAATTTTTGTATCATTCTTACAGGAATCAGCACTTCCTGCCCAACCCTTCCTGTGACCCCTTCAATATCCAATTCTCCTGAATCATCTTCCAAGCATTCATCCTGGGGTGAGCATTCCCCATTAAATGAAAGCGAGAAAAGGAAAAGAGAGCATAAAAAGCCAATTACTACTAATAGAGCTAATCTTTTCATAAACCTGCCTCCTTATTACTTTTTATTCAAAGGTTCTCTCAGTGGTTATCTAGCAAAGTACATGCCGCGGGAATCACCCGCCAGGCGGTAAGGTAATCACAAAGCCCCCTCACCCCAGCCCTCTCCCCATAGGGCGAGGGAGTTAAAACGGCACAGCCCCTGCGATTGGCCGTCGCCTTATACACTTAGCGAAAGAACCACTAAGTAATGCATAAAGTTTAAGACAATGATAGACTAATATTAGTTACTGATATTAGATAAAAAAAATATATATATTAAGTTATTGACATTTAAGTCTCTGTAAGGTAAGGCAAATTTTGCTCTGAATTGCAGCGGCAGGCGCGTCCGGTTCCTGTTCCCAGGCAATCCTGGAGTACAGCACAAGCAGCCACCTCACAGGGCTGTGAGAATAACCGCGCATTGATATCTTGTAACGTATTCCATTTTATACCTGAAAAGAAGGTTGACAAGCCGAAGGGTACCGGATATTATATTTGCATAATTGTATCTACTAAAACACAAACTTGGAAAACCTGTATGAGTTGGAAAACCTGTATGAGAAAGAATACGGAACCTGGTTTGATCACTCAACGGCAGGAAGCTTTTTAACAGGATTAATCCAGGTCATTACGATTAGATAAGGTTGCCGAAAAATACCAGGGTTAACCGGAACTAACCAGGATTAATGAGGATTCTGAAAAGAGGTTCTTATATTTCCCTTTTCCAACCTTACACTTTGTAAATCCTCATCTCGATCAAAAACAACTCACTATATCGAGTCACTATCTCGAATAAGAACAACCCAATGGACAAGCAATCTCAAATATTAAATTCCGAGATTTTCGATTGGTTCTACGATTTTCTGCTGCTCGGATTCTGCCTTGGTCAGTTGCCCAGGTTTTTATTTGAATACTATACTACGACCAAGTACAAGGAGGATCTATTGCAGAGGTTCGGAATCTATTCTCCTGCAGTGCAGCGACAATTTCGGCAGGGAAAATCAGCCTGGATTCATGCGGTTTCCGTGGGCGAAGTGGTGGCAGCCAACCCGCTGATTAAGGAATTATCGGCCCGGCACCCTGATCTTCCGCTGACCATTTCCACGGTGACCCGAACAGGCCGGGAGATGGTCAAAAAATCCCTGGGACCGAAGAATCAGAGCCTATTTCTTCCCTTTGATTTTCGCTGGATCACCGAAAGGGCCATGAGTCTGATCCATCCCCGCTTCATCCTTTTGACCGAGACGGAAGTCTGGCCCAATTTGATCCAATCAGCAGACAGACGCATGATCCCGATTATGATCATCAATGGCCGCATCTCCTCCCGCTCTTATAAGCGATATCGTCTGGTGCGGAGTCTGCTGCGCCCGATTCTGGCCAGGATCAGGATTTTCGGCATGCAGTCCAACCGCGACGCGGCCCGGATCATTCAGCTTGGTGCGGACCCAAAGCGGGTTTTCGTTACCGGAAATCTTAAATTTGACCAGGCAAACACGAAAATTTCAAGTGCCGAGCAGGAGGCCCTGGCACAGGGCCTGCGCCTGCCCCTGCAAGCCCAGGTACTGATGGCCGGAAGCACTCACCGGGGTGAAGAGGAAGTTATCATCGAAGTGTACAGGCATTTGCTGACCCATTTCCCTGATCTGGTTCTTTTGATTGCTCCCCGCTATCTGCCTGAAATTCCCGCCATTGAAGCCAAATGCAGCCAGGAGGGGCTTTTTTCGGAGCGTAAAACCAATCTTTGGAAGAGAGAATCCCGCACGTCAAGCAATGGCAGGAGAGCCAATGGCCAGATGGATGGAGAACCCGGCAGCACTCCAACCGATAGCCAAAGTGGAAGCGGCTTCCATCCGCCTGAATATAGTGGAAGCGGCTTCCAGCCGCTTGAATATAACGTAATGGATTTCGAATCCCGTACGCCAGCCAATGCGAGCAGAAAAGCCGATGGCCAAAGTGGCCGGAAGGAATGCACGGATAACCGTTTCGGCAGAGTGATTATCCTGGATACCATAGGTGAGCTATCCAGTATGTACAGCCTGGCTACGGTAGTTTTTGTCGGGGGGAGCCTGGTGCCGGTCGGAGGCCATAATATGCTTGAGCCTGCCATATATGGAAAGCCGATTCTGTTCGGCTCCCACGTAGATAATTTCCGGGAGATTTCTCAATTATTGAAAAATTGCGGCGCAGGATTCGAGGCCAAAAGCAAGGAGGAACTCCAAGGGTACCTGGAGGGGCTTTTGCAGGACCATGTGAGACGGGATGCGGCTGGTAGAGCAGCCATCCAGGTAGTCGAAGAAAACCGCGGCGCTACGCAAAAAACCGTGGACTTGATTGAGCGATACGTGATGTGAGTAGTGGGTTACGAGTTACGGGTGTTAAGCTAAGGGTAGTGCTAAACAAGTAATGCTGTAACCAATCTAATATAATCAATAGGTTGTAGTCTGAGGTATATTGAAGTCTTTCCTCGTGTAATTGATATGTAGATCGTAATAAGAAAAATTTTATATATAAATTATAATATATATTATAATTTTGGCTTTATATAAGCAATTTCGCTATGATTACTTGCAAGATAACCTGAGTGGGCTAATATCATTGACATGTTGACATTATGCGTTTTTCAAGCAGCATTACTTGCTTAGCACTACCTATCATGTTGGGCGGTCTCATAATAATGGCAACTATATGAATTTGAGGCGATTCGATTATGGATGATAAATTACAGATAATCATATTAAGTTCCATACTCTTAGCTGTCTTAATTCTCTTACTCTGGAGAGTTAATCCAGGTTTTTTAGTTTCTGTTACTGCAGGATTAGTAGCTACAGGTATTTGGGCATATATTAATTTTTTTAACCCGATGAAATTTTTTTCGGATAGCGTAAAATTATGGAGTAATAGAAATGAAATTGATCCTTCTATTTGTAAAAGAATAAAATCAGCTAAAAGAAGTCTTTTTTTTGTCGGGTTTTCTTTTGAAGGAGTTTTACATGATCACAGCGGACTCATTAAGGATATATTACTGAAAAATGAAAATCTAGAGATTAAGATGTTGATGCTTCATCCTGATTCACTACATGTAGTAGCTCACCAAGACTTTACAGATCGTGATATTAAAAGAAATATTTATGAAGTAGTAAATAAGAGATTAAAATCATTATTTGATGGATTGAGTCCTTCTGCTCAAAGAAGGCTCCAAGTCAGAGCTACTTATTATCTTCCAAGATTTGCCGCAAGAATTTTTGACGATGATATTATGATTATAAATTTTTATCTATACAGATCTAGGGCTCATGAAAATCCGGTAATTGAAATTCGACGTGGTAAACATGAAAAAGAATTTATTCACATCCTTAATAGCCTAAATAATATATTTCATATTGGAGATGATGGAGGACCAAGAAAACCAAATCATACTATAATTGAAAATGGTAAGTGGTATGGCTTACCAGAGAACTAATTTTGAAATCAGCATTGTTTTTTGGGTCAAACCATGAGGTGTGAATGTGTCTAATTTAGATCCCGTTATAGGCAAAGCTTTTGTTAATATAATTAAGTACATGGAAAAAAGATGGGGACTAACCTTAGTTTCATTTGTGCCTTCAACAACACATGATAATATTATCCAATTACAGAAAGAAATATCTCATAGGTGGAATAAATGTTCAGATACTTCCAATACGCTACGTAACTTTTATTTTGAATTTTATCACCCTTCCCATTTCCATTCTACTCATTTAACTTTGACACGGAGCGACCCTTGTGGACCAGTAAAGGCTTTCGATTTTATCAAACCAAACCAACGACTTTTTGAATTATTTACAATAATTTCGGAAGCTACTTCTCAAATTCAGAAAATTGAAGTAAAACTTGATAAACTTGTTTTATCATCTCGTGATGGAATAGGGTTAATACTATTAGGCCAGTGTTCCAACGAAGATTCAACCAGGCAAAGAGCTTTACTTCTTAAAGAGTTAAACTCGGCACTTCCAAGATGTTTTAATTTGTCTATGCGTGATTTGGACAAAGAGAGATCACAATTTCATGAAGTTCATACTTGTATCGGTTTTCAAAAACATCAACTTCCTCAAGAATATGATGATTTTGTTAAAAAAATCAATTCAATAAAATTTGATCCTATTTCGTTTACTTTAGAAGAAGTTACACTTGTTCACCACAAGTTCCGTACATTAGTTTTTCCTCAAGAAGGACTCTTTACTTTTCCACTTGGGAAAGAAATTAATATAGATGAAAGTGAATTTATTCAAAAAATTAATCTAGCTTAACAAAGAGGTTGGAAATAAGTAAGTGAAAAACTCGGTTTACTTACCAAAATTCCGGCGTCTGGCTCCTGATGAGAGATAGATGAGATGAGAGATAAAGGGAAAAGATGAAATCCTGGCTGCGGATTCAGCAGCTTCTTGAGATCACAGAGCACAACTGGCAGCAGAAATTATACCTTGCACCCCTGTTCGGCCTCTCCAGGGCTTATCTGGCTGCCGGACGCTGGCGGGAGGAGTTATATCGGCTTGGGCTTTTTCCAACAGCTAAACTGGACTGCCGGGTCATCTGTGTGGGTAACCTGACAGTTGGGGGAACAGGGAAAACCCCGACTGTGGAATTGGTTTGCCGGACCTTGCAGCAAAAAGGCGAGAGAGTTGGAGTCATCAGCCGAGGGTATGGGAGGAGGACCTCCTCGAGTTCCCCCGATGTTTTGATTGTCTCGGACGGCAGGAAGATTCTCTCGTTTTCACAGGCGCAGACAGCCGGAGATGAGCCATTGATGCTGGCCAGGAGATTGCCGGGAGTCCCGGTGCTGGTTGGAAAAAACCGGTATCAGGCAGGGCAGCAGGCGCTTTTGAGGTTCAACCTTCAAACCCTTGTTATGGATGATGGCTTTCAGCATCTGCAACTGGCCAGAGATCTCAATATTCTGGTTCTGGACGGGCGAAAGCCTTTCGGCAATGGCTACGGTTTGCCTGCGGGAAAACTGCGGGAATCCCCCCGTGCTCTGGCTCGTGCTGACCTTATCCTGCTGACCCGGATTTCCGGATATGAACAATCAGGCCATGAACGATCCGCCTATAAGCAACCAGGCTATGAGCAATCTATCCATGAGCAATGCGGCCACGAGCAACCAGGCCATGAGCAATTTGGCTATGAGCGATCCGGCTATATGAAATCCGGCCACGAGCAGTCCGGTTATGAGCAACTTGGCCATGAGCAACATGAGCAACATGAGCAAAAGGTGAGAGCGGAGGCGGAGAAGACGATCCGAAGATATAATTCCAAAGTTCCCGTGGTGGTTGGCCGTCATCAGCCAAGAGACTTGATTTCGCTTCAGGGTGATCAAACTCTGCCCCTGGATGCATTAAAGGGAAAATCAGTGGTGGCCTTTTGCGCAATCGCTGACCCGGCCTCCTTTGCTGCTACATTGAAGGCGCTTGGGGCCAGGGTTATGGAAACCCTTGCGTTCCCGGATCATCACTGGTATTCACCTGCTGATCTTCGGCAGGGAGAGAGAAAGGTTTTGGCCTCCGGGATATGGGGGCTTGTGACTACGGAAAAAGACGCGGTCCGCATACCATCCGGCTTGCTTCAGTGTCCGGTCTGGGTTCTGCGCATTGATATGACTCTGGTGGACGGAAAGGGGATATTGGAAGGAAAATTGGAAAGGAAATATGGGAAGGAAAATTAGACCGGAGAAAAAGAAGCGAGACCTCCTCTCATACTGGCTCGTCCTGAGTCTTATGAAGATCTTGCATCTTCTTCCCTTTTCTTTGGGTTGTCGGATAGGGGAGTGTGCAGGGGCTCTCTGGTTTTACCTCGATCCCCGGCATCGAATGATTACCCTGGACAACCTGGAGAGGTCCTTTGGTCGCGAGCTGTCAGAAGCTCAGCGGATTGCTCTGGCCAAGAGAGCTTATCGCACTCTGGGCCGGGTCCTGATGGAATGCCTTTTTTTGCCCTCTCTTACGGCTGAAGACATACAGAATTACGTCTCGATAACTGGCCTTCGGCATTTTCATGAAGCGGAAAAAGAGGGAAAGGGGGTATTGATTTTGACCGGCCATTTCAGCAACTGGGAATTGATGGCTTTGGCCTTTAATCTGTATGGGCTTCCCTCTTCAGGGGTGGCCAGACCCCTGGATAATCCCTATCTGGATCGGCTGGTCGAAAGCCTCAGAACCCAATATGGCAACCGGATTATTGCCAAAAAGGGTGCAGTTAAGGAAATTATGAAATGTTTGTCCAAAAAGGGCAGGGTCGGTATTTTAATTGACCAGAACGTCTCTGCTCGTGAGGGGGTATTTGTCGATTTTTTTGGTACTCCGGCATCGACCACCCCTATCCTGGCTGCCTTGAGCCAGAAGACAGGCGCTCCGGTCGTGCCTGTTTTCATGGTGCCACGCAAGCAAGGGAGCGGATATGTCATAGAGATTGGCAAACCGGTAAGTTTGATTAATACCGGCGAGAAAGAAAAAGATTTGATCATGAACACAGCCCGGTTTACCCGCATTATCGAAGATTATGTGCGCAAGTATCCTCACTGCTGGTTCTGGATGCATCGACGCTGGAAGATCCGTCCCGAAGACCAGTTGCGGGAATGGGGAAAAATCCGGCAGGTTGCAGAGTCGTGAAAGTACGGGTTGCAGAGCCATGAGAGTGCAGGTTGCAGAGTCATGAAAGTACGGGTGGCAGAGTTTTGAGAGTACGGGGGGTAGAATCGTGAGATTATGGTTGGTAAGGTCTTGAGGGTGCAGGTGGTAACGTTATTATAGCGGTTTTCAGTTGTGTATGCTTTCAGATGTTAAAAATCCCCCCAGCCCCCTTTATAAAAGGGGGAGTAATCTGTTGTTTAACCAAGTGAAAACCGCTATAAGGTGCAGGTGGTAGGACTTTGAACGTAGAGGCGAAATTCTCGATCAAAACCGAAAAGGTTAAAAATATCCTGGTCAGGGGAACCAACTGGGTCGGCGATGCAGTGATGAGCCTTCCGGCCCTGGTCGCAATCCGCAAGGCTTTTCCTGATGCCAGGATCACGGTTCTGGCTAAACCCTGGGTGCGGGGCGTGTATGCACATTGCCCGGACATTGATGGGATAATGACCTTCAAGCAGCAGTCCGGCAAGCAGTCCGGTTTTCTGAGCACGCGATATCATGTGATCAGGCAACTGCGGGATCAGCGATTTGATATGGCCATTTTGCTGCAAAACGCCTTTGAGGCTGCTTTAATAGCCTTTTTGGCTGGCATTCCCTGCCGGGTGGGGTATAATACGGATGGCCGCTCCTGGCTGCTGACCCACAAGGTGATGATGTCAGAAGAAATTCGGAAAGTGCATCAGGTCTACTACTACCTGGGAATGCTGGAGTCACTCGGCTGGAAAGCGGAAGATCCTGCTCCCCGGCTGATTGTCCCTCCCCAGGAAAAGGAGAACGCAGTTAAGTATCTGACTGCCAAAGGATATCGGGAGTCGGATTTTTTGCTGGGATTTAATCCCGGTGCTTTTTTCGGCTCAGCCAAGCGGTGGTTTCCGGCACATTATGCTGCCGTGGCTGATAGGGCCGCGAAGCAGTATGGGGCTAAGTGCATTATCTTCGGGAGCACTCAAGACCTGCCGGCAGCCAGAGAAATGGCCTCCCGAATGCAATCCGCTCCCCCCATCATGGCTGCCGGAGAAACCAGCCTGGAGGAACTGCCGGGCATGTTGAGCATGTGCTCTCTTCTTATTACCAATGACTCTGGTCTGATGCATATGGCTGCGGCTTTGGAAGCCCCGGTGGTAGCCATTTTCGGTTCCACTGATCCGCGGACCACCTCTCCATATGGTAAGGAGCATACCATTATATACAGGCAGGTTCCCTGCAGCCCCTGCCTGCTCAGGGAATGCCCCACAGACCACAAGTGCATGAAAGCAATAACCGTGGATGATGTCTGGCAGGCAGTGGTGGAAAAGGCAGGAGTCAGTGGCCAGTAAACAGTGACCAGTGATCAGTAGTCAGTGATCAGTGGCCAGCGGGTAGTAGCCATTAGGTAGTAATCAGTAGTCAGTGATCAGTGGCCAGTGGGTAGTAGCCATTAGGTAGTGGTCAGTGATCAGTGGTCTGTGATCAGTGGTCTGTGATCAGTGGTTAGTGGTCAATTGTTATTAGTGGTCAGTCGTCAGTGGTCAGTGACCACTGTTTTTCACAATGTAGGTGAGGTCTGAATTTTTATGGAAAAAGAAGGAAGTTGTCGAGCTATATTTATAGACAGGGATGGGACCATAAGTGAAGAAGTGGGGTATGTGAATCATCTGAGCCGCTTTCGCTTACTGCCCAGGACGGCTGAAGCAGTAAAACTGATTAATCAGAGTGGTTTCAAGGCCATTGTGGTTACGAATCAGTCCGGAGTGGCCCGCGGATATTTCCCCGAAGGATTGGTTCGGGAGGTGCATACCAAGATGCAAATGCTTCTCAGCCATGATGATGCCCATGTGGATCGAATCTATTATTGTCCCCATCATCCTCAGGTAGGCCCAGCCAAATACCGGATAGACTGCGACTGTCGCAAACCGAAAATCGGCATGCTGGAGAAGGCTGTCAGGGATCTTAAGGTGGACTTGTCTCGATCCTACATTATTGGTGACAAGCATACTGAGATAATCACAGGACACAAAGCCGGGATAAAGTCAATTTTGGTCCTGACCGGGTATGGCATTGGGGAACTTGAGCTCTTCAGCGACCAGTGGGAGCAAAAACCGGACTTTGTGGCTGAGGATCTTCTGGCTGCGGTAAAATGGATACTTCAGCAGGAGGCAAAGGAAGAGGCAAAGGAAGAGACAAAAGAAGAGGCAAAGGAAGAGACAAAAGAAGAGGCAAAGGAAGAGACAAAAGAAGAGGCAAAAGAGGAGTTAAAGGAGGAGAACCGCTCTTGATGGACATTCAGCATCTTCTGGCCATTCTGGATCAGTTTTCTACTAAAAGGATCATGGTTTTGGGCGATCTGATCGCTGACGAGTATCTCTTTACCCATTGCTCTCGCATATCGCGGGAGGCACCTGTCTTGATTTTGCGGTATGAATCGAGGGAGGTGACTTTGGGTGGAGGAGCCAATGCAACTCACAATGTTCGCACTCTGGGTGCCGAGGTATGGCCGGTTGGAGTGGTGGGGAAGGATGAGGTAGGAGAATGCGTATTGGATCTGATGAGGGAAAAAGGGATCTCCACTGATTTGATCCATGTGGCCAAAGAATGCCATACCACTACCAAAACGCGGGTTTTGGCCGGAAGCCAGCATACTACCAAGCAGCAAGTGGTCCGAATTGACAAGGAGCCTTCTGGCTACTGTGATGGAGAAGTGGAGGCGTTTGTCATTCGGTCCCTGGAGGAAAATATAGACAGGGTCGATGCCCTGCTGGTTTCCGATTATGGCCTGGGAATCTGCTCTCCAAGGGTTAAAGAGAAGATCAACCAATTGGCAGCCCAGACGTCAAAGATCATAACTGTGGATTCCCGGTACGAGATTCTCTCCTACCGTGGAGTGACAGCACTGACTCCTAATGAGCCCGAAATTGAGAGTGCCCTTCAATTGAGACTGCAAGGCCAGATGTCAAATGACGCATTCAAAGGAACGGGCAAAGAAGGAATGCCATCTCGCATCTCGCATAATTCAAATGACGAGGCTGTTATGAAAACATGCGGCCAACTCGCCCTTCAAAAGACCGGATGCCAGAGCATCCTGATTACCCGTGGCAAAAAAGGGATGTTTCTTCTTGGCCGGGACGGGGAGTCTTGCTTTATTCCAATCTATGGGAAGGATGAGGTGGCGGATGTTACCGGCGCAGGGGACACGGTCATCAGCACCTTTACCCTGGCCCTAACCGCTGGGGCCACGAGACTTGAGGCAGCCAGACTGGCTAATTATGCAGGAGGAATCGTGGTCATGAAGAGCGGAACCGCTCCTATAAATTGGAATGAGTTGCGCGAGGCAGTGGAAGGGGAGGGGAGTACGGGAGAAGGGGAGACGGGGTGACGGGGAGACAGAGGGAAAAAGGGAGAAGGGGAGGGGAGCACTGAATCATGAGCCACTCGATTAAGCTCACAGGAGAAAGAGAGAGGGAACCCAGATCATGAGCCGCTACCTTACACAAAAGCTCAAAAGCCGCGAGGAATTGCCTCCCCTGGCGGATCAGCTTCGGCGAGAAGGAAAGCGGATTGTCCTGGCCAATGGGTGCTTTGATCTTCTTCACGTGGGGCATATCCGGTATCTGATAGGAGCAAAGGAACTGGGGGATGTCCTGCTTGTGGGCGTCAATAGCGATCAATCCATTCGCCTTTTGAAAGGCCCTCCCCGGCCCTTGTTTCCGCAGGAGGAGAGGGCGGAAATATTGGCAGCCCTGACCTGTGTTGACTATATTACTATTTTCCCTGAGCTTACGGTTGAGTGCCTTCTCCTGACGCTGAAACCCGATATCCATGCCAAGGGCACGGACTACACCGAGGAAAGTGTCCCTGAAGCAGTGGTTGTCCGCTCCTATGGGGGAAGGGTAGCTATTGTGGGAGACCCAAAGAACCACTCTTCCAGCGAGATCATTTCAGGAGTGAAGGGACAGGGGGCGATGCTTAGTGGTAAGTAGGCAGCGATCAGAGATAATCATCGCAGAAGTCCACCCTCTTGGTATCCACCCATAAGAGGTCAGAGGCTTGTGAGAGATGGATGAAGCAGCTTAAGACAGATATTCATATCCATACAGAGGAAGATCCTGTTGATCGGATCTCCTATAATGCCAGGCAACTCATCAGGGATGCATGCAGCCTCGGATATGAAGTTTTGGCTATTACCAATCATAATGCGGTAACCTATGATAATGAGCTGCAGGAATATGCCAGCAAATACGGAATTTTGCTCATTCCCGGAGTGGAAGCCAGTATTGAGAAAAAACATGTTTTACTGTACAATATGGCATATTCACCTGATAAAATCAGGACATTTGCTGATCTGAGAAGGCTGAAAACTGAAGATAGCCTGGTTATTGCTCCGCATCCCTTTTTCCCCATGCCTGCTTCCCTTCAGCGCAGATTGGTGGAGAACCTGGACCTTTTTGACGGGATTGAATATTGCCACTTTTACTTCTCCTGGCTTAACTTTAACCAGCGGGGTGTTCAACTGGCCGGTCAGCAGGATCTTCCCTTGATCGGAACATCGGATGCCCACATGTGGTGGCAATTTCATACCACCTATTCGCTGGTCAGAGGGGAGAAGAGTGTGGCCGGAGTGATTCAGGCGATCAAGAAGGGGAGGGTAGATGTGGTTTCTTCTCCGCTTTCGTTTCGGATTGTTGGGAAAATGGGCTTGATGCTTCCCTGTCAACTGGTGCTTGATCTGCTGGCCTACTCAGGAATGCTGGGAAAACGTTGGGCCGAGCGAAGGGCAGGGCGGGCGGAAGGTCCGCGATGAGGGAACAGGAAACTGATAATGAACACGAAGCCTGGTTACTTTTATCAGGTCAAAGACTGGAAGCTGCATATGGAGAAAAAGAACCTGAGTATTCATCGAACTTGCTCAAAGAGGTAAACCCTGACTATGAAGCAAGGTGATATAGTTCTTACGCCAGTTTCACAAGCTGAATGTAAGATCACCCCCCATCCGACTTGGCCAGGAAGGCTTAGGCAGCATGCAGGAATTTAAAAAGATTGCCATAATTAAACTAAGCGCCATCGGGGATGTTGTCCATGCCCTGCCTGTGGCAGCGGGCCTGCGTGAGCGGTATCCGGGTGCACATATTGCCTGGATCGTGCAGGGTAAGTGCAGGGAAATTCTGGAAGGCAACCCTGACCTGGATGAGGTTATCATTTTTGACAAGGCCCGGTGGCTGCTGGAAGCCCCCTATCCCCATAAAACTGTCTCGATTCTGCGGGAGATTTATCGGTTTGGCAGCCAGTTGCGCCGGGCTGGCTTTGATCTTGCCATTGATTTGCAAGGGTTGATTAAGAGCGGCGTGCTGGCCTGGTTGACCGGAGCGGGTACACGGATCGGATTCAGTGCGGATTACTGCCGGGAACCGGCCAATGCCCGTTTCACTAATTGCCATGTTACTCCTTCGACAAGGGATGTCCATATTATTGACCAGTGCTTGAGTTTGGTTCGAGAGCTTGGAGCGGACACTGGCAGAAGGCAATTCAAAATCCATATCCCGGAGGAAGATCATGTCTATATCTCCACATTCCTGGAGAAAAAACAAGGCCAAATGTCAAATGACGCAGGTCATAGTTCAAGGGGAAATGGTTCAAAGGGAAATGGTTCAAATGTGCCAAAAGACTCGCCTTTGGTGCTGATAAATCCGGGTGCTGGTTGGGAGACCAAGCTCTGGGGTGAGGAGAACTACGCAGCCCTTGCTGACCGGATTGTTTCGGACCTGGGTGGGACAGTGGTTTTTTTATGGGGACCTTCGGAGCGGTTAATGGTAAAATCTATCCGGAAGAAGATGCATCAGCCCTCTATTCTGGCCTGTCCCACGAATTTAAAGCAATCACTGGCCCTGATGCAGCGGGCGCATCTCTTTGTGGCCGGAGATACCGGGCCTCTGCACATGGCTGCGGCCCTGGGTACACCTTGCCTTGGGATCTATGGGCCGACCTCGCCGGAGCGAAACGGGCCATATGGAGACATCCACAGGGTAGTGCAGACCGATGTCCCCTGCAAGGGATGTTTCCGCAGGTTTTGCAGCCGTGCACTCTGTATGGAATCAATCTCGGTCGATCAGGTGATGGAGGCAATTCGTATGATGTGAAGGTATCAGGTCTTGAAAGGAAGGGGGCTAGGGGCCAGGGTATTTCCCCATTCCCTAATCCCTCCTTTGCATGATACCTTCCTTACATGGAGGAAATCGGAAAAATGAAATGTTTAGTCACTGGAGTAGCTGGTTTTATCGGCTCAAGCCTGTCAGAGGAGCTTATCAGACTTGGCCATCAGGTCTTGGGAATCGATTGCTTCCTCGACTATTATCCCCGTATTGTTAAAGAGGATAATCTGGAGGAGCTCCGAAAGAGCAATCAGTTTACCTTTGTGGAGCAATCGATTTTGACGGCTGATTTGCAGGAACTGTTGAAGGGGGTGGATGTGGTTTTCCATCTGGCAGCTCAGGCAGGAGTGCGGGCCAGTTGGGGGAAGGATTTTGAAATTTATACGGAAAATAATATCCGGGGCACTCAGCGGATGCTGGAGGCATGCAAGGATATAAGCTTGAAAAAATTTATCTACGCCTCTTCTTCTTCAGTCTATGGTGATGTGGAATCCTTGCCCATGAAAGAGACTGATAACCTCCATCCTGTCTCACCCTATGGGGTTTCTAAATTGGCTGCGGAACATCTGGCGTATCTTTACTGGAAGAACTTCGGCATCCCCACAATATCACTTCGCTATTTTACGGTTTTTGGCCCCAGACAGAGGCCGGATATGGCTTTCCATAAATTCCTGGCAGCTTCACTCATGGATAAGCCTATCGAGATGTACGGATCAGGAGAGCAGACGAGGGATTTTACCTTTATCTCCGATATCGTCAGTGCTCACATTTTGGCTGCTGAGAGCCTGGCGCAAGGAGAGGTCTTCAACATCGGAGGTGGGAATCGAATCAGTCTGGCCGCGGTGATCCCCATTGTTGAGGAGGCTTCGGGCAAGAAGTTGACTATTATATCCAAGCCTGCTCAAAAAGGGGATGCCAAACACACCTATGCCGATATTAGCAAGGCAGGCAGGATATTACATTTTAAGCCACTGGTTTCCGTTCGGGAAGGCCTGGAAAGGGAATATGCCTGGCTAAAAGCTTTTTTGAACAGGAAGGGGAAAGAAAATGTCTATCGATAAAGAACTGCTCGAAATTTTGGTTTGTCCTAAATGTAAAGGAAATATTCGGTTAACGTCTCAGGAGGATGGGCTCATTTGCGAACACTGCAAACTGAAATATCCCATCCGTGATGGTATTCCGGTTATGCTCATTGATGAGGCCATTAAACTGGAAAATTAAGTACCTTTACTGACAAGAACACTTCTACCCGCAGGAAGAACACTTCTACCCGCAGGAAGAATATTTCTCCCCACATGAAGGACACTTCTCGCTACGGAGAAGGCGAAGGCGGTATCATCGCCTCCTTCCTCTTCTCCGTAGCTTTTTATCAGAGCATTTTTTTATGGCATCAACAGCCATGACATAAGCAGCCGTCCCCCCCCCTAACCAGCCAAGGGGCAAGAGCTTACGTTTTTTTTGCTCATTCACGAGTCACTACCCAAAGAGTGCTTGACTCTTTGTTATCAGCGCTTTTCCACAAGTGGGGGATGATAGCCTCGAAGAAAATGGTGTCTCCTTCGTTAACTCGCACCCTCTCATTTCCTAATTCCACATCGACTGATCCTGAGAGAACATAGCCAAACTTAAACCCATCGTGGGTAATGTATTCATCAAAGGATTTTTGGTTTGCTCCAAGATATGAGATAAATATTTCATTCCTGTAGTCTTTCTTATCCTTGATAAGAAACTCCAGCTTATTGTCTGAATTATCGAAGAGCATCTTCTCTCTCTCACCTTTTCGGGTAACTATCCATTTTTTGTGTTTTTCGATCTCGAAAAACTCAATAGGATGAACGCTCAAGGCCATAGCGATCTTGTTAATGGTCGTGATCGAGGGAGAGATTTTTCCATTTTCAATCATAGAGATGGAGCTTTCAGTCAAGCCGGATCTCGTGCTCAATTGTTTGATCTTGATGCCTTTGCCCTTTCGGATGCTCTTGATCTTTTCTCCGAGTTTGCTCAGGATATTGTTTTTAACTTCAAGGTTGATGTTGCCTCGAATGATATCGAGTAATTCCTCATTCTTAAAAGGTTTTTTGAGATAATCAATGGCCCCGTTTTTCATCGTGGATACTGCGGAATCTACAGACGGATACCCTGTCAGAATAATCACCTTGGAGTGGGGGGATACCTTTTTGATTTCGGTGATCCCCTGGCTCCCGTTGATATCGGGCAGCTTCAGGTCCAAGAGCACAATATCAAAGATATCGTTTTTCAGCTTATAGAGAGAATCATTGATATTGGTTACAGAGGATACCTTGTACCCATCCTTCACCAGAAGTTCTACAATGAATTCGCTGAGGTCCTGATCATCATCGACCACCAGGATGTTAGCCTTATCAAATACCATTTCTTTCTCCTTCTATCAAAAAGTAACTTAATTGTTTGGTTCTATTGAATTAATAGAACCCTTTATAAGATCTAGATAGATTATACCATATTATTACTTTTTTGCAATACCCTCTTTTAATATATTATAAATAAGATTTAGTTTTGAGGCGTTAGATCGATATAAAGTATTTTATTTTATGATATAGAGTAAGGTATGAGATATTGTATCTAATTGAATTTTATGTTTCATTTGGATTTTAAAATTGGCACTAATTAGTACAAGACATTATATTATTTTAATTAGTTTGCGATGTTATAAGTTTATATGAGTTTTCGAATGAGTTCTTTTTTTCTTTTCGGCTTATTGAGAGGTGCTCATCGGATCTTTCGGGATATTTTTGCGGTATTTAATTTATTTATTAATTTATATGATTGATAAAAGCGAGATTCCTAAAGCGTTGGTAAAATTTTGGGTTGGGGCAAGTCCTGCCTGGGTGGCAGTATAAAGGAGTTCCGGCAGGTGGGGAGCAAAAGAATAGAGTGAGTACAGGGAGAGAGGAATGGTGCGTTCAGGCGTATTGGTAGAGAAGTAGTCTTTATTCAACAAGGGGTAGTAGAAAGGAGTAGCAAAGTAGGGATTAACGGTTATCGTGCTATCCTGGCTGGCCACCATGGAATTCCAGAGGTAATTAAATGGCGAGGGAGAGAACTGATAAAGCCCTTTAAGGGAACTTGGGTCAAAGGTTCTATATTGGGTTGGGCTGTAAAGAGTGTCAAGGGAGAGAGTGACATTATCCAGATTAATGGATGGATCAAACTGCCCGAAAGAGGAGAAAGGGACTGACGTATTATAGTAGTAAGGGCTGAGAAACGGAAGCATGTAACCTGTTGATAATAAGGGATTTGTCGCTGATCCGATAAACGGATAGAACTGAGCATAAGCTGCTTCGGGGCGAATGCTCCCAGACAATAACAAAAGGGAGAAAATAAATATACTGAGCAATAACAATAAAGGCAATCTCTTTTTCATGAGTTTCAATCCCTTCTCTGCGCCAAGGGGAAGTTTTTGAGTCTGGGGGCAAATCTTCCGCTATGCAAGGTTATTTTATATCAAGTTATAATCCACTAGATGGAATTTTACACCATCTTTCTTAAAATATCAATGTCATAAATTTTTTACACAACAATTTAATTCCGAGATGCGGGATACGAGATGCGGGATGCGCGGCGGATAAGTCTATAAGTGTAGGTATCCAGCCCAAAAGG
>Ga0307378_10003954_pt1 | contig 21480 bp, 19 predicted proteins | sample UN1MG_FD_202238 | JGI IMG/M metagenome (GOLD analysis project Ga0307378, IMG submission 202238) | Soil microbial communities from Risofladan, Vaasa, Finland - UN-1 | ecosystem: Environmental > Terrestrial > Soil > Coastal area > Acid sulfate soil | place: Finland: Risofladan, Vaasa | collected...
GGAAAGTGGAATGCACAAGCAGGTTTCTCGAAACTCAACTTTAACTGGCCCGACAGTTCCCGGCACAAGGTTTGGCCGACGACCGGCCTTGTGATTATCTATATGATGATATACACGGCTGCCGGCGTTCTCTTTGCATGGCGCGCCAAGTGCCGATTCCGCCGTAATGTTTTTTGAGTGTGTCTTCTGTGATAATGATTAACGGTTTGACCAATTTTGTGGCACGATTCCTAAGCCTGTATTGGCTGACCGGGCCCATTTTCGATAAGGAGCTTCGCGTATCCAGCCGGAGAAAAAGAAACTACTTTTTGCGTTTCGCATATGTGTTGCTATTGACAGCCTTTATCTCATTTGTGTGGTTCGTCACGACAAGGATCGGCGGTTCCGCTTCTTTGGTGTATCAAGTTTCTCGAATGTCCGAGACCGGCAAGTATATCACTGCCACCATCGTCTGGTTTCAGTTTATCACGATCCAGCTTATCGCCATTGTCATGTTAAGCAACGCGATCAGCGACGAGATATACCATCGAACACTTGGTTTGCTTATGACCACGCCTATCAGCAGCTTTCAGATTGTCATTGGAAAACTTTCCGGCAAGCTTTTGCAGTTGGTTCTGCTGCTGGCCATCAGTTTGCCGTTGCTGGCTATTATCCGCGTCATGGGGGGCGTGCCCTGGGACTATGTCGTATCGAGTCTCTGCATAACTCTGACGGCTGCGATTTTTGCAGGTTCCGTCAGTCTGGTCTTTTCGATATCGAACCGGCATTCGCATTCTGTCATTGTTCGAACGGTCCTTGTCTGCTTTCTCTTTTACATTGGGCCGCCGGCACTGTCGCAGCTTTTGCAATTTGCATATCAAGTGCGAATAGTTTCCGAAATGTCACTTATTTATGTGAATCCTTTTATCGCTCTGGGACTCGCTACTCAGATTATGCTTTCTCCTACCTCTGCTGGGCTTGCCCTTTCCTGGCCGCTGCACTGTGTAATTATGCTGGGCTTCTCAACGTTACTGCTGGTTTTCTCAACGTTATGCGTCCGGAGGGTGGGACTGCGCCAGGCAACCGGACAGGCCGGCATATTCTTATCCCGCAGAGAACGCCGGATCGCTGATGGAAAACGCAAAACGGAAACGGTTTTTCTCGCAGCCTCCTGGCGGATCAGGCTAGTGAAAGGTCCGCCCATTATCTGGAAAGAGATGATAAGCCTCTGGATCAAAAATTTTCGTATGGGCTCTATTATCACCACAATTGTGGCCGTTCTAATCCTGGCGGCCGTTTATTCGTATTGCATCTCCGCGAACCTTCTTGGTCGCGAAGGAGCACATATAGTCTTCATTGTGGTTTACTTTTTCTTCGGTTTGCTTCGGACGGCCACTTCCGCGGCCACCAGCATTACTTCTGAGAAAGAAGCCCGGACCTGGCCTATGCTGCTCACCACTCCGCTGACCGAAAAACAAATTGTCTTCGGCAAAATCATCGGCTCGTGCCTTGGAGGCTGGGCCTTCTGGCTTCTGCTTGCAATCCACGTCGCAGCGTTCAGCCTGGCAGGCTGTATCCCACTTGCCGCTATCCTGCCTTTAGCGTTGTTAATCGCAAGCAGCACGCTTTTGGTTTCCGCCGTTGGCGTTTTTTTCAGCTCCTGTTTCAAACGCAGCTCGATATCGGCATCCGTAAACCTTATCTTGTTTCTCGGCTTTACGGCGCCGGTCTGTTGTCCTTTACCTATCCCTGCCTTCGTGGTAAGCCCACCATTCGCGGCAATCATGATCCTGGGTGTCACAGGTGGCTGGAGCGGAATTGAAAGGCAGTTTCAACAGGCCGGACGTGGATGGGGGTGGTTAGGGGCGTTTGTTGTTCTTGTGGTAATATACTTGTCGCTGGCATTGGGTGCTTTCGCGATAGCAGTTAGCAATATACGCCGGAGATCCTTATAGCTGGTATAGAAGTGATTATGATTACTGATTTATACAATTTCATCTGGAAGATTCTGAGCCCGCTGCGGCTGACCGGGCCGATTTTCGATAAGGAGCTTCGCGTATCCAGCCGGCGACGCAGAAATTATGTTCTTCGCTTCGCTTATGTAGCCTTGCTGACCGTTTTTTTAGCCCTGGTCTGGATCGAGGCTATGGGACAAAGCGGATCGTCCTTATATCGAATCTCCCGAATGGCCGAAGCCGGTAAACTTATTGTAATTTATGTGGTTTGGTTCCAGTTTTGCGCCACTCAGTTCCTCGCCGTGATTTTGCTAAGCAACTCTATCAGCGACGAAATCTATCACCGCACCCTTGGCCTGTTGATGACTACCCCGATTAGCAGCTTTCAGATTGTCATGGGAAAACTTCTCAGCAAGCTGCTGCAATTGGTTTTGCTGATGGCAATCAGTCTGCCGTTGCTGGCCATAATCCGCGTCATGGGCGGCGTACCATGGAATTATGTTATATCGAGCCTTTGTATCACTCTGACGACCGTCATTTTTGTTGGCTCGCTCAGTTTGTTCTTCTCAATATTCAGCCGAAGGGCCTATGTTGTAATTATTATGACTATCATAACACTCGGCGCGATCTTCGCATTGCTGCCCCTTGGCCTTTATGCTGTCTGGGGCATAACGAACCCTACGATATCGGAGAGAAGTATATTTGCCGTACTTTTTCTGCCAAACCCCTACTGCAGCATGTTTCTCAACACAATCGCAATGGTCGAACCGCGTATGCCAGCAGCCATGACTTTTTACTCCTGGCCTATACACTGCGGCATCATGCTGGCTGCATCCGCACTTCTGTTATTTATCTCGGTGATTATAGTCCGTAAGGTTGCGCTGAGCCAGGCCACGGGACAATTGGACGGTTCGGCCGGTAAGCGCCGCTCTCGCCGTGCCGCAAAGGCAGCCGGAGCCAATAAGAAGGCTTTCGCCTGGACGATCAGACGCGTCATAGGTCCTCCCATCATCTGGAAAGAGCTGCGATCCCCAATGTTCAGACATCACAAGATACGCACATGTATCTTAGCATCTATCGGCCTGATACTGCTGCTTACAACCTATTACCTTTGCGCCAGAGGACGCGTATTAAATGACAAGGATACTCACCTTGTGTACGCATTAATTTTCATGGGAGTGGGAATGCTCTTTACGATCGTTCTTCCGGCAACGAGTATCACAACTGAGAGAGAGTCCCGTTCCTGGCCGGTGCTGCTTGCTACGCCTCTGGATGACAAAGATATCCTGCTGGGCAAGTTCGTCGGGGCCCTGTGGCGGTGTCTTCCCGCCTGGCTGCCGCTGTTCGGTCATATTATTGCTTTTAGTCTGGCAGGATTCATCCACCCGTTAGCAATTTTCCAGACGGGGATGCTAGTGACATGGATCATGGTATTTCTGTCCGGCAGTGGATTGTATTTCAGCTCCAGCTTTAAGAACACCACCACGGCAGTTATAATGAATTTCACTCTGGCAGCGGCAATCTGGGCCATATTGCCCCTGCTGATGGCCATTGTTGCCTCGATCAACACCCCATACACCCGTAACGCTCAAGATCTGGTCGAGGCCTATATGGATACGAATCCTTTTGTCCACGTCTTCGCCATTGTGGATGCCACTGCCACAGGGAGTGATGTACAGAATTATAACTGGCCCGGACAAGGTTATTTGAATGCGACGAAGTCAACGGTTTGGATGTCAGCTTGTATGGTTGGCTATATTCTGATAACCTTTCTGTTTGCCTGGCGCGCAAAGCATCGGTTCCGGCGAAATATCTTTTGATTGTTCCTGAGAAGAAAAGCATGGCTCGGATTTTATTGGAAAATGTCACCAAGATTTACGTAGGGGCGGTTCGCGAACCGCCCTTACACGCGGTCCGTAATTTCAATCTGGACGTCGCCGACGGCGAGTTCATGGTGATTGTCGGGCCGAGCGGATGCGGAAAAACAACAACGCTAAGAATGATCGCCGGTCTGGAAGAAATGACCTCCGGCAATATTTATATCGGCGATAGTCTTGCCAATGACGTTCCTCCGAAGGACCGCGACGTCGCCATGGTATTCCAGAATTACGTCTTGTATCCTCATATGAACGCCTGGCATAACATGGCGTTCGCCCTGAAAATGCGAAACGTCCCCAGGGCCGAGATAAAAAAACGCATCGGAGAGGCAGCCAGGCTGTTGGGCATCGAGCATCTGCTTCGGCGCAAACCCGGAGCCCTGTCCGGCGGCCAGCGCCAGCGGGTGGCTCTCGGCAGAGCTATCGTTCGCAACCCCCGGGTGTTTCTGTTCGACGAGCCTTTGAGCAATCTCGACGCCGGGCTGCGCTTCACCACACGTGCGGAACTGAAAAGCCTGCACCAGAGATTTAAAACCACCACAATCTATGTAACCCACGACCAGGCCGAAGCGATGAGCCTGGGCGACCGGATTTGCGTGGTGCGTGACGGTGAAATTCAACAAACAGCCGGCCCGATGGAGGTCTATGAGCGGCCGGTCAATAAATTCGTAGCGGGCTTTCTCGGCACACCGCCGATGAATTTCTTCGCAGGCGGTCTAAAACTCAAAAACGATTCGGCGTATTTTGCAATCGGCGATGATGCCATTAAGCTGCCGCAGCGTCTGAAAACTGTGCTGCACGAATATGATGGCAAGCAGATGGTCATGGGAGTAAGACCGGAGAATATCTCGCCGCATCTGTACGCCGGACTCACCGACAATGCCATTTCCGCGACAGTCAACGTCATTGAGCCGGTCGGCAACAGGACGGATGTCTACCTGACTCATCCCGCCGGGCAGAAATTCATCGCCGGCATCGATCCTCACACTACGCTTGAGGTCAATGATAATGTAAAACTATACCTCGACATCGAAAAGATTCACGTTTTCGAGCCCGAAGAAACCGGCAGGAATGTGACTTTATCTATCTGACCGGGCCGGCAGCTCCAAAAGTAAGTGGACAGACCATTGGCCACAAGTTAAAATCAGGCCGTATTTTACGTGCTTTGAGTTTATTCAATGGAGGACTTAATTGAAGGCTTTAATTTACACGAAACCGTATTCATTCGAATATTCGGATTTCCCCGATCCGGTGACTGGCGACGACGATGTGCTGATTCGCGTAAAGGCTTGTGGAATCTGCGGCTCGGACGTTCACGGCTTTACCGGCAAAACCGGCAGGAGAATCCCTCCTCTGATCATGGGCCACGAGGCGGCCGGCATCGTCGAAGGGCTCGGCAGGAATGTGAGCGGTTTTGAGAAGGGCGACAGGGTCTGCTTCGATTCGACTGTTTATTGCAACAAGTGCGAGGCCTGCCGGTCGGGTCTATTCAATCGCTGTGACAAGCGGCAAGTCCTGGGCGTTTCAGTTCCGGCGTTCAAAAGACATGGCGCTTTTGCCGAATATGTTGCCGTGCCCTCGTGGATTGTATCGAAAATTTCGGATGAATTGTCGTTCATCCACGCGGCCCTATTGGAACCGGCATCAATCGGCACTCACGCCGCCAACAGGGCACCCATATCGAACAACGATACCGTGGTTGTAATCGGAGCCGGGACAATAGGTCTTTTCATCTTGCAGGCGGCAAGGCTGCGGGGCGCCGCTAAAGTCATCGCGGTTGATATAAACGAATTCCGGCTCGATCTGGCGAAAAAGCTCGGGGCCGATAAGCTCATCAACCCGCTCAAGTCAAATCTGTCCGAGGCGATTCTGCAGGAAACAGAAGGCAAAGGAGCCAACGTTACTCTCGAAGCGGTCGGCTATGCAAAAACTTTCGCAGACGCCGTCTCTATAACAAGAATGGGCGGATACGTTGTCGCCGTTGGCAATCTGGAAAAGAAAGCCGAATTTGACTTGCAGCAATTAATTGCCAGAGAGCTGACTTTCACGGGTTCTTACGCAAGTTCGGGTGAATTCAGTGATTGTATAAAGCTCGTCGCTTCGGGCAAAATCAACGTTGAACCGTTGATAAGCGATGTCTTACCGCTGGAGGAAGGGCCGGATGCTTTCGACCGATTGCTCAAGGCCGAGGAGAATCTGGTGAAAATCGTTTTGGAACCATAAGACAGAGGAATCAAAAATGCAGGATTTGTTTGACCTTTCCGGCAAAGTTGCGATTGTAACCGGGGCCAGCAGAGGCCTCGGCCAGTATTTCGGCAGGGCACTTGCCAAAGCCGGCGCCGATCTGGTGATTACCAGCCGGAAGTTATCGAGCCTGACCGAATTCAAAAAGGAAATCGAATCTCTCGGCAGAAAGGCGTTAGCCGTCCAGGTGGACGTGCTCTCGCAGAGTGATATTGAGAATATGGTCCGGATGGCTATCGAAGAGTACGGCAAGATTGATATTCTTGTCAATAATGCCGGCTTAAATATCCGAAGCCCAAGCGCCGATTTTTCATGGGAGGACTGGGACACCGTCCTGGATACCAATCTCAAGGGCAACTTCTTCTGCGCTCAGGCGGTCGCCAGGGAGATGATAAAACGCAACTACGGCAGAATAATAAACATGGGTTCGTGCACGTGTGTTTTCGGAATGGAGGGAATAACACCTTATACGGCCAGCCGGGGTGGAGTGCTGATGATGACCAGGAGTCTTGCCGCCGAATGGGGCAAATACGGAATCACGGTCAATGTTCTGGCCCCGGGCTGGTTCAAAACGGCTCAAAACGCGGCTTTGTACGAGAATAAGCAGTGGGTAGATAATATCAAGAGTCGAATTCCCCTGAATCGCCCGGGTCTGCCAAACGACCTTGACGGCACGGTTATCTTTCTGGCGTCGGACGCATCGGCATATATTACGGGACAGATAATTTTAGTAGATGGCGGTTTCACTACGGGAGCGACAAAAGCAATTACTTGAGAATAGTGAGGTGATTATGGACTTACGAGGCATCATTCTTGCCGGGGGTACGGGCTCGCGGCTTATGCCGTTGACAAAGGTAACAAATAAGCATTTGCTGCCGGTGGGGCAAAAGCCGATGATTTTTTACCCCATCAAAAAGCTTACTGCGATCGGCATTGAGGAAATCCTGATTGTGACCGGCGTCGAGCATATGGGTGACGTGGTCAGCTTATTAGGATCCGGAAAAAACTTCGGCTGCCGATTCACATACAAGGTCCAGGACGAGGCCGGCGGAATAGCGCAGGCCCTGGCATTAGCGGAGAATTTCGCAGACGGTCACCCCATCGCCGTCATCCTCGGCGACAATATCTTCCAGACGAACCTCAAAAGCTATGCCGATAAATTTATCGCCCAGCAGGCCGGCGCCAGGATACTACTCAAGCAAGTATCGTATCCGCAGCGTTTCGGTGTTGCCGAGCTGTCCGAAGGCAGGATTATCGGCATCGAAGAAAAGCCCGAGCAGCCCAAGTCGGATTACGCCGTGACCGGCATTTATTTCTACGACGCCGCCGTCTTCGACATAATAAGAAAGCTCCAACCGTCAGGTCGCGGTGAGCTTGAAATTACTCATGTGAACCAGGCTTATATAGCAAAGGATCAACTGGCTTATGACATCATCGACGGCTGGTGGACGGACGCCGGTACATTCGAATCGCTCAACAAGGCCAGTGAATTGGTAGCAAAGGAGCCGCCCGTCTGACAAGGAATGGCGGCCTGGTATAAAATGAATATTAAAGAAACAAAACTTTCCGGAGTGCTCATATTGGAGCCGAAAGTATTCTCCGACGACAGGGGATACTTTTTTGAAACATGGAACAGCACGCGTTACGAGCAGGCCGGCATCCCCGGTCCTTTCGTGCAGGATAATATCTCATTCTCAAAAAAAGGGATTCTGCGAGGTTTGCATTTCCAACACCCTCAATCACAAGGCAAGCTGATTCAGGTCTTATCAGGCGAGGTCATGGATGTTGTCGTCGATATTCGCGCCGGTTCTCCGACTTACGGTCAGTGGATTGGTGAGGTCCTTTCCGAGTCAAACCACAGGCAGATGTATGTCCCGCCGGGCTTCGCTCACGGGTATTGCGTAACGAGCGAGGCGGCACTTTTTTCATACAAGTGCACCGATTTCTACAATCCGGCGACCGAACATGGCATTATCTGGAACGATCCGGACATCGGAATCGAATGGCCGATAGCCCAACCGGTGCTGTCGACTAAAGATGCGGTCTATACCAGACTCAAAGACCTCCGGCCTGAAAATCTGCCGCAATTCGGGAGAATATGATGGCGGCTGAAGGCACCAGGATTGCTGTTTTAGGCGGCAGGGGGATGCTTGGCTCCGATTTAGTTCAGACCTGCCGGCAGCGGGGATTTCATCCGATCGTTCTCGACCTGCCGGAGTTTGATATAACCGACACTAATCACTTGCAGCAGGCCGTTGCCGGCGCCGAAATCATCGTAAATTGTGCCGCCTATACAAATGTCGATGGAGCCGAAAGTCAGGCCGAACTGGCATACCAGGTCAACGCCGAGGCGGTAGGGCGGCTTGGTGCCGTCGCACGTGATGCCGGCAAATGGGTCCTTCACATCAGTACCGATTTCGTCTTTGACGGATGCGGCGATAAACCCTACATCGAGACCGACCATCCCAATCCCATAAACACTTACGGCAAAACCAAGCTGGCAGGAGAACAACTGCTTGCCCGCAGCGGCTGTGAATATTGCATCGTTCGTGTGGAGTGGACTTACGGCTCGGCCGGCAATAATTTCGTAAAAAAGCTCATCCAGCGTGCAAAATCACAGGATACGCTGAAAGTCGTTGACGACCAGACAGGATCCCCGACGGCGACAATCGAAGTGGCCAGGGCCATCTGCGAATTGCTGCGAAAAAAGCCCGAGGGCATATATCATTTTGCAAGCGCCGGCTACATTACCCGCTACGGCATGGCGGAATTCATATTCGACAAACTTTCGATGGATGTCAATCTGCTGCCATGCGAAACCAGTGATTTTCCAAGCCCTGCGAAAAGGCCCTTGAATAGTCGCTTCGATTGCAGTAAAGTTACATGTTTGCTCGATGAGCCGATCAAACGCTGGCAGGCTCCGTTGGAACTTTTTTTAAGGCAGTTATGAAAAGAATTCTGGTTACAGGTGGTGCAGGATTTATAGGCAGCAATTTTGTGCGAATGGTGCTCGGTGAGCATCCCGATTGCTTTGTAGTCAATCTCGACAAGCTCACTTACGCCGGCAATCTTGAAAACCTTGCCGAATTCTTAGATCACGAAAATCACAAATTCATCAAAGGTGATATATGTGACGGCGAACTGGTTGAAAGAATTATCGACGAACACAAGATCGATGCTATAATCAATTTTGCCGCCGAGAGCCACGTTGACCGTTCGATCACCGAGCCGAAAGTCTTCATCGAAGCCAATGTTACCGGCACACTCACACTGCTCGGAGCCGCCCGCGACAAGAAGCTGGAGCGGTTCATCCAAATCTCTACCGATGAAGTATATGGCTCATTGGGCTCGGAAGGAAAATTCACCGAACAGACGCCGCTGAGTCCGAATTCGCCGTACTCAGCGAGCAAGGCCGCGGCAGACCACCTCGTCAGGGCGTTCGGGCATACGTGGGGCCTTAAATATAACATCACACGATGTTCGAACAACTACGGCCCATACCAGTTCCCGGAAAAACTGATCCCCCTGATGATTAACAATGCCATCAACGATAAGGAGCTGCCGGTCTATGGCGATGGGTTATATGTGCGGGACTGGTTGTATGTGTATGACCATTGCACGGCGATATGGCAGGTGCTGCAAAAAGCGCCGCCCGGCGAGATTTACAACATTGGCGGCTGCAATGAAAAAGCGAATATGGAAGTCATCAATTTGATCCTCAACCGCCTGGGCAAGCCTCAATCGCTGATAAAGCACGTAACCGACAGGCCAGGACACGACAGGCGATACGCCATCGACGCGGGCAAGATAATAAGAGAGCTTGACTGGCAGCCGTCTGTAAGCTTCGAGGAAGGTATCAATAACACCATCGACTGGTACCTAAAGAGTGCCGATTGGCTCGCAAACGTCGTCTCCGGCGATTACCAGAAGTATTATGAATCGATGTACGGAAATCGCTGAGTCAAAGGAAAAACCATCACACAGTAGTAAAATGGTGATTTGAGAGCCATTTGGGAGTTCGTTTTTTGGGAAAAGAAAAGATTAATTTAGCTTTACTTTGGTCTAGATATAGCAGCACAGGCACTTCGCTGAACGACCTGATTTTGAGATTGGACAAAAACCGTTTTAACGTAATATTTATTTATCTGACCTGCCATGGCGTCGAAAAAAACCTGATAGAAGAAGCAGGATATAAAGTTTTCTATCTTTCCAATATAGAATTTATTAAAGCATTTCGTTTTTCGATATTATTCAGGCTGGTTAAAATTCTTAAAGAAAATAATATTGACATACTTCATTGCCATCGTCACAAGTCCAGCTTCTATGGTGCTCTTGCAGGAATATTTGCGAAAACGCCTGTTGTTTTATCGCACGTACACGGATTGAGTAGAACAAGAAATCTCGGAAGAAGAGTAGTTAATTTTTTCTTATTCAAAAGATTTAATAGAATTATCGGCTGTGCCAAAAGCGTGCGGGATGATGTGCTGAAAGACAATCCATCAGTCGCCCAGGAAAAGGTGATTGCCCTGGAAAATTCCGTTGACTTCGAGCGTTTTGCTGATGTGCCAATCACCAAAATTGAAGCTAAAAGTAAATTGGCTGATGTACCTGTGGACGCCTTTGTGTATGGTACAGTTGCACGATTTGGACCATACAAAGGTCATAGTTTTCTCATTAAAGCGTTTGAAAAAGTAAGAAAGCAAGTGCCGTCGGCACGCCTGATACTTGCAGGGGATGGTCCCTTGAAAGAAAAAATACAAGAGCAAGCAACAAAAGCGGGCCTTGATGATTCAGTCCATTTTTTGGGCCGAAGAGATGATATCCCCAAACTCTTAAGAGCAATGGATACTTTTGTCTTGCCCTCCATCGGGTCGGAGGGTATGCCATTGGTTATTTTAGAAGCAATGGCAGCGGGGGTGCCCTGTATCGCCTCTTCTCTATCAGGGATTCCAGAGGTTATCAATAGTAGCGATGTTGGATTCTTGGTTCCACCAAGAGATGAAAATGCTCTCGCAGAAGCAATGGTTACGCTTGCCAATATGCCGGAGGAAAAGCTAAAAGATCTTACTGAAAAGGCAAAAGAAAGGATTCGGAAGGTTTTCAATCACAATATTGTTAGAGCAAAACTTTCGAAATTATATGAAAATGAATACGCCTTTTCTCAGGAAGATACGAAGTAGTAAATCTGATTGATTCGTCGATGTTTTAGTTTACCAAATTTCTGAGGAAGCTGTTTTAAGGTTATGAGCAAAAGGAAAGAACAAGTAAAGGATATCCGATTATACCGTAAATTCATAAGCAAGTGCAAGAAATACCCATGGACATTTAATACGCCAATCAAACACCTCGAAAAACTTTTTTTACGACACCATCAAACCCTTAAATTGGGCATCTATTTTGATGTTGTGATGTCGAGCATTGGTTTCACGCCTAAACATGCATTATCCTACTACCGTGATGAGTTAATGTCGGACAAATTATTAAAAGAAGCATATTTGCAGGGCTCAAATTCTAATAAAGACATCAAAATTGACAAGATTTACGACAAACTCTTCAACAGAGAAAATTATATAGTAAATTATTATGCATTAATCAGGGAGATTAAACCTAAAGTTGTCATAGAAACAGGTACTGCCGATGGATGTTTAACAAGTTGGGTTCTATGTGCAATGCATAAGAACAATCAGGGAAAACTACTTTCAATAGACATTCCACCTCAGAAAGGGAAGCTGACAATGGCCACGTCCCTTTCAATAGATAATGTTGGGCACCTTATTCCTCATTCCTATCGTGACCGCTGGGAATATCATGCCGGTGATGCAAAGGAATTGTTGCCTAAACTTCTAATAGAGAACGATGTTGATATATTCATACACGATTCACTTCACACGAGAACACATATGCTTTTTGAGTATAATTGTGCAAGAGCTTTGATGCGTCCCAATACAATAATTATGAGCCATGACATTCTATGGAATAAGGCATTTTTCAGCTTCACAGCGTCACATAATCTGAAGGGATTGTCATGCATCTCGGGGCCAAATCTGGGACTAACCATAAATAAATTTGAGCCTTATGAAGAAGAGATTGGTCTTGGTGTGGTGAAAACACCTTGATTGCGAGTGTAAGGTCTGGGCAATGAATATACGTACCGAAAGCGAAAGTATTGGTACAGGCTGTCACACCGGCTGCGACATATGAGTCCAGAGCTATGGGTCTTTGCCACAAAGTTTTAGGAATGGTGAGTGTAAGTATGACCAAGTCCATTCAGAGACTTACCCAATTTTATGCAGATAGAATCCGTCCTGAAACTTTTTCGATTAGGAAATTCGTCGAGTTTGCATCGCATCAGGTCAAGCCATCAGATCTTATTCTTGATGCCGGTTCCGGTAGGCAGCAATACAGAAAATACTTTTCTCATGCCAGGTATGAATCGACGGATATAGACCAGTTACCTGATTGCGAACACGACTTTATGTGCTCATTGGATAACATACCCAAACCTGACAACACATACGACGCTATCCTGTGTACGCAGGTCCTTGAACATGTCGAGTTTCCGCAAGATGTAATCCATGAATGTTACAGGGTGTTGAAGCCCGGCGGAATGTTGTTTCTCAGTGCACCCCAAGGAGCGGGAGTGCATGGTGAACCATACCATTTTTTCAACTACACAGAATATGGTCTTCGTTCGTTGTTTAAGAAGGCGGGATTTGAGGTGGTCTTTATAAGGCCTAATGGAGGTGTCTTTTCGAGTTTAGGGAAGATGATTCAGACTCTTCCCCGATACATTTCCAAACAATATAAAAACCCAGAAATCGCAGCCAAGGTTTCACTTTGTAATAGGTTATGTTGGATGATGATGGCCACCTTATTTTTCTTCCTTACGCCCCTTTACAAACATGCCGTACCATTTCTGTGTTTTTATTTGGATTCATTGGACAAGAAGAGATTCATTACGTTAGGCTATACTTGTTACTGTGTAAAACCGAGGTTTTCTCCACTTTTCTGATGACATATGCTTTGTTTCTTCGCGATAAGCACGGAATGTGGAATAGGTGAATAATGTGGTTTTTGCCTTGTGTTATGGTACGATTTTGAAATTCCTGTGTCATGGATTTGCTCATTTTGACATGTAATCCTATGCGGGTGGGTTTTAAGCAGCGGATTGGGCTTTATCCTTACATTATGAGTGACAAACAGATCGGACCTACGGCAGCTTTTCCTGATTGGGGATTATTCAAATGCGAATGAAACTGAGAGAATTGCGAAGAAAACTCAATCGCCAACTGTCCTGCCTCAAAAGACGATTACGGGAGCCCCCTCTTCCCGAAAATAGTGATGGTAAGGTTTTGGTCCATATAGGCTGTGGGAAGAAAAATAGTCCGGAATTTATCAACATTGATGCCCAACCATTCGCACATGTTCACATCGTTACGGACGATATCACCTCCATGTCCGATTTCGGCGACGGCACCGTTTGTGGCTTGACATGCTAATCGAAAAGTACGATAAAATACTAAACTGGTAAATGGAAGAGTTCTTATCTGATAATATGCTATCATTGTGAAAACGTTAGACCATGGATTTAATCATCCTTACAAATAATCCTAATCGTGCGAGCTTCAGGCAGCGAATCGGAGTTTACCTTGATACTTTGCAGGCAAACGGCATAGATTGTGAAGTTGCGCGGTTGCCATCCGGAGCTTTAGCACGGCGAAGGCTCTTCAAGAAAGCGGCGACCTACGACGGTGTGCTGCTGCATAAAAAAAAGCTTAATCTCATGGACGCTGCCTGCTTGCGTAAATACAGCAGAAAAATCATCTATAACTTTGATGATGCGATAATGTACAGCGATAAAAATCCAGAGCGTTACAGCCGTTCACATTTCGTACCTTTTCGCAGAACTATTAAGCTGGCCGACCTGGTAATTGCAGGCAATCCCTATCTCGCAGAACACGCACAGAAATTCAATCCCAGAGTTGAAGTTTTACCAACGGGTTTGGACACAAGTGCATTCAACGTAGAAACCAAACCTGAAAACGACGGCAAAATCCGCCTTGTTTGGATTGGCAGTAAAAGCACGTTACGGTATCTTGCTCAAATCAAACCTGCGCTTGAAGAAATTGGAGCACGTTTCGATAATGTTATTCTAAGAATAATCTGTGATGACTTCTTTGACTTGCAAAATATGAGAGTAGAAAAACACGAGTGGCACAAACACACTGAGATATCAGATTTAATAACCAGCGACATCGGTTTAGCCCCACTTCCGGATGACCGATTCACAAGGGGTAAATGCGGTTTCAAAATCCTGCAATACGCCGCCGCAGGGCTGCCGGTAGTGACTTCCCCAGTAGGTGTGAATGCAGAGTTTGTTCGTGACGGCGTAACAGGTTTTCACGCAATAAATACTTCGCAGTGGGTCGACAGAGTCAGTAAATTGATAATGGACCAGGCATTAAGAAAACAAGCAGGCCAGACGGGCAAAAACGGAGTTTGGGAATTCGACACCGATGTAATCGGAAAGAGACTCGTGAATTTGATCGTGGAATTATTGGAAGCATAGCTCCGGCGAAAAAAAAACCGCACGGTTTGCGGCGGAATCAGGTTGATTTAATAAAGAAGATTGCAATGGGCGCGACAGTGAAGATCGATTTGGATAGTCTTATTGACGGCGGGGAAAAGATAATTATCGAATTGGGCTGCGGTCCGCGAAAAAAAGAGGGAAGAATAGGAATCGACGCGGTTGACTTGCTCGGCGTGGATATAGTGGCTGATCTCGAAGAGGGACTTCCTTTTTTACCTGACAATTCAGTCGACCAGATTCATTGCAGAAGTTTTTTGGAACATATAAAGAATTTTGAGAACTTAATGGCGGAGATTGTCAGGGTTTTGAAGAGAGACGGCACGGCACATATTTTTGTGCCGCATTTTTCAAACCCACATTACTATTCCGACTTTACGCATTCGAGATTCTTCGGATTATACAGTTTCTATTATTTTGTTGATTCTGAGAGCCAATTAAAAAGGAAAGTGCCCAATTTTTACACCGACATCAGAATAAAGATTTTATCGCAACGTTTGATATTCAGGTCGTCATTTAAAATTATAAATCCTTTCAGGAAGCTGTTCGGATGGTTTATAAACCGGCATACCAGCATCGAGGAATACTACGAGGAGAATCTTTGTTATATATTCCCGTGCCAGGGAATCGAGATTGTTTTTACTCCGGCGCGATAATCGGACGGCGGGCTTTCTCATTTACCACGTAAACGCCAGGATGTTTTCCTTAATATTCTTACGACCCAGTCCTGCCGATTGTTAGCAACCGCCGGGTTATGCTTCAGATAAGCCTTGAAAAATCTCATACGATCGGTATTAGTAATGCCGCTTTGGAACATATTTATCTGTACCAGGTTTTTCAGGCGCAGTCTGTTGGGCAGATGGTAAAACTTTTTTGTTCGCTCATTATCGATAAAGAAAAACCGCCATTTCTGCTTTTCTCTCACAACCAAAACGTTGCCGAGACGCAAATCGCCGTGAAAAATACCTTTGGCATGCATTTTGCCGATTATCCCGCCGAAAGCCTCGATCAAATCACGCTTGTCAATAGAAGTATCCCTGCCGGAGTTTTGACAAATATCAGTGAGAAGCTGGGGCATTGACTTTGAATTCTCAATCCCCTCGGTCACCAGAAGATTATTGGTACAAAACGGACCGGTACGATGTTCAAATAATCCTATAACGGCAGGTGCATTAAATCCATTTTTCTGCAGCATCAAAGTGGCATTAAATGCACGTTTGGCCCGACTCGGACGAAAAAGATGCTTTACGAAATCCAGCATCGAGCGGCAAAGGTACTTCTTTAGATAAAGCGGCTGGGCAACGCCGTCCAAAGAAAGATTGCATTTAAATACGCGGGTATAATCGGACGATGGAACTCTGACAAACTGACCCTGATCTTCGGCGGACGAATCATTCTCCGCAACCAAATTTCGAATATCATGTTTGGGAAAGTTTTTACGAATAAGGATTATCCATTCATCCATTCGCATCGTCTCAAAACCGTCGAGAAGCTTTTTGGAAGAATCCTTCCTGCTGGAAATCAGGAGTTGGCAATAGTTGTTCAGTACCGGAGAGAGACTTGTTTTTCTTAGAAAACGCTCCATGTCTTTTGCTCGTTTATTCCTGTAAAGCAGCTCCCGCCTGTGCACTATCATCCCGTCAAGATCTATCAGAACAGGCTCGTTTTTTGTAATCAAAACATTCGTATGTTTCAAATCGCCGTGAGTGATGCGATATTTCCACAACTTGTCGAGCAGTTTCACAACCTGCCGGATTTCATCCAGCTTTTGCCGCTCAGTGACATCTTCGTCCCGCAGAAAATGCCATAATTTCTGCCCTTCAACATATTCCGTCACCAAATAAGATTGCCATATCAGCAATCCCCTGCGCTGCTCGATATAAGCCAGGGCTCTCGGGGTAGCTATGTTCAACGCCCCAAGGAAATGCGCATATAACCATCCTTTACGGGCACGGGACTTTTTAATCATATGCCGCAGTGAATGAATAAATCCCTTATGATCATATCGTTTCACAACTATATTTTTGTTATTCCACGTTATATGTGATACATAGATGGCATCTCCTTTTTTAAGAATCTGCCCGGCATCCATCAGCGTATCTATTTGTCCTATAAAATCACGAGGCTCCGCTCCCGCACAAAAATCCCTGTCAAGCTCGGCGATATACTCGCCGGCCTTAATTCGCATGTGCCTCTCACTGGTTCGCAGATACTTTTTAAACTCACGATATGTTAACAATTCTGCCTGCTTCTTCAGAGAGGTACGCTTGACGAAGAGTTGAAATGGAAACTCAGCCATATGATCATTTGGTTCAGTATAATCCGCCAGTTAATTATACTATACCTCACTGTCCAAAAATAGAAATTCCTAATTTGTCGGCAAGTTTTATTGTCTCGGGTTTGTCGATAATGATCGTCTTTTTCGCCTCAACAACAAGACACTTACCTCTGTTCTTAGCCAGACTTCTGATAGTATCAGGTCCTACACACGGGACGTCAAATCGCATGTCCTGCTGAGGTTTGGAAACCTTGATCAGCGTCCAGCCACCCGATCTGCAAAGCCCGCCGGCTCTCTCGATCATCGCGGCGGTGCCTTCTATTGCCTCGACAGCGATGACTTCTTTTTCTTTCACGGCAATCGCCTGACCTATATCCAGCTCTCCGAGCTTTTTAACTATTTGCCAGCCGAATTCAATGTCGCTTTTGACTGACGAGGGCAGTTGTATTTCTGTCATCAAACCCGCCGTCGCCAGATGCTCCTTACAATACATGATCGAATTCTCCAATATTATCCCTCCGGTGGCCAGCTCATCCGCTAAGGCACATAGAAGTGAGTCAGGTTGCCTGTTTTTCCCGCGCAGCCGCCAGTAATATATCCTGAATGCCCGCCAATCGGGCAGATAGCGCACAATCCGCCATGGCGTGTAAAACCGTCCTTTGGAAACCCGCCCAACCATAATCGTTCTGGTTACACGGTGCTTTCTCAACTTCCGTATCCAGCCCCCCGGTCGAGCAATGGCCGCCCTGTAAAATACATCAACTTCGGCAGCCAGTTTACGATCTGCCGTCTCCGCCAGGCCGACACAAATTACTCTTAATCCCGCCTGTTTAGCGCCGGCTGCCACAAGAAAGGGTAGTCTGCCCTCTCCGGCAATTAAACCAAGCAGATCTTGCGGCTCGTATTTCGTATCTTGTATTTTACTCAAACAAATGTCCTGTTCGAAAATCGATAGATCCATTGAAAATGCATATTTCAATGTTTGTTATTCGGCACTCACATCTCACGGTCAATATTGCCAGTCGCAAATTATGAGTTATGAGCTATAAGTTATGAGTCACCATCCTGCTCTGCCGGCTCTTCGAAATCAGTCTCAATAGACGAAACGATCTGTTTAAATTGACTCTGAAGCTCCCGAATACTCTGCCGCATATCAGGCAGGTATTGTATCATGCTGTACGCTCGCCTGCCCATGTTCGCCTCGATAGCGGGAGAGCCCAGGACAACTTGGTTGTCTGGAATATTGTTAATAACGCCGGCCTGCGCCGCAATCGTAACGTTGTTTCCAATATTAATATGACCCACAATACCAACCTGTCCGCCGATTGTGCAGTAATGCCCGATGTTAGTCGAGCCGGCAATTCCAACCTGAGCCACAAGCAAACAATGCGGACCAACCCTGGTACCATGACCTATCGTAACCATATCACCCAACTTGCTGCCCTGACCTATAACAGTATCGCTAAGCGTGCCTCGTTCAATTCCGCAGCAGGCACCGATTTCAACATCATCTTCTAAAATGACAATACCGGTCTGTGGAATTTTGTGATGTACGCCCTTATAGGTAGCATAGCTGAAGCCGTCTTCACCGATCGTCGAATTCGCGTTTATAATTACACGATTGCCGATTTTACAACCATCGTATACGGTAACATTAGGATATATTATACTATCATTACCGATTTGGACACCTTTACCGATGTACACACCGGGATAAATTATACACCCGTCCTTGATTCTTGCCTCATCGTCTATTGTCGCAAAATCATGGATATGGCAGTCCACACCAATTTTAGCACTATCGGCAATTGAAGCCTTCGGGCTGATCCCTACTTTTTTATGCTTACGATGCCCATGCAGAAGCACCATTACCTGCATAAAGGCATAGTAAGGGTCATCAGCTATTAACAGATGGACTGAGGCGGGGGGCGTTTCTTTTCCTACTATTACTGCACTTGCCTTGGTCGTCCGCAACTGTTTTTCATATTTACGATTAGTTAAAAAGCTAATATCACCTTCATCCGCCCGCCCGAGCGTAGAGGCAGATCTGATAATCACGTCAGGGTCGCCACAGACCCGTCCGCCTACATATTCGGCTAATTCACCCAAAGTTCTTTCTTGCATACGAACACCTCAACAAAAAGCCTATTAAGTACAGCGCCGCCCCTTTTTCCGAAGCATCAGCCTTGCTCTGGTCATTATAACAAAAACACTTATGTGGTCAACTATTCAGCCGGTGAACATGCAAAGCAAGCATCGTTTGCCGTTACCACACTCTAACCAAAAACTGCTTTTTCTATTTTCAATCCGGTTGAAATTACATTAATCCAATTCGGCTCAAACATTATACCGTTAAAACCTCCAGGAGCTTTCGCTGTAAACTCATCGAGGGCTTCCTGGCAAAAGATGCTGTACTGCTTGTAAATACTGTTACAGCCGGCCCAATGGATTTATACACCGCCGGATTAGTCGGACCGAAAACACCATACGTCCTGATTCCCAGGGCGGCAGCCAGATGCGTAATCCCGCTATCGTTGCCGATAAATCCATCCACACAACTTAAAAGCCTCAGCACCTGCGTCAAAGACAAATCCGTCAGGCACCTTCCAACGCTGCTGATTTTCTTAATTTTCGCGTCGCTGAATCTGTCCAGCTCGGCAGGCCCTAATAAAAATATGATTTCAACACCTCTCGAATCAAGCTCTCTGGCCACAGCCAGGAAGTTCTCCAGGTGCCAGCATTTTCTTATTCCGCCGCTGCCCGGCTGAATAACCATCAGCTTCTCGCCGGAACCAAGACCGATTTCTCTGAGCAGATCTTTGCCTGTGTTTATATCCGCTTCTGTCGCTTTTATTAAACAGTCATCGGTCTTAAACCTCCGGGAATGCAAGGAATGGCCGCTTTGGGCTATAAATTGCTGGATGTAAAAGGCGGCTAAATGTTCAGAGAAACCTTTTGGTGGTTTCATAGACAGTGTTATAACCTCTGCGCTATGGCTGCAATTGGCAGTGAAAATCAGGTTTTGTTCGAAGTTGCTGTTCGGCTCACCCATAAACGTCGCTATCCAGGCATAATCGCCAAAAGCGCTTATCAAAGGATCCCTGTCTTTAAGCACAAATGTTGTCGTTTTAGCAAACAATCGATGTATATCCATTGAATCTATAGAGCGAACGCCATCGACACAGGACCTGCCCGGCAAAAAGCCAACGTATTCGGTATGCCCAAGAATATCAATTCCGCCCAAACCCAGAGCATCTTTCATATACGCGGCTAACGGCAGTGTTAATATACAGTCGCCAATCGCCCCAGGCTGCAAAATTAACGCTCGCTGCATTTTTTTTACAGCCTCAGCACTCTTTTGCCGCACTAACTCCAAAATGTCATCGTGTGTCTGCATACCTAAAAAGCCTGAATTGTTGTCAAAGTAATACTAACCGTTACTCGGCCACCTTGTCAATCCATCCGCCGCCAATAAGCCTGTTGTTTTTTTCCTCCTGAATATAAAAAGCGGCTAACTGGCCCGGCGTTATTGCCGATACCGGCTCATCAAACTCAACCGCAACACTATTATCCTGCGGAGTAACCGTCGCTAAAACACCGCTACTATTATAGCGTATCTTTACCTTCGCTCGAAAAGGCGAGACCGGCTCATCAATAAGCCAATTCGTACCCGTTGCACGAAGTTTTTTCTGCATGACCTCTTCTTTCGGACCGAGCGTAACCGTGTTGCTTTCGGCATCAATTTTTGTGACATAGTAAGGCTTGCCCATGGCCACTCGCAGGCCTCGCCGCTGACCGATAGTGAACCCGTGCACGCCATTATGCTCGCCGAGAACCTTGCCGCTGCTATCGACAATGTTGCCCTTACGAACAAGCTCGGGGCACCGCTGCTCGAGCACGGCGACATAATCATCGTCAGGGATAAAGCATATCTCCTGCGATTCTTTGCTTTGTGCAGTGCGTAAACCGAATTCCGCCGCCATCTCTCGCGTCTGATCCTTGGAATAATCTCCCATTGGCAGAATAATTTTAGGCAACATGTCCTTGTCAATCATCGATAAGACATAGGACTGGTCTTTTGAAGTATTGGCAGCTTCATACAGGCCCACGTCGTTATCCCTATTGAGAATCCTTGCATAGTGTCCGGTGGCAAGAAACCGGGCACCATGACTTCGCGCAAAGTCCCACAATTTGCTGAATTTCATATGCCTGTTGCAGAAGACGCACGGATTGGGCGTCCGGCCTTTCCTGTACTCGCTGCAAAAATAGTCGAGAATTCGCTCGAAATCTTCGCGAAGGTCCATCACATGGAGCTTTATCCCCAATTCCCCGGCAACCATTTCGGCCTCTGCCTGTGCGTGGCTGGCACTGTCGTTCGTAATCATGAACACGCCCGCGCAGTCAAAGCCATCCCGACACAACAATGCCGTGGCGGTCGAACTGTCCACTCCGCCGCTCAGTGCAACAAATACCTTTCTTAGTCCGTCTGCCATTTTTCAGAATATCTCAGTTATCTTTCTCCGGAGGATTGATTTTAAGTTCGTTCGTTTCGATCCCGTT
>Ga0307378_10003955_pt1 | contig 21477 bp, 25 predicted proteins | sample UN1MG_FD_202238 | JGI IMG/M metagenome (GOLD analysis project Ga0307378, IMG submission 202238) | Soil microbial communities from Risofladan, Vaasa, Finland - UN-1 | ecosystem: Environmental > Terrestrial > Soil > Coastal area > Acid sulfate soil | place: Finland: Risofladan, Vaasa | collected...
GATTTGACAGATGGTTATGTGCCTTATCAAAAGGCAGCAGATGATAAGTTAAGTAATAGCAATATTTTTTATGATGGGACTAACGTAGGTATTGGAACTACTGCACTCTATGCACCACTAACAGTAAGGTCTACAAATGCAGGAGCATACGCAGAAGGTATAAATTTAAACTCATATAGTACTGTAACAAGTTCGGCAATAGGTATAGATTTTAATATATCAACTGTTGATTTAGGAGCAAATCCCTCAGCAAGGATTCAAGCTATTAGAATGGGAGCAGGAGCATTAGGTGATTTAGCATTTTCAACAAGAAATAGTTCTTATGTCTTAACGGAAGTTTTAAGACTGTCATCAGCAGGAACTGTAGCGGTTACAGGAACATTACTTGTTAATTCAACAGCTGTTAATATAGCAGCTTTTGATTCAACATCCGTTACTTATGCTGATGTTATAATAGATGGAGGAACTGGATGTGATACTTTATTATCTTTTAAGGAAGATGGGACAATAGGAGCAAGTATAGGATATGATGCAGGAGATAATTGTTTGTTTATTGTAAAGAGTGGTGGAGGTGTTTTAAGTGGTTTTGAGAAAATGGCTCATTTTGCCATAGATGGTACTGCTGGATTATATCATAATAATGCTTTAAAGATAGCAACATCTGCTGTAGGAGTAACAGTTACGGGGGTAATTACAGCAACATTAGGGAGGGTTCCGGCAGGTTCGATTTATGCTTCTACAGTTAGTCACGATACTATCTTTGATGCTTTAGCCCCTTCAGTTCCAAATACAGGCAATAAAATTATTTTAACCGGAGGATATTCATCTGCTTCAGTAACTTATATTTTTAGTTATGCAGAGAGAATAGACGCAACACATATTTATCTTTATTATATCCAACTTGCAGGAAGAGGTTACGTAAATGTAGAAGATGGGGGTGCAACGACACTTACTTATGTTTCAATGGCATGGTAAATTTTTAAAAAATTATTAGAAAGCAAATGAGTTTGCTAACAAGTAATAAGGTATTATTATTTGGTACTTCCAGAAAATTAAACTATTTTTGTGTTAAATAATTAAAAAGAGAAAAAATGGCACTAATTAAAATGGATCAGGTTCTTAAGGATATGGAGGGCAAAGCCATACCAGGACCAAAAGAAGGAAAGAATTTATTACTGGTTGATGTTTGCAAAACTATTTTACTCTCATATGACGAGAAGATGTCAGGAGAGCAAAAGTACGAACAGTTTAAGCTTGCTCAGAAGCTGGAGAAGGCTCCTAAAGCTGGGGTAGAATTGACATCCGAGGAGATTTCCAACCTTAAATTATTGGCTGGTAAGCAGCTTCCATTAATTGTGGGGCTGGTCTGGGATCTTCTGGAGGGCAAGGACCCTTACGCTTAACACTATTTAGCAGACGCACGGATAAACTTTTGAACAATGAAGAATGAAGATTTTTTACTTATTGTCAATCAGCAACATAAGGACGTAATTAGGTTGATAGAAGTTACGAAGATGGCGATTAATGCAGAAACCAAAGCGTCTGCTGATATGTTAAATCTCCAGATAGGTCAGGTCATCAAACGACAAGATATATCAAATGGGAAGGTATACAAGCTTGAGAGTCAAACCAGACTTATCAGATGGATAGGTCAAAATCCAAAGTTATCAGTTCCAATATTTGCTATTTTTGGTGTTGGTTTATATTTTGTGTTACAGTTAATTGGGATAAAAATATTTTTCTAGGATGCAGTTTAAAGATTTTAATTTGAATGTTTTTAAAGATGAGGATGGGGCGTTTTCTTGGCGTAAAACCGGAACCGCTCTTACCTTTTTCGTTTTTGTATATGCCTGCATAGGATATCTTCATACCCATCATTTTAACGAACTTCCTATCTCTTATATGGGGATAATAGGTGGTGTGTTTGCATTGTACTTTTTCCGCAAGCGCATCAATAACGGATCAGAGAAATAATAGAAATTTAAACGGGGGTTTACATGACGGCCGAATTCCAATTAGGTCTGCTTAAATATCTTGTCCAGGAACCGGATGGTATGCAGTACATACCGGATGTGGATGAGAATATTTTTGATCTGGTTCAACATCAAATCGCTGTACAGGTTATACGTAAGTATTATCGGCTGTACGGGATAGTGCCGGGTCAGGTAGCGGCCAAGCAATTCTTAGAAGAAGAGATAATCGATACTCCGGATCTTAATAAGGAAGTTGTCACATCTCTCCGCAACACTTTCGATGATTTATATACCCTTATCCCTCTGGGGGACAAGGTTAAACTTCAGGATACTTTACTGATTAGTCTCCAGGAGAGGCAAATTGACCGGGTGTTCACGGATTATGCTGACGGCAGGATAACCAACGATCAGCTGTTCATGCGTATGAATAAGGTAGCTGCCTTGGCTAAAGATACTATTGATGATATCTATACTGATGGGGGCTTTTTAGTGGCTGATCGTCACAAGCATTACGATGAGCAGGTTGAGGGCCACCCAACTTTTCTACACGATTTGAATATGTTAACGGCTGCTAAGGGTTTTTATTCTCCGCAGCTGATTATTTTTATGTCTGGCCCTAAGCATTTCAAGACCGGTTTAATGATTAAGCTGGCTGTAGAGTACGCAAGGGACGGATATAAGGTTTATTATGCTGATGGGGAAAACGGGGCCAGGAGTGTCCGTAACAGGGCAAAAATGGCTCTTATGGAGTGTACTTTGAGGGAATTATTCGATCCGGAGATAGAGCAAGAACTTGATGATGTTATGTATAGATTCGGGAAGTATATGGGCGGTGATCTGTATATTGATAACTATCCGGCTGGTGTAAAAGCAGTAGGAGATGTTAAAGGCAGGTTACAGTACCTGAAAGAGGAGTATGGATTCATTCCGGATATCATATTCTGGGATTCTATCGATCATTTCTTACCTACCAATCTCATAGATCAAAAACGCGATCCGAGAATCCAAATTCAAAAGGTGTATCATGAAGTGATAGCCCTTAATAAAGCGATAGGCTGTTTCTCGTTCGCACCGTCTCAGGTGAACCGTAAAGCAATAAACAAGAAAGTATTTGATATGACAGATCTGGCTGAGGATTTTGGTAAGGCGATGAATTCGCATTGTATCATGGCTATTTGTGCCACCGAAGAGGAGGTTGAACAGGGTATTCGCCGCATAATTCCAGTTGCTCAGCGGGAAGGAGTAGCTTACAAAGGTAAAAACATGTGTATGATTCGTGTTGATGAGGAGAGAATGATAGTACAAGAGTTAGACAAAAACGATTTTTTAGATTTGGGGGACGATTAATGGGTAATTTTATAGATTTAACAGGTAAAGTATTTGATCGCTGGACTGTACTCAGTAGGGTTGATAATAGTATTAAGGATAACAGGGTTATGTGGTTATGTAAATGTACCTGTGGTACTATAAGATCCGTAGGAAGTGGTGCCCTTAGGTTCGGTGCGTCTAGAAGTTGTGGTTGTACCCACAAGAGGAAAGGCTCAGACCATCTAAACTGGAGGGGAGGGAGAAAAAAGCAGCAGGGGTATGTTTATATATACAAACCAGATCATCCAAACGCATATAAAGCTGGTTATGTTCTAGAGCATATTGATGTAATGTCTGAAATCCTTGGAAGACCGTTGGATAAAGGTGAAACAGTACACCATAAGAACGGAATAAAGAATGATAACAGACCCGAAAATCTTGAGTTATGGGCTAGCGGTCACCCATATGGGCAGAGAGTATCGGATCTGCTTGTGTGGGCTAAAGAAATTATTGCTAAGTATGATTGATAAAGATAAAGTATATACGTATTTCGATAAGTTACACGGACCTATGCAGAAGTCCAGTAATGGCTGGTACACAGGTGTATGCCCTATATGTGGACATACTAAGCTGGCCGTACATTTCGAATATCTCCAGGCAAAATGCTGGAGAGGTTGCTTCAAAGGATTTGCGATGGATCTAATAATGCTTCATCATGACCTTACTTACTTTGCTTCAAAGGAAATGATAGAGGATTTTTCGCCTACCTATATTAGATTGCCTAATATGGTTTCCAGAGGCTCCGGATCGGATATATCTCTACCCCCGGGATATCATTCGATCCTCTCTGGAAATTCTTCTCTGGGAGACAGAGCCAGGAAATATCTGGAAGGTAGGGGTTTCGACTTAAATTACCTGGACCGTATTGGGGTTGGGTATTGTAATGAGGGGCATGCAGAGTATAATAAAAATTACCTGGGGTACATTATCATACCATTTAAAAAGAATGGGGAGCTGGTGTATTTTATTGGTCGGGATTTTGTTGGAAATAAGGAGAGGTATAAGAATCCGGCTAATGAAATGTATGGTATAGGTAAGAGCGAGGTATTATTCAATGAAGGTGCCCTGTTTACTTATGACCGGGTTTATGTACTTGAGGGTTGGACTGATGCTGTTACTATAGGTGCCCAGGGAGTATCCACCCAGGGAGCTGACCTTAGTATATACCAGAGAACCAAGATATTAGAGAGTCCTGTAAGAGAGGTTGTTGTTATTCCGGATATAGGTTTTTATGCTGCTGGATTAATAACTGCCGAGACTCTTTACCGGTACAAGGAGGTGAAGGTTCTGGATCTATGGCCGCTCAGAGAGTTGGGTAAGGATGTAAATGCAATAGGAAGAGATGCTGTTTTTGGGTTAGAGAATAATACCACTACCGTAAATAAATTAAGCTTATACAAGGCTATTAAAATAGAGCATTCAACACCAAGAGTATATGAAACGTAATCCGGCTATACATATAAGAAGATCTGACCTGCAGGAGATTTTGTCTCTTTCGGATCATGAAGTAGGTATGCTTATGATCTCTGCTCATAAAGTGAATATTAGGAATAGGATCGTAATTACAGCTCCGGCCAAAACCAGGAAGAAATTAGAAAGAACCGTGCAGGCCGAAGAGAATGTAACCGTATTGTTCAATACAATATATAATGGGGTAACTCTGGCTAATCATATTAAAACCCTACCAATCAAGAAGAACGATCCACAGTATTTAACTTTGAAGGAGATATCGAAGCAGGCTTACGATTTCTGCGTCTTATTTGATCTGGGGCAAGAGGATGGATTTAAGCTCTACGTAGAATTAGGTATTAAATTGCTTGATAGGAAGTTCTCAATATACAGGCTTAAATCGGCCTCCCACAAAATAGCTGATTATTACAAGAATCTGCAGGTAATAGATGAAGATGAAACTCCGGATAAAACTAAGGAGATGTACCTGATCTGGCAAAAGGTTATGTTAAAGTGTTTTGGCCAGAATATTAAAGTGGGAAATGTGAATCAGTTCGTTCATTTTGTATATGCAAAAAGAGATGCGGATGTTATGGGAGCAAAGTACGATGACTGGATCGAAGCTCAGTTCGATAAGTGGGCTTTTCTTAACAGTGCCCCGGAGTTTAGTCAACTAAACGGCGAAAATGCTGCATTAGTGTATCAGGTCTACATGGGTAAGACCGATAAGGAATATGAATCTGATGAGGAAAAAAATTACTTTAAGAAAATAAAAGATGAAACCACGATCACCGATAAGAAAAGTAAGCAAGAAGAAGCGGTCCGTAAAAGCAGAGTACAAAAGAGTATGTGATGAGATGGATCAGGAAGCACTGGAGGAGAATGATTGTATTTCCTGCAGTTCGTGCGGTATTACTTTAGCTGGCCGGCATGGTAGCGTAAGGATATGGGGACATTCGCATAATCTCCCTAAGGGACGTTTTCCGGAATTTGAGGTTACACCAGCTAACATAAGCCCCAGGTGCCAGGATTTTGGCGTGCATAGGGGGTGTCATGATGCATTGGATAATGCAGATTTTAAGGCTGTATCACAGTTTAAAGATCTGTCAGAGATAATGAAATTCCGGGAGCTGAATGCTCCGGTTGAATATAATTTATTTGTTACAGGGTTAGAGTCAGTAGGAGTTTTTGAATTTAAACGTATAGAATTATGATGAACAAGACAGATTATTTTGAATTTGCTGAAAAGTTCATGGCAGATATGCTGGAACTGAGTAGGAAAAAGAACAGCGATTATACCCAGGGAGATGACCCGTTTGGTAACTTCATAGCTGTTGAGATTCTGGGTATTAAAACTGAGCATGGGTTCCTTACCAGGATGATGGATAAGATGAAAAGGATATCCACTTTTGTTAATGCAGGAGAGTTACAGGTTAAGGAAGAGTCAGTTACAGATACTCTCCAGGACCTGGCTAATTATGCTATTTTGTTTGCTGGTTATTTACAGAGTAAGAAGATAAAGGCCGAAGTTAGACGACAAACTGAATTTCTTCGTGATTATGAAAATAGCCGTAGGTAATATATATTGCAGGTTGATTATAGGGGGTCGGGATCATTTAGTGGACCCCAAACTTCTTAAAATCTTACGATCCTATATGTCTGTAAGTGTTCCTGGGGCTTACTTCAGTGACGCTTACAAAGACCATAATTGGGATGGTAGGCGGTATTTTATTACTCCCAAGGGTAGGATGGCTACCGGATTTTTGCCGATGCTACTTAAATTCATTGAAGAAGAGTATGAAGATCTTGATGTAGAGCTTATCGATGAGCGGGGGGATATTCCTGTATTTAAAGAGACTTTTATTAATAAGGTAGGCCCTATAACTATTAATCAGAAATACGAACACCAGAAAAGAGCAATACAGGCTTTTAACAATCACATAGCTTTTAGAGACTCTACGGTTTATTTTCCCAGGGGTATAGCTGATGCAGCAACCAACTCTGGAAAGACTACGATGATGACAGGGCTATATCTTAATCTGGAGGGAAATAACAGAATGTTATTAACCATTCACAGGGTATCCATATTTAACCAGCTGGTTGAGAACCTGGAAGAAATTTTTGGTGGGGGTAAGGTGGGTCAAATTAACCCTAAGAAATATAAGATAGCTCCAGTTACAGTAGCTATGATTAATACATTGTATTCCAGGATAGATACTATTAAGGTGCAGCAAGATCTGGCCAACTTTAATATTCTAGCAGTGGATGAATCTCACAGGGCCGGAAGCAGGACTTACACAAAAGTATTGATGAAATGTCCTGCACCTATTAGGGTATTTTTTTCCGGATCTGCTCTTGATGCTGGTAAGGATAAGATTGTAAGTAAGATGACTATGATAGGTATGTCCGGACCTAAGAAGGTGGATATCAGTAAAAGAGAGATGATGGATAAAGGTATTAGCACTGAGGTAAAAGTGTATATGCATTTATGTAATACTATATTAACCCGGCCTCCGATAGGTTATGATGCCTGGGAAAAAGAGTGTGTGCACTATTCCATTGAGCGTATGTCGTTAATCTGGAAGCTTGTACGAGAAAATTATAAAGACGGGTTAGTAATCATAGCTGTTAATGAGATCCACCATGGAGAATTTTTGCTTGAAAGGTTAATGCGGCTCAATTATGATTCCGAGGAAGGCATAGTGATTATGATCACGCATAGTCAGGATAAGGATCAGGCAGAAAAGATTCGAGCTTGTCAGAAGGGGGATATTGATGTCCTGATAACTACTACTGTTTTGAAAGAGGGTATTAATTTACCCCTATTAAAAACCCTCATATATACTCCCGGGGGTAAGTCAAAAATAGATATCAAGCAGTGGATGGGAAGGTTAGAGAGATTGCTGGAGGGTAAACCCGAAGTAGAATTTCATGATTTTATGGATATCGGGCAGTATGTTCAGGCTCATAGCATAACCAGGAGAAAGATTTATATTGACGAAGAGCTTGAGCTAAAGGAATATTATGACTTAAAAGCAATAAAAAGCATGTCAAGTGTTGTAATTATCTAAATTATTAGTATATTTGTACCGAGATGAGCAGGAAACCTAAAGAAATAGCAGCGAGTGTAGACTTGCTAAAACCGTACACTCCTTCAGTACTTAAAGATGATGAGTGCTTCGGTAATATGTGGGACCCTCAACACAAAGATTGTTCAATTTGTGCTGATATTGAGGTTTGTGGGTTACTTTATCAACAGACTACTATTGCAGCCAAGAAGAAAAAATTTGAGGATGAGAATGGTCCGACACTGGATCTAACTGAATTCAGTAACGTGGACCTGAAAAAGCTTGAAGCAGTAGCGGCCAAATACCAGGAAGAAAAAGATCCGATGACGCTGGATGAGCTTATGGATGCAGTAGCATCCCTTGCTAAAACAAAAGATACCGTAGCAGTTCGTGAGTACTTGAAAAGAGAACTCCCATTAACCAACATGATCATACAAAACAACGAAATACATGTCCAAAATAGCAATAATAGTAGAGCCTGATAAGAACCACAATCTGCTGTATAAAGCCATGGTAGATACTGTAGGGTTCACCATGGACGAAATATTTGAGGTTGCTGCCGATCCCCAATGCGCGGAGAAGGTATTTCTTATGAAGCCTTTGGTTATTATGCCTATTGGTGAGAAAGCTCTTAACTTCTTTCTGGGAGTTAAAGGCATAACCAAATATGCCGGACAGATAGCTTACAAAAATGACATTCCTGTAGTTCCTATACTCGCACCCGGGTATATCGAACGTAACCCCCACCAACTTCGCAGATTCGCTGAAGATATTTATACAGCATACCAAGCTGCTTCCGGAGTGGGCCGGATTGAAGCAATTAACCAGTATATAATTTTAGAGGATATTGAGACAGCTCAGTATCTGGTAGACTATATAAAGGATACCGGTTATTGCTCTTTCGACTTTGAGACAACACTACTTACGGATATGGGTACGTTTGATCCCAATTTCAGGGTAACCAGTTTATCTATAAGTTTCCAACAGGGCTCCAGCTATGTAATCCCAATCGATCATCATGAGCGCACGATGTCTGATGAAACCCTTAAAGAAATATTAAATTTACTTAACCATTATATATTCGCGGATGATTCTATCACTAAGTTAGGACATAATGTGAAATTTGATATGCACTGTGCGGCCAGGATAGGGATAACCAAATTCAAAGGCCCATTCCATGATACTATGCTGATGCACCATTTAATCTATCAAGATACATCTCATAAACTGAAAGATCTGGTTCGGGAGTATTATCCGCGATTCGCGAATTACGAACAGGAAATAAGTAAGTACTCCTGGGATACTATTCCACTTGCGATTCAAGCTAAGTATAATGCTCTTGATTCCGATGTAACTCTGAGGTTGTACTGGTTATTTACTGAGATGTTGCTGGAAGATGATGCCAGGCTGTATAATATATATAGAAATGAGGTAGCTCCGACCACTAAAGCTTTGTTTTACATGGAAGAGCGGGGTATGCTTATTCATAAGAAATATCTTATGGAGTCGATTACATCAGTAGAGGGTCTTATAGCTGAGGTAGAAGAGGAAATGCGTAAGAATCCTAAGCTTAAGGCGTATGATAGATACCTTAAAGACAAGGCAAGGACAGATGCTATATATCTATACGAAGAAAAACTTGAAAAAGAGGGTAGTTTAAGCTACAAAAGTAAATCAGCTCAGGCTAACCAGGAAACCAGACTTAAAAAGTATGAGGAACTTATTGCTGGTCTTAAGGCCGGGACTATGAATGTTGACAACGAGCCGGTTAATTTTGCATCTCCTACACAGTTAATAGAGTTATTGTTTTCAAAAGAGGGGTTTAATTTTGTGCCTCCGAGAGATCCAAGATCCGGAAATCCTATACGATCTACTAATAAAGATACCCTGGATCTGATTAATGATAAAAGCGGGTTCCTGGATAACCTGCAGGCTTATAGACAATTAAAGCAGATATTAAGTACTTACCTAGTATCAATCCTCGACAAGCTGGATGCCAACCATCGCATCCATGCATCATTTAACCAGCATGGTACAGGAACCGGCAGACTCAGTGCCAGCAAACCTAACCTACAGAATGTTATAACCAGGACTAAATATAAGAAAGTAGAAGAGGCTGTCAAATTTGTTAAAAAAGCTTTTATAGTTCCGGAAGGGTATATAATGCTTCAGGCTGACTACTCTCAGGCAGAGCTTCGATTAATAGCATATTACGCGAATGAGCGTAATATGCTAAGAGCCTATAACAATGGGGAAGATTTGCATGAGCTTACAGCAGCTAATGCCAGGGGTTACACTCTTGAGCAGTTTGGAGTTCTTCCTCTTAAAGATCAGAAACAATTCCGTTTCGAGGCTAAAGCAGAGAATTTTGGTTTTATATATGGTATCTCCCCTCTTGGGTTCCAATCATACGCACGTGTTCAGTATGGCATCAAAATGTCTATAGGAACAGCTACAAAGAAGAGGGCTAAGTTTTTTGAGGCATACCCAGGATTGCTGGAATATCACAAGATATATATTGCCAAGGCACGAAAATATAAGTATGTGCGGACTTTCTTTGGTAGAAAAGTGCATATACCGGATATAGATAGTTATAATAGTATTAAGCGCGGACATGCTGAACGTAATGCTATTAATGCCCCTATCCAGGGATCGGCAGGAGAGTTTACAATATTTGCGCTTGCTCTGTTGGAGCATCGTCTTGGTCCAGAGATACATGTAAACAATACGGTTCATGATAACCTCATTTTTTACTGCCTGGACAGTATAGATGACCAGGTACTGGCCGATAGTGTAGCTATCATAAAGGAAACTATGGAGAACTTACCACTCCTGCAATATTTTGGGAAGGAATTAGATAAAGTAGTAATGAAGGCCGACTTCGAGATTTCAAGAAAATCGTGGGGAGAGCTGGAAGAATATAAAACCTAGAAATTATGGCAAAACTGAAGACAATTGAATTATACGAGAAGAATTCTGTGGGTGATACTTTCAAAATTAAGCTAGATGTCAGTGTTAATGCTGATGGTATGTTCACAACTACTCTTCCGGCGGAGGCTGTTAACAAGTTTAATGCTGCTGGAATGAACTTCCGTACTAACAAAATGGGAAGGGAAGGGTATTTGAGGAGTAAAACTCTTGACGAGATATTAGCATCTATTCGTAAGTTAATGAAGGAGTGTATGAGCGAGAAGCTTGAATCAGAGGAGTTAGTAATATCCTATCAAATAGATACAATTTGCTCGTATTGCCTGGATGAAGATAATGAGCCGGTACCAAACGGAAGCAATCAATGGATAGGGAACAGAGATTGTAGATGGCAAGAAGGTACATACAAACCACTCTTTCATTCTACGCCTTTTATAATATCGGTATATGCTAAACCATTTATGAAGCAAGTATACAGGTTTAAAAGTGGTGGAACCCATATAAAATACGAGCGTTATGACGAAAATAGTGATGATGCTTACTATCTGAAGTGGTTAGCAGCTATACCCTCTATTGGAGCATCCGAAAGAGGCTCTTCAATACAAGAGGTTCCATATTCAGAGGATGTTTGTAAATTATTTGTTGATATGATTAAATCAATCGCTAAGATAAATATGCAGATAAAAGATTTCCTGACTCCGGAAGCGATTCAGGAAGTGGCCGCAAAAGGCCAAAATATGTTATCACAAGGCAATATTGCCACTTAATTAAATACATTACACCCAATGGGAATAGATGTTAACAAGCTCAAAACTCTTCATGAAGAGATTGAGAAAAGAACCCAAGGATCAGCTAAAAACTGGCTCAATGCCAAGAAAATTGACGGATCAATCGATGTGAGGATTATGGAACCTCTTCCGGATATGGAAGGAATTTACTATTTGGAAGTGCCGGTGTGGTGGGTTAACGGTAACAAACTTATCTCACCTAAGTTTTTTGGTGAGGATTGCCCGGTTGAAATTGCTATAGCTGAGGCAAAGACTGCTAAAGATCCGGATGTGCTGGCTTTATTGTCAGCTAAGGATGGTAATATGAAGAAGGTGGATTTCAAATATGAGTATTGGATACCCATACTTCAATTTGACTGGAGATTCAACAAAGCAGGTAATGCTATTGCTGATATCTATGATAAGAATGGTGCTTTCGATGTTAATCTCATTAAAAGTTTTATAGTTGATGAGAGGGTAAAAATGTTCCAGGTAGGGGTATCTCTTCTTAAGAGTATTAATGCAGTAGCTACAGCCAGAGGGGGTGGAGATATGACCGAATCAGAAACCGGATTCAATCTTAACATCACCCGTACCGGTGCCGGTAGAGATACCAAGTACGGAGCTACAAAGCAGGAAGCTATGCCTATGCCGATTGAGTTTTACGAGAATCAGGTTTCTCCTCATGATATTCTCAAAGCTCTTATGTACACTAATGAATACATGGATAGTGTAATTGGTGAGTACTTATGGGGTGAAGAGCGGAAAGAGGAAACGTACAGGTTCCCGGAGATTAAGGCAGCATTGAAAGCTCGTTTTGAGGAAGAGGCTGAAGCTCCGGCTAAGAAAGGAGCTCGTCCAAGTCGTACAGCAGCCCCCGAGCAGGCTGAACAACGCGTAACAGAAAAAGAAACAGCTCCGACAACCAGAGGCGGTGCAGCAGCAGGCTCATCAAGAGGGGTTGGAGCTGCTGCGGGAGCCACAAGAACCAGAGGTGCAGCAGCAGGCGCAGAAGAGAAACCGGCCAGAGGTAGGGGTAGAAATATTGTAGATGATATGGCAAACGTAGAGGATAAGTAGTGGGTGATTCTCGAAGCCATATTGACTACACTGTAACAGGCAGGCTTACTTCCGATTGTAAATATTTGGAATTAGACCAAGCCCCTGCTCTTAAAAGGATCTTATTCCCTCTATTGGATACTATCCTGGAGATCAATATTAAGATCTTCTATCGACTTAGAAGTTTAGCTCAGAACAGATGGATATGGGGAATATGTATCCCAACTATCAGAGCCTGGATGAAAGAGACAACAGGAGAAGAGCCTCCTTCAAAAGAAGCAATATATGCTTTCCTACGCCAGAATGTTGTAGGGCACGGGATCGAGGTAGAGATAATAGAGGGAAAAGAGACTTTAGTAGTCCAAGGTAAACGATTTTCTAAGATGACCACGGTGGAATTTTCAGATGCAGCCCAGCAGATTATAGATTACTACGAACCTAAGGGCTGTATTATAAGGTTCCCAAAACCGAAGACAAATAATTTAGTAACAGATCACATAAAAGATAATTGATATGATGATACAAACTTATAGTGGTGGTTTTTTTGATCTTAAAAACCCACTTAAATCAGAAATAAATGTCATAGATATTGCACATTCGCTTTCTATGCAATGCAGATTTAACGGGCATTCAAGAGTATTTTATTCTGTGGCTGAACACTCGGTACTGGTAAGTCGGTTAACTCAAGGTAGTATAATCGATAAAATGGCGGGTCTATTACATGATTCTCCGGAAATAATTACCGCAGATATACCAACGCCGGTTAAACATTTTTTTATTGAACTTCCTAAGATTGAACATGATATATTAGATGCTATCATACAATTAATTGAGTTGGATTTTGATGGGGTTAATTGGGATGAGATTGAGAAATGGGATAGATTTATGGTAATGTATGAAGCATTGCTTCTTCTTAATCCGTGTCGTAAGCATAAGATGATATGGGGACCATGGATTAATATGTATCAATCTCAGATGGATCAGGTACGTAAGCTGCTCAAAGGAGAGCAGGATGATAGCATATACAAAGAGTTTAGTATTCAAGCATTAAGCCCCGTACAGGCTAAGGAAGAATTTATTGGGCGTTTTAATGAGTTGAGATGGCAACTTTAGCAATAGTAGTATCGGACATTCATGCTCATAAGTATGGAAAGTTCAACACGGATAATCAAAGACTGGGTAATAGCATCAAGCTTATTAACCATCTCTTTGCTTATGCCGTGAAAAATGGTATTAACTACATTCTTTTTTGTGGGGATTTGTATAATACTATGCAAAATATTTCAACCGAAGTGGAGACAGCTATTATAAAATGTTTTCATAAGAATTTTAAAAGCTTCCCAAATGTTCAATGGGTAGCCATTAGCGGAAATCATGATTATGCTACCAAGAACCTTATTGATGCTCCGGCTGTAAGTGCTTTGGAGCACCTGGCTGAGTTGTTTCCGAATATCTGGCTGCGGGATCAGAATGATGCACTGGATATCGAAGGTAAGATAAAAATACACGGTATTCCACATTTTGAGTATCCGGAGCATTTTAGACTAGCTTTACAAGCTACTCATGCAGAAGAGGGTTTTAAGAACATTTTAATGATGCATCAGCAGGTAGGAATGGATCATGCAATGGTTCAGGATGATATATCTCCGGATGATCCTTTATTTAATAATTTTGACCTAATCTTAAATGGGCATATACACCAATTTAAGGAAGTGCGCGAAAACTTTATTGACGTAGGTAGTTCTATGCATAGGGATGCCGGGGATGTGGGGGTTGATAAGGGATTTCTTATATTAGACCTGGAAGATCTTTCCTGGGGGTTTGTAGATATTACAGACATGTTCCCTCAATTCATTCACAAAACTGTAGGAGAAGAGCTAACAGAGTGGGAAGAGAAGCAGTATGTGATCTGGGTTCCCCAGACATATGCTGAGACAGTTGAAGAAGCTGCGATAGTTGAGAATTTTAATACAACTGTCAAACCTCCGGAATTGCTAAAGAATTTTATTGATACTGTAGCTACTGAGGAAGATCTTATTAATTTGAACCTAAAAACTAAAGGGGAGTTACTCAACTTTGGTCTTAAATACTTCTCATCTGAAGGCGCATCGGACAGTATTCAATCGGTATCGAATGGAATTATTCATTTTGATTCGATAGCAGTAGAAGGATTTCGATCTATAGTAAAACCACTACAGTTCAATTTGCATAGACCCGGGCTAAACCTCTTGAAGGGGGTGAACGGAGCCGGTAAGACTACCTTGTTTGAAGCATTAGTATGGTGTTTGTATGGTATTAATTTGAAGGATACTACTAATGATAAGGTTGTAACCTGGCCGGAGAAACGCAGTTCAGTATTTAGAGGTACTTCTGTAACAGTTGATGTTGCAATTGGCGATATCAAGTACAAAATATCCCGGAATAAAGGCTATAAGGGGGATATCGAAGGGCTTCAGGGTAATGATAAGCTCTTCATATTCAAGGATGGTGTGCTTCAGGGAAAAGATCTCCATATAAAAGATATGCAGCTCACTATTGACGAGCTTCTGGGGGTTGATTCCAGGACGTTTGTTAACTCTATTCTATTCGGCCAGCGTATGGCTAAACTCATTGAGTCAGATAATACTGACAAGCGTAAGCTGTTTGAGGAGTTATTTGATACTTACTGGGTGGATGGTATGAATAAACGTATGGTAGAGGCCCATAATGAGTGCGAAGCAGACTTAAATGGTCTAATATCCAAGAAAAACGTACTGGAAGAGCGCATAGTTGGTCTAAATAGTACAATAACCCATTATAAAGAAGCTGCTGCAGATTGGCAGGAAAAGCATAACAGTCGACTACAAATTGCTAAAGAAGATGTAGGAACCGAGCAGCTTTCAGTAGATACTATTAAAGTTGAAATCCAGGTTCTGAAGGAGCGTATGAATGAATTCGATAAGGAGGGGTTTGAGAAAGCTGATAAAGAATTCAGTGAGGCTGAGCAGAATGGACTTAGAGCTGGTACAGCTTATGATGAAGCCAAACTAAAAATAGAAGAGAATGCTGAACTTATCCAGGAGCTCAATCTAAATATGCAGGGGTATGCTAAAGATGTTGAGGAAGAGGTTAATAGGCTTAAGAACGCAGAGGATGAGCATAAGGAAAGGGTAGCTAGCCGTAAGAAAATGTATGATGAATACAAAGCAGATATTGCAATTGTTAAAGAGCAAGGACCAGAAGCTGCTGAAGATTGTGAAACATGTGGCCAGCCTATTAAGGATCAAGCAGCCTTTGATAAAGTTCTGGATAGTATGGATATTAATCTTGCTAGATTGAAAGAAGCTTATGAGGATACTAAGAAGCAGGAAGTATCTAAAGGGGCTCTGGAAGTTAAGGAGAGCTTGGTTAAACGTGAAGAGATTAAATTGAAAGAGGCTGAAGCTTTAACTGCAGGATTAATAGCTGCAAGAGATGAGATTAAAAAAGTTTATGCTGAAGTTGAAGCAGCTATCAAGCCATTATCTGAAGGCATCTCTGCCTGGGATAAGAAAAAGAATGCTTATGACGCTGACAATAACGATGTCACTGTTAAGACTGCTTTACTAGGACAGAAGGAAGGCGTTCTTACTCAAGCAAATAAGAGATATACTGCTGTCCAGGAAGAGGCACAACCAGATTATGCTGATAAATTGAAAAAAGCAAATGAGGATCTTACTCAAAATAATAAGGTAGCGGCTGAGAATATTGAAGCCCTTGCTAAGATGGAAGATAAGCTTGCCAGATTAGACTGGTGGAATAAGAAAGTATTGAGCTCTTCAGGTCTCCGGGCCTACGTATTCAAAGCTATGCTGGGTCAACTGAATGAATTTACAAAGAAATACGGTCAACGTCTGGGCGTAAGCCTGGAGTTTAGTATCGATCTAACTAAGGCCAGTAAACCATTCACAACTGTTTGTTCTCTGGGAGAAGTTAGGGATAAAGGCTATGAAGAATTCTCAGGAGGAGAAAAACAGAGGCTGGATATTGTACTGGTATTTGCCATGCATGATCTGATCTTGCAGCAGGCTGATATGAATGTACTAATCATGGATGAGATCCTAGAGGGTCTTGATGAAGAAGGTGAATCATCTGTATTTGATCTAGTTAGATTAAAGGCGGAAGAAGGAATGTCTGTATACATCATTACCCATTCTTCTGTAGTAGATTCTCTTTATACTAGCACCATCACTGCTGCACATGATGCTGACGGTAACACGATTATTACATAATATGTATACTATATCATAAATATTTCATATATTTGTATAATGATAACTCAGACTAAGTATATAAAAGGATTTAAGAATTATATGATACATCCAGGTGGTTGGGTGTATAGCATCAAATCAGATAAAATTTTAAAACCTATGATTACCCGTAAGGGGTATCATATGGTAGCTTTATATATTGAAGGTAAGAGATATTATAGGGCTATAGCACGATTAGTAGCAATAGCTTTTATAAACAATCCTGAAAATAAGCCTGAAGTTAATCATAAGGATGGAGATAAGAGCAACAATATCGAAGGTAACCTTGAATGGGTAACAGGAAGAGAAAATATACATCATGCTTTTAAGATTGGGTTGAGGAAAGCTAATCCTAAGGCGGGTAGACCAAAGGTACCTATTTATGCTTTTGATATGGCAACAGGAACTTTACTATCCCAACACGAATCTATAAATCATGCAGTTAGAGAATATTCCGTGTCACAAGGAAATGTGTGTCAAGTATTAAAAGGTATAAGAGCGCAAACTTGTGGTATAACTTTTAAATACGTTAATACTGTAACCGCCGATAGTGGCGGCTCAACTATAATCAATTAATTATGTCAGAGTACAGTGAAATCCTACAGAAAGAGATTGAAGCTGCGCGTAGGTCAGCTGTGGGGCAAATCCCCGCAAAAACTCACCAAGATCTTGTTGTCCAAAATCTAGGATCGGGCCCGGAAAAAGAATCCAGGTTTAATCAGAGACTGAAGAATCGCCAGGTAGCTTTTCTGGATAATCTTATTAACCAGTTCTTCCAGTTCCGTATGTTACGTAACCTGGAGAAAGACAGTATTGAGATTACAGTTAAGCGTAACGAACTGGAGTATGATTGGCGCAGGCATGTAACCATCTTCAACAGTAAAGGAAGAAAAGGCTACGCACCCAGGAAAGGGGTGGCATTAAAAGATCACCACACTCCGGGGCATGGACATCCGTTTGTCCTATTGCCCGAAGCTTTCAATGAGAAGGTGGACTACTTCGTTCAGCTGGAGAAAAGTCAAATTGCTGCGGCTCGGCGTAAAGCTGAGGAATCTATTGCAGCCCATTGGGTAAAAACTAACAAGCACAGGCTCTACAAGATGTTCCCTGTACGCTGGGCTCTATACTGGCTGTTCTCAGTCTTTATCAAGAAGTATTACTTTGCTAAGTGGAACAGGTATTATCGTAAACATATATACCAGGAATAATGGATGCACTAGCATGGATTATTACAATTGGCGGTATAGTTGTAGCTCAGCTTATATTATACGCCCTGATTTGGAGAGATATTAAAAAGAAATTTCCGAAATGAAAAGAACAATCGAAGAGGACCTGTTCGGTGGAAAAATGAAGCAGCCGATCAATCAGAAGCAGAAGGGTAATAGGAATGAGTTAATGCTTACAAAGCTATTAACAGAGTGGACGGGACATGAGTTTGTCAGAGTACCTAGATCCGGGGGCCTGCGCTGGAAGAACACGGCGAATATATGTGGAGATGTGATTTCCACCGACCCCCTCTTCGATTTTCCTTATAACGTAGAGACTAAGCATTTGAAGAGCCTGGGGTTTAACTATAAAGATACTTTGAATTGCTCTTTATTTAGGCTTCGATCTAATTCTGTAATACTAAGTATTTTTAAGCAAGCTGATGTAGACGCTTCACGTTCTGGTAAAAAACCTATACTTATAATCAGACATAATGATATGCCTAAAAATGAGTATATACTATTTATCAAAACTCCCGGGAATGATTTGCATCTTGCCCTACTGCGTAACGATCTTACTCACAATATTGTAGTTAGTTCTGATGATTATTATTTAATTGGTTATCGACTTTCCGATGTAATGAAAATACCTTATAAAAAATTAATGAAATGAAAGATTTATTGAAAACACTGAAGTCTACCATGAATAACACCCCGCCGGAATATTGTGAAGGGACAGATAAATATGCTGTTCTAATTGATCCGGGACACGGAGGAGTTATAGATGGTAAGTATGTAACCGCACCTAACAAGATGGCTATCCATGATGGTTGGGAGTTTTGGGAGGGGCTTTATAACCGGGCCCTGGCCTGGTATTTTGCATACCTTCTCTTTCTGGATCGTAGAAAGTACGCAATCCTGGTACCGGGTAATCTAGATATATCATTGCGCGTAAGAGTAAATCGAGCTAATATGTTGGCTAAAAACCCAATCTTGAATGGTGCTAAAGTTTACCTTCATTCCATTCATGGTAATTATTTTGGGTTGAGGAGTGTGAATGGGGTTGAGGTATACACCTCTCCAGGATATACACCTTCAGATCCAATAGCTACCATTTATTTTGAAGAGCTGACCAAGTTAGGCTGGAATATGAGAGCCGGGTTTAACGAAGATTTGCAGAACGACCCTGACAAAGAGGCTAAATTTACTATCTTAACAGATACAAATATGCCTGCCATTCTTACCGAGACCGGATTTTATTCTAATCCGGAACAAGCTCGGAATATGTGTGATCCGTATATCATTTACAGGATTGCAACACTATTTCGTAACGCACACGCCAAAGTGTGCACCTTAAATCTTGTACCATGAAAAATATTACAGAAAAGCTAGTTATTATACTAGTGTTAATCTTAGGATTGGCGTTTACTACGAGTCTATCTATGTTAAGAACAGTGAATAGTGATTATAAGACCTTGGAAAAGCTGTTGGATAATTCTATTAATCAATATGAGACTACAATCATTGATAAGGATCAAAAGATTAATACCCAGGCTCAGGTTGTAACTAATTTGGAGAATGCGGTAACAACTGGCCGGGTAACCATAGAGGAGCTGAAAGCCCGAGACCTTAAAAAGGATGTTACAATTATTCGCATGACCAAAGAAATTGAAAGATTGAACTTAGTGGCAAATTATGTCCAGCCTGCAGATACTGAAATAGTATATGTAACCAGCGAGACCCCGGTAGAGGGATGGCTTAAAGTGCCTCAAAAGTTTGAATTTCACGATAAGTGGGATGATATATGGGGAACGGTTCAATTAGAGAATGTACTTATAGATAAAAAAGTTACTAGAATTGAGCCTACATACTATTTAGGTTACCAATCCCGGGGATACTTTAGGAAGCCCGCATCAGTAGTAATATCTGAGGACTTAAACCCATTTGTTACCGTTACCGGGATGCAGAATACAATTATTCAAAGTAAACCACCCTTTCACAAGCGTCCCAACTGGTACAGAGCAGAGGGAGCTGCTATTGTGGTGTTAGTTACAGAAACCCTTAAATTTATAATGAAATGAGCGAACCAAAAGAAACCACAGCGGCCAGACTGCAGAAAACTATCCAGGAGGCTATGTATCTAATGGACGAGTACAAAGACCTACCTGAATATAAAACTATCATGATGAATCTTACTACAGTATCTAAGAGTCTTAACACTATTAGGCTCAAGGAGATTTACCCTGAAGCTAACGGATCATGAGCGACCCAGCTGTTGTACGAAACCCAGAAGAGCGCATACTGAATATATTCTGTGATGCCTCTTGTTACAATCATCCCGAACACAATAGTATCGGGGTTGGATTTGTAGTTATTGATTCTTCATCACCTGAAGATGTGCAGTTAACATACTTTAACGAAAAGTTCACCTTTATCAGAGCTATTGATACGGGTTTAAGGGGAACTAATAATCAGGGAGAATATCAGGCTATGATACAAGCCTTCAATTTCGCATGCTTATACAAGCCTGTGATTAATGGGTTGATTCATCGCATTAACCTGTACAGCGATAGTCAGGTGGTGGTAAGGCAGGTTATGGGTATGAATGATGTACATAATCCCGAGCTGCAGAAATTATACGATATTATCATTCTTCTGCGTAAGCAGCTATGTAAAAATACCCTGGTTCATATCAATTGGACGCCCCGGGAGCACCCATATATGCTAATTGCAGATGCTGCTTCTAAGCACGGAAATCCTTATTTCAGTTTTGAGAGAGGTTTTAGACCACTGCTTTATAACCAACAGGGTAAGTACAAAGCACATAAAATGGTGGAAGTAGATAAAAATATGTTTGCTATAGAAAAGAAAGATGAACTTGTATATCCTAACGGATTGCCAGATGGGCTGACCGGCGATGAGGTACGTGAAATAATTAATGATTCAAAGTATACCTGTTTTGATTGCGAAGATAAGTTTGAATGTGAATATGCATTTGATAATTATAATACTAACGGTGATTGTCTTGCAATAAAATAACAGTAATGAGAGAGCTAAGAGGGGATCAACCAGTTGCTTTTGAGCAGATAAAACTATTTTACAACATGGCCGGGGGAAGCATGCACCTGCTTGAAGGCTATGCGGGGTGTGTAGATAGAGAAACAGAATTTCTAACCCCTACAGGATGGAAGAAGATATCTGACTATACTAAAGGAGATAAGGTATTACAAGTAGACCCAGCTACCTATAATACATCTTTTGTAGGGCCTGAGGCCTATATAAACATACCGGGAATGCATAAGGCATATCATTTTACCGGAGGTGTAAGCACAACAGATATGATGCTTACACCAGAACATCGAATGTTACTATATAGTCCTAAAACAGATTTA
>Ga0307378_10003956_pt1 | contig 21477 bp, 15 predicted proteins | sample UN1MG_FD_202238 | JGI IMG/M metagenome (GOLD analysis project Ga0307378, IMG submission 202238) | Soil microbial communities from Risofladan, Vaasa, Finland - UN-1 | ecosystem: Environmental > Terrestrial > Soil > Coastal area > Acid sulfate soil | place: Finland: Risofladan, Vaasa | collected...
CAGAAGCGAGTAGGCCTCCGGCGGATACCGCCCGTCGGAGCGGATCACCCGCTCCATGGCGTTGGACGGGTCTTCCTGCGTCATGGCTTCCTCGGAAAAAGAGCCTCGCCCTTGCGGACCTGTCCGCCCGGCCTCAGCGCGCCCCAGGCGCCGATCTTGTCCAGGGGGGTGCCGCCGGCGTCCCAGCCGAGCTGCGCCAGGCCATTGGCGGAGGCCTGCGGCATCACCGACCCGAGGTACACAAGGATCATGCGGACCGCCTCGGCGCACGTGTACAGGATCGTCCCAAGGCGCTCAGCCTGCGCGGCGTCCTTTGCGAGCTTGAACGGCTGGGTGACATCGATGTAGCGGTTGGTGGCCTGCGTGAGGTGCTGGATGCCGTCCAGCAGCGCGTGGAACTGGCAGCTCTCCATGGCGCCGGGAGCGGATCGGCTGAGCTTCTCGGCGGTGTCCAGAACCTCCCGCTCGGCCTCGCCCGCCGGTTGGCAGGCCGGCACCGCGCCGTCGCAGTAGCGGCCGATCATGTTGACCGTGCGGCTGAGCAGGTTGCCGACCCCGTTGGCCAGATCGGTGTTGTAGCGGGTTCGCAGCACTGCAGCGGAGAAGTCGCCGTCCTGCCCGAACGCCACCGCCCGCAGCAGAAAGTAGCGGAACACGTCCACGGAGTACTCGCGGCAGATCTCGGCGATACGCTCGCGCGAGACAAAGTTTCCGAGGCTCTTGGACATCTTCTTGCCCTCGGAGGTCCACCATCCATGCGCGAAGACGCACTTCGGAAGCGGCGCCTCAAGGGCCATCAGCAGGCACGGCCAATACACCGTGTGGAACCAGAGTATGTCCTTGCCGATGAGGTGGACGTCAGCCGGCCAGTAGCGTTCGCCCTTGCCGTCGTGCTCGTCGTCGATGGCCGGCCAGCCCAGCGCGGTGAGGTAGTTGCTCAGGGCGTCGATCCAGACGTACACCGAGTGCGCCGGGTCGTTCGGCATTGGCACGCCCCAGTTGTTGAGCTTGGCCAGCGGGCGGGAGATGCTCAGGTCGTCCACTCCCTGGCGGAGCTTGCTGAGCACCTCGTTGCGCCTTGCCTCGGGCAGGATGAAGCCTGGATTGGCCTCGATGTGCTCGATGAGCTTCGGCACCCACGCGCCGAGGCGGAAGAAGTAGCTCGGCTCGCTGTATCGCGCCAGGGGCTGGCCGTTGATGGGGCTCTTGTAGTCGTTGTCCCGTGCGGTCGATTCGGTGACGAACTCCTCCTGCCCTTCGTCGTACCAGCCCTCGTACGAACCGAGGTAGATCTGGTCGGCGGCCACCAGCCGCCGGATGATCTCCTGGACGCGCTTCTCGTGGCGGACCTCGGAGGTGCGGATGAAGTCGTCGTTGGAGATGTTCAGCTCCCGCCAGAGGTCCTGAAAGTGCACGACGACCTCGTCCGCTAACTGCCTCGGGCTGACGCCCCGGGCTGCGGCGGCCTTGACTATCTTGATGCCGTGCTCGTCCGTGCCGGTCAGGAAGTGGACGTCGCGCCCGGCCGCCCGGAAGAACCGCGCCAGCACGTCGGCCGCTATCGTCGTGTACGAGTGCCCTATGTGCGGCACGTCATTGACGTAGTAGATGGGGGTCGTGACGTAGTAGGTCTGACTCATACCCGTGCACAGCATCCAGATTCGCCTGCGGAAATCAAGACCGAAGGCCCGGACGCTGCGTACCGAAGCGGTGGCTGGGTGCCCCGGACAAACGGAGCAGAGCCGGGTGCCATGCTTCTGGCGCTGTCTGCCAGAAGCATGTCCCGTCGGGACATGGCGCCCAAGCGAGGCCCCTGAGCCGGGCAAGCTGTCGCTTGCCCGGGGCACCCCGACTGCGTTAGACGCCATGCCCTGCCCCGGGGTGCCGGGGGACTTGGCATGCCCCGTTCACACGAGCCGGCGGGCGGAGCCCGCCCCACTCTGCTGCGCTCAAGCTGTCCTGCGTCTACGCCGGTGGAGAATCGCCGCCGCGCCAATCGCCAGCATGGCCAGCGTCGCCGGTTCGGGTACGCAGATCGTGGCCACGTCCCAGTCCTTGACGTCCCCCGTCAGCGTCCTGTAGCGGCAGTCCGGGAAGATAATCATCTCGGAGTCCGGCTGGTAGGGCAGGTCGGACAGGTCCCAGTAGAACAGCAGTTGGCCGTCGTCGTCCGACGCGTCCACGCTGGTGGGTTGGCGCGTGGTCGCCTCCCCGCTGACTTGCAGCAGAACGTCCTCGTCGCGGTCCGCGACGCGGTCGGTGTAATCGACCAGCAGGTAGACTTCCTTCCACATCTCAGGCATGTACTCGTTCGGGATGAAGACCGAGTTGCCGTCCCACTGTGGGTTGCCGTACACCCCAGCCATCCTGCCGGCGACTCGGAAGTCGGGGTCGTCGATGGCGCCGTCGTGGTCGGTGTCCTGGAGGAAATACGCCACGTCGTAGTTTTCCACGGCCTCCTGCGGCTTGTTCAGGCCCGGGCAGAAGGTAACGTACTTGGTGGCTGTTACCGGGGCGCCGGCGCCGGGATACCCCGCGAGCTGCCAGGTGTTGTTCAATCCCTGCTGATTGGGGTACACGTCGTCATCCACGCTCGCCCCGATCGGAACCGGATGAGTTACCGTGTCGGGGAAATCCCGATCCGAGTCGTGCCAGATCGAGGCGTTGAGGTTCGGATCGAGCCAGTAGTTGCCGCCGACGAGTGTTATGCAGTGCTCTATCTGCTGGAAACCCACGGCCACGTACTGGCAGCGATTCAGCTCGTCGAGCAGGAAGTTGTAGTCGCTTTTGCCCACGGCGGGATTGGCCAGGGTCAGTCCGTTCACTCCCGACTTGTCGACCACCGTGACGTCTGTATAGCTGTTGCCCGGGTCGTATTCGGGGGAGCCGGGGTTCTTGCCGTGCTGATACAGCCACCAGTTTATGGCGCGCTCGGCCTGGCCCATGTTCCCCCAGCCAAACTGGGCGTTCAGCATGCCGTAGATATGGTCGGCCCGCTGCTGTGCGGTTGCACCCGCGCCGGCGCCGATCCCGTAGCCCCCGGCGGCGAGCAGATTGGACGCCGCCGCCTGCCAGCAACTGAAGTCGCCTGCGTCAGGCCAGTTGCCGTCTCCGTTGCGATCGGGCTTGTCCACGTCCGGGATCAGGGATCCGTCCGGAAGGTACTTGTACTCATCGAATTCCCCGACCTGGTAGTTCTGGGCGTTCGTCGGTGAAACCAGCAAGGCCAATACCAGCAGACAAACCGTTGCAGTCGAAAGGATCGTCTTCATAGCTTCTCTCCTTCTGGATTGGGATGACAATGGCGCTTTGCCCGGGACCGCCCGCGCGGTCTTCAGGCTGCTCGCCCGGTCTCGTCTGATTGTGCCTAAGGCAACAACGCTGGCACGATCTATGAACTGCACTCCTCCCCAAACGACGCCCGCTTAGCTGGGTGAGCGGCCCGAAATGAGGCGCCAACTACCGAACTGAACCGGCTGGGTCCGGCGGGTTCCCGCTGGTGACTGCGTCTGAGCATCGCGGCCGGTGCGCGGAGCTATACAGCATAGGCCGCAGTCGTGCAGCGAACACACCAATCCGCCGTTTCTCAACTGAACTAGGGTCAACGAGTATTATACCCCGGGATGTCCCTGCGGCAAAGCGCAGAATCCGACTTTCCCGGGCCTCGCCGGACGGTCCGATGGGCTACTTGGCCTCGCCGAAGCGGTGGTATGCCTCCGGCTGGGCCGAGCGGGACCGCGAGCGGGTCGACCTGTCGGCAGGGGGCGCTATCTGGTCCAGAAACGCAGGGGAGGAAATATGATGGGCCGCTGTCTCATAGGCGATCAGCCCGTTGTCGTACAGCTCCTTGAGCCGGTGGTCCATCGTGACCATGCCTTCCCTGCGGGCCGATTCCATGATGGTCCGCGTCTGGTGCGTCTTGCCCTCGCGGATGTGGTTGGCCACCGCGTGGTTCTTGATGAGGATCTCGGTGGCGAGGATGCGCCCGCGTCCGTCGGCCCGGAGCAGCAGCTTCTGGGCTATCACCCCCAGCAGCGCGAACGACAACTGCACGCGGATCTGGTCGTGATGGTGCGGCGGGAAGACGTCCACGACGCGGTCAATGCTCTGTACGGCGTCGTTGGTGTGGAGCGTGGCTATGACCAGATGGCCGGTCTCGGCTGCCGTGAGGGCCGCGCCGATTGTCTCGGCGTCGCGCATCTCACCGACGAGGATCACGTCCGGGTCCTGCCGCAGCACGTATTTCAGCGCGTTGCCGAAGCTCAGCGTGTCGGCGTACACCTCGCGCTGGTCCACAACGGCCTTGTCGTTCTCGTGAATGAACTCGATGGGGTCTTCCACCGTCACGATGTGCACGCGGCGGGTCCGGTTGACAAGGTCGATCATCGACGCCATCGTCGTGGTTTTGCCGGAGCCGGTGGGCCCGGTCACCAGAATCAACCCGTTGGGGCGCAGCGTCAGGTCGGACACGATCGGCGGCAGGCCCAGCTCGCGCAGAGACGGCACCGATCGCGGGATCAGCCGAAACGCTCCGCTGACGTGCCCCTTCTGGTAGAAGATGTTCGCGCGGAATCGCAGATTCCCGGAGACGGCCAGCGAGAAGTCCAGCTCTCGCTTCTGCTCGAACATGGCCTGCTGCGTCTCGTTGAGCAGGCTGTAGATCAGGCGGCGGGTATTGTCGGGGCCCATGGCCTTATCCAGCACGGGTGACATCTCGCCGTCCACACGGACCATTGGCGGCGCGCCGGCGGTGATGAGCAGGTCGCTGGCGCCGATGACCGCCGCGTGCTCGAACAGGTGCTTCATGCTCAGGGCGCCGGCGGCGTGCAGCGAGCGGATTTGGTCGCCCCCGGTGGGCTTCACTGGAGCTTGCTTTTCCATGGATCCTCGTCCGGTTTTTCGGTGCGGCGGTCGATGGAGTCGATGCCCGTGTACATGCCCTGCATGTTCAGGCGGAACTCGTCCGGGTTCGGCGCGTAGGGCAGGGCGGTCTGCTCGGCCACCAGGCCGTTCTTGCACAGCCCGACCAGCGACTGGTTCAGCGTGCACATGCCGACGTCCGCGCCGCGCTTCATCACGTCGTACAGATCGACGAGCTTGCCTTCGGTGATAAGCTTCCGCGCGAGCGGCGTGCCGCGGAGGATTTCGACGGCCGGCACGCGCCCCTCGCCGTCGGTCCGGGGCAGCAGCCTCATAGACACGATGCCCACGAGCGTGGCCGCCAGGTCAGCTTGGGCCTGCGTGGCGGCCTCCGGGCCGTAGTATTTCAGTATTCGGTCCACCGCCTGGACCGCGTTTGTGGCGTGAAGCGTGCTGAGGATGAGGTGCCCGGTCAGTGCAGCCGACAGGGCGGTCTGGATCGTCTCGCTGTCGCGCATCTCGCCGATGAGTATCACGTCCGGGTTCTGCCGGACCACGTGCTTCAGCGCGATGGGGAACGATACGGTGTCGTAGCCGACCTGTCGCTGGTGAATGAGGGCCATAGCCTCGTCGTGCACGAACTCGATGGGGTCCTCGATGGTGACGATGTGCTCTTCGCGAGTGACATTAATGCGGTGGATGAGGGCCGCCAGCGTGGTTGACTTGCCGCAGCCGGCCGGGCCGACCACGAGGATGAGCCCGTTGCGCGCATCGGCCATCTCGCCGATGGTGCCGGGCAGGTTCAGGTCGTCGAACTCGACGGCCCCCGAGGGTATCAGCCGAGCCGCCAGGCCCAGCCGGCCCTGGTGCATGAACAAGTTGATCCGGAACCGCCCGCGGTCCGAGACGGCATACGAGATGTCGATGTCGGGGCAGGTCTCGAAGCGCTGGCGGGCCGGCGCCGTAAGAGCGATGTCGACGAAGGCCTTCATCTCTTCCCGGCCGGGCGCCGGCAGCGAGGTCCGCACGATGCGGCCGCTCACGCGGTAGGTGGGCGGCGAGCCCGGCCGGAGGAACAGGTCCGACGCCTTCCGCCGCAGCATCTCCAGCAGGTAGGTCTCGACGAGGGCCTGCCCGGCGGCCGGCTGCACGTGCTCGTCGGCCGGCCCGTGCGTCTCGTGTGGGTCAACCTCGACCATGAACATAGGATCGACGGTTTCGTCCGGGCGTGTCAATAGCAATCGCGCAGCGGGGCGCGGCGCATTCGGGCCAGCGGCCGGCCCTCCACTGGCCCTGCCACGAGATCGGGCAATCTGCCGGGCCAAGGCCGGCCGATAGCCATCGGCCGGCGAGCGAAGGCCCAACAGAGCTAATCGATCGGGGCAGTGTTGTCGATATGAGACACATGTTGCGTTTCGGCAACACCGGCGGCGGGCTTCAGCCGCCGGGCAGACGGAACCTGGGCCGGCAGGCCACGGAATTACGGAGACGAACATGGACACGGCCGTAACAGACGACCGCACCAGCGCGCTGGCGGGCCGCACCGAGACGGGCAGCCCACCGGCGGCCCAGCAGGGCACTGCCCGAATACTCCTCGTGGACGGCGACCCCATCGTTCTGGATTCACTGGCGGCGTTCCTTCGCGAGGAAGGCTACGACGTAACGGCGGCCGCGAGCGTGTCCGAGGCCACCGACTGGCTGGCGGCCGGCGTGTACGACCTGGTCATTACCGACCTGAGCATGCCCGGACAGGACGGCTTCGAGCTGCTGCGGCACGTCCGCGCGCGGCACCCGTCGGTGGCCGTCATCATCATCACCGCGTACGGCACGATCGCCTCGGCCATCGAGGCGATGAAGCAGGGCGCCTACGACTACCTCACCAAGCCGGTCCTTGAGGACGACGTGCGGATGGCGGTGCGGCGGTCGCTGCATCACCAGAGGCTCACCGAGGAGAACCGCCGCCTGCGCCGCGAGCTGGACGAACACGGCCGGTTCCCGACGATCGTAAGCCAGGACTACCGGATGGCCAAGGTGTTCGATCTGATGTCGGCCGTCGCGGGCGCTGCGACCACGGTGCTTGTCTGCGGCGAGTCCGGCACGGGCAAGAGCCTTGTCGCCCGGGCCATTCACGCACACTCCCCGCGCCGCGACGGTCCTTTCGTGGAGGTCTCCTGCGGCGCGCTGCCGGAGGCGCTGCTGGAGAGCGAACTTTTCGGACACGTCCGCGGCGCGTTCACGGGGGCCTTGAACGACAAGAGCGGCAAGTTCATGGCCGCCGACGGCGGGACGATCTTTCTGGACGAGATCGCCGCCGCCTCGCCACAGCTCCAGGTCAAGCTGCTCCGCGTGCTCCAGGAGCGCACCTTCGAGCCGGTCGGCAGCAACCAGACGCTCCAGGCCGACGTCCGCGTGCTCCTGGCGACGAACCGCGATTTGTGGGCCGAGGTGCAAGCCGGGCGCTTCCGAGAGGACCTGTTCTACCGCGTCAACGTGGTGAGCATCGAGTTGCCGCCGCTGCGCGACCGCGCCGGCGACATACCGCTGCTGGCCAAGCACTTTCTCGAGAAGTACCTCCCCGGCGCCGGGCGGACGACGCTGGGCTTCGCCCCCGAGTCGATGGAACTGATGCAGAGGTACTCCTGGCCGGGCAACGTGCGAGAGCTTGAGAACTGCGTTCAGCGCGCGGTGGTGGTGTCGAGGCAGTCGTGCATAGGCATCGACGACCTGCCCGATGCGATCCGGTCCACGGGCAAATGGCTGGCCGGGCAGGCGCCGCGGCCGGCCGGGGGCCGACCGCACACGCTCGCAGAGGCGATGGCCGAGCCCGAGAAGCAGATCATCCTCGACGCGCTGAAGGCGGCCGGCGGCAGCCGCAAGGCCGCCGCCAGGCAATTGGGGATAAACCGCACCACGCTGTACAAGAAGATGAAGAGGTTCGGGATCAACGATGGGCAGTGAGACGGGAAGAGCAGAATGCTGACACCGGTCGCCCGTCCGCTACTGTCGGGGGGACTTCCGTCGGCCCCTGCGCGGATCGAGTTCTTCTCGAGCCGCAGCAATAGGTAGCCGAGGCCCAATGCCGCCGTTGCCGCAGGTTCGGGCACCAGGTACGAGGCGCTTCCGCTCAGCGACGCCCATTGAGGCGCGAAGGGCGTGCCCTCAACCCAGAACCGCCCTTGGAGCCGCCCGTCGCTCAGCTCGTCCCGCCATTCATCCGACATCACATACGCCGGGACGCTGCCGCTGCCGGACAGCCAGGCCGGATCGTAGATTAGGGCTGCTGTCTGGTCGGTGGAAGGTGCGGTAGGCCCGAACGTGTAGACCGTGGAATTGCCGTCGAGCTGGATCTTCAGCGCGGTATACGGGGTATGGCAGTCGAACAGGAAAGAAAGGCCGACCGCTTGGTATGTTGGGGGGCCGGACAGGGGGGGCGTGGTGAAGTCCAGCACAAACGCCGTACCCGGCGACGACGTCGCGGGATTGTTGACGACGCCCGTGCCATCAATGCGCGACTCGATCGTTGCCGCCCCCGCCAGGGAGGAGCACAGGCAGACACCCGCCGCCAGAAGCATGAGGTTTCCGTTCATCGCATGTCTCCCTTGCCCGGTACTCGCCGGTCATCCTCTCGTCGACGATCCCCGTGAGCCTTTCTGGTGATTATACCACCGGTCGCGAGGGCAAGCAGTCGCTTTTGCTGCTGGACGAAGGGACGTTGGTGGGGCGCGTGGCGCCGACGGCGTCCCTTCCAGACTTGCCACGCACGCTGACCTTCTCAAGCGGGCTCAGCGCTGCTTTCGCCCGCCACCTCGTTGGAGGGCGTTTCGGCGTTTCCCTCTTGGGCAGCGTCGGGCGTCCCCTGGACCTCGATTCGCTCGATAGCCGTGGCCTTGCCGGAGACCGGATCGACCGTCACGAGCACCGCGCAGAGCCTTACGTCGTCGGTCGCCACGTCGAACGGGGTCGGCATCGAGGTCGTCAGGGCGTAGAGCACGCGGTCCTTCCGCCGGCCGAGTATGCCGTCGTACGGGCCGGTCATGCCCACGTCAGAGATGTGCGCCGTGCCGCCGTCGAGCACGCGGGCGTCGGCCGTCGGTATGTGCGTGTGCGTGCCGAACACCACGCTCACACGCCCGGCCAGGTGCCAGCCGATTGCGATCTTCTCGCTGGAGGCCTCCGCGTGGAAGTCGATCACGCGGACCTTCACCTCAGGCGGCATCTCATGGAGCACCTGATCGACCTGTGTCCACGGCGAGTTGGACGCGTTCATGTAGAGCTGCCCCAGCAGGCACGCCACGCCCACCTGACAGTCGCCGCTCTTGGTGGGCACGACGGTCCATCGCCGGCCGGCCGCCGTGGGCGAGAGGTTCGCCGGTCGGACGATCCGGTCGGAGTCGGCCATCGCCGTGACGATCTCCCGCTTGCGAAAGACGTGATCGCCCAGCGTCACGACGTCCACGCCGCAGTGCAGGATGTTCTTGAAGATGGCTGGTGTCAGGCCGCTGCCGCCGGCGGCGTTCTCGGCGTTGCAGACCACGAGGTCTATGTCGCGGTCGCGGATCAGGCCCGGCAGATGGTCGGCCAGCACCCGCCGGCCGGGCTTGCCCACCACGTCGCCGATGCAGAGTATGTTCATGCTTATGCCTTCAGGCCCGCCCGCCGGCGGGACGACGGCCCATTATAGACCAATCGGCCGGGCCGACAAGAAGGGCTACGCAAATGACGAATGACGAATGAAGAATGCCGAAACAAGCCCGAATGACGAATGCCTTGGCACGGGTGCCATCCCGTCATTGGGCATTCGTCATTGATTCGTCATTCGGGTTTCGTCATTCGTCATTGTGTCCCGGTCGCTAAAAGCCTTTCCCCGGCTGCCCCAGGGCGTGTACCATGGCTCCAATGGGCACTGCATGCCCCGGGAGCCGCACCATGATTCAATGCCAGGACTGCGAGCACTTTCACCGCGGGCCGGACGGGCAGATTTCCTTCTCCTGCGACCCGTTCTCCACCGTCAAGGAGCCGGAGTGCCTGACCAAGTGGCACTTGCTGAAGATCAACCAGATGGTGGCCACCTACCAGGCCACGCTGGAGTACTACCGCAAGCTGGCCCCCATGCAGGAGAAGATGCTCAAGGTGGTCCAGCGCGAGCTGGAGGACATGGACGAGTCCGAGAAGTGGAAGGTCGAGGAGGAGGAAGACAACGAGGACCAGGACCTTCCCGAGCCCCACCAGCCGCTCTAGACCGGGGGCGAACAGGCGGGGAGTGCAGCAAGGCGCACGTGCCAGTACTCACCAGACGACGCGGGCGCACCTCTACCTCGGCGTGCTTTGTGAGCTTTGTGGTTGCCGCTATCTGCTCCCGGTCTTCGCCGCGACCTCGGCCGCGAGCTGGTAAAGGCGCCGGGAGCGTTCCTGCCAGCCGGAGGCGACGAACCATCGGTGGCCGGCCACGCACGGCGTCCAGCGCCAGTCGGTCGCCCGGAAGAACATCGTCCCGCCGAGCTGCATGTTGCTTAGGCTGAACCACATCGTCTGGATGCGCTCGTCCAGTTCGGCCTTGCACCGCGTGGCCAGCTCGGCCCCGAGCCTGGCCTTGAGCTTCTCGTCCAGCAGCGCCCGCTCGATGAAGATGCGAGCCTCGCATTCCTGTATGCCCTCCCGCAGGGCCTCGTAGCGCGTGGTGGCCACCGGCCCGTTCGGCCCGGGGGCGAGCACCGGGTTGCAGATGTTCAGGTTCATCCACTGGCTCTCGGGGTATCGGGCGGAGATGTTGCCTCGCCGGCGGCCCTGCTTGTCCTTGATGACGTCCCAGAAGTCGGCGCCCAGCCGCCCCATGCCGCGCTGCCCGCCGGAGATGTTCGTCTCGCCCATGTGCCGCCAGCGGGTGGGCGGGTGCGTGTATACGACCGTGTTCCGCTCAAAGGCGGCGGTGAGCTGCTTCTGGCGCCAGCCGTACAGCGGTTCCGAGCCCCAGTTGCGGCCGTGCGTCTTGACCGAATTGACGAACTGCGTGTGCCACACGCACGCCTGGTATCCGATCGGCGCGATGCCGTGCAGCGGCTTGTTGGGCTCATAGCCGCCGTGGCCGTGCTGCACCCACGGCGCGCCGGGCGCCAGCTCGGCGAAGAACTGCACGTCCTGTTTGGTGGGGACGGCGTCGGTGGTCATGCCGAGCATCATTGCGCCTTCCAGCCCGCGCTTCTGCATCCGCTTGCGTATGTCGTCCAGCAGCGGCTTCCATAACGACTTGCTGATCAGCTCCTCGTAGCGGGGCAGGTAGGCGTTGTCGGTTTTGCCGGTGGCGGGGTCGAGCGTCGTGACCAGCGGGCCGAAGCCGTACGGCTGGCCCTTGCTGTTCATGTAGTCCACCATCCGCCGGCCGCTCGCGCGGGCGTTGGTCTTGGGGACCAGGTACACGTCCCAGACGTTGAAGACGACGATCTTCGGCGTGCCCATGTTCTGCGCGGCCAGGTCCAGGTACTTGTCCATGGTTGAGAAGTCGTGGTCGAATTGGTTTCCGCCCTTGGCGATCCAGCGGACCATCGACTCGTCATTGCCGAGGTTGGTGTGCGCCAGCAGCGGCACGTAGAGCACGCGGCTGCCGATGCCGTTCAGCAGGCGCAGGCTCTCGGCGATGAGCTTCCAGTGCTCCGCCGACCAGGGCTTGGCCTTGTATTCCATCGCCAGGGTGTCGGGCGACTGCATCAGCTCGACCCAGGTGCGGTAGTCCTGCGGGTCGGGCAGTGCGAAGTCGATGACTGTCAGCTCCACCGGCACCGTCACGGGCCGGGCGCCGCCGACGCTGATCGTGATCTGCCCGGTGTGCTTGCCGGGCCTGGCGTCGGCCGGCACCTTCACGGTGACCCACACGGGCACGACCGCGCCGGCGACGGCCTTGGGAACGAGCTGGCCCGGGGCCGGCCTGCCGGTGTCGAGCTTGGGCGGCGTGACGGGACCCGGCAGGGCCTCCGCCAGCGCGCTGATCAGTGCCGGCCAATGCCGGTAGGGCGGCAAGACCGGTCCGGCTGGCAGGTTCACGCCGCCTTCGCGGCCCCACGGCATCGCGTAGCGAATGCGGACCGCCGAGGTCGGGATCGTCCCCCCGGGCCCTCGCAGGGCGCTCGGCGCTGCGCGCAGGCCATCGATCGGCGCGGTCGATCCGACCACGACCTTGCCGGAGATGCAGCCGTTTCTCGCGCCGATCAGCCGGATCGGCCGCAGCGGCTCGGTCGGATCGCCATAGTCCATGCTCGTGTCGGAAGCGAGAGGGTCGCTGTTCCAGACCTGCACGCCCTGTGGCCGCGAGGCGTTCGGCGTCACGCCCTGCCCGGCGGTTGCCGCGACTAACTGGGCGCGGACAACCCGGCATGTGCTCCAGTCGAAGCGGTTGGCCCGCCGCTTGTTGACGACCTTCTCCTCCTCCAGAACGACCTTATGGTATGGCGAGCGGACGATAGCGATGGCCAGCACGTTGACGCCCTTGCGGAGCAGCCGCGACGGAATCGCCAGCCGGTCCAGCTTGCGGTCGCGCTGGGCCATTCGGCGGACCGAGTCGGCGTCGGGCCTGCCCAGGCGCCCGCGGGAGCTGGTGTACGTGCTTTCCACGGCCAGCAGGTCGCCGTCCTTGGTGACGTAGACGTCCAGCGGGTAGCTGGCGGCCAGTGTCTTATCCTCGACGGGGCCGGCCGGAAGGTGCGCGCGAGTGAGCTCCGTGCCGTTGACGTACACAATGACCCCGCCGTGATAATCCATCGACAGCGACAGGTCCTTGACCTTTGCGGGATCGGTCACCTCGAACTTGCCGCGAAGGCACAATCGGGCCAGGTAGGGGGTGGGCCCCGACGTGCCCACCGCCCCGCGAAGCCAGCCGCCGTCGTCGAAATCCGGCGTCGTCCAACCCGCAGGCGGCGGGGCGGTGTGCTGGTTCAGCCAGGCCGGGCCTTGGACGTACGGCTGGACGCCGGCGTCCGTCTCACAGACCGGCGGGCGGAACGTCTGATGAATCCGCCAGAAGCCGAACGTATCCAGCACGACCGCCGGCGCGGCGTTCGGCTCAGCCGCCGCGGGGCAAGCCGCAAGGACAACGACCCCCAGAACCCATGTCGCCGCCGGCCAACGAACTCGCATCGAGCACTCCATCGGATTGGCAACGCGGCGCCGATCACCGGCGCCGCCTTCTCTAGATCACCGTGCGCGATTCGGCGCCACCTGGAGGGCCACGCTCTGTCGTGGCCGAGCCTGGGACGCGACGGAGCGCGTCCCTCCAAGTCGCGCGCGGCTACGTATTGCGCATACGGATATAGTAACCCCCGCCGCGAGCCAACGGGCCGCAGGTAGGCCGCCCCGGCGCCTCCGGGGAGCTTCCGGGCGATTGACCACGAGGCGTGCAGTTCATATTGTGGCGGTCCGTGGAGGTGCAAGCATGAAGCCGATCACGCGACGCGAACTGCTCAAGTGGGGCGCGGGGGCCGCGGTGGGGGCCGTCCTGCTTCGCCAAGGCTTCGCAGGATTGTCGGCCGGCCCTTCGGCCCGTCCTCCAAACATACTGCTGATCTACATCGACGACCTCGGCTGGAAGGACGTCTCGTACATGGGCAGCAAGTACTACCAGACGCCCCACATCGACAAGCTCGCCGCCGGCGGTGTCGTGTTCATGCAGGCCTACTCCAACGGCCCGAGCTGCCAGCCGTCGCGGGCGTGCCTGATGAGCGGGCAGTACGGCCCGCGGCACGGTGTGTACATCGTCGGCCGCTCCAACCGCGGCAACAAGAAGGCCCAGAAGCTCATCCCCACGCCCAACACGACGACGCTGCGGGCCGACATCGTCACGATGGCCGAGGCACTGAAGGCCGCCGGCTACCGCACCGCGCACATGGGCAAGTGGCATCTCGGCCGCGAGCCGGAGCTCGGCCCCAAGGCCCAGGGCTTCGACGTGAACATCGCCGGCGGGATGGCCGGTCAGCCGAGGAGCTACTTCAGCCCCTACAACATGCCCGACATCGTCAACGGCCCCGATGGCGAGTACCTCACCGACCGGCTCACCGAGGAGGCGGTCAAGTTCATGACGGCCAGCAGGGACCGCCCGTGGTTCCTCTACCTGCCGCACTACGCCGTCCACGTGCCGCTTCAGGCCAAGGAGAAGATGATCGCCAAGTACAAGGCGAAGGCCCCCGACGGCGGGCAGAACAACCCGACCTACGCGGCGATGATCGAGAGCACCGACCAGGGCGTCGGCCGGCTGATGGCCGCGCTCGATGAGCTGAAGCTCTCCGGCAACACGGTGGTGCTGTTCTACAGCGACAACGGCGGGCAGCTCGGCATCACCGAACAGAAGCCCCTTCGGGCCGGCAAGGGGCACATGTACGAGGGCGGCATCCGCGTGCCGCTGGCCGTCCGCTGGCCCGGCGTAACGCAGGCCGGACGAAAGTGCAGCGTGCCGGTGATCGGCACTGACCTGTACCCGACCTTCCTCCAGATCGCCGGCGGCAAGAAGCCCGACGGCCACGTCCTCGACGGCGAGAGCATCGTGCCGCTGCTGAAAGGCGACGCCGGCCGGCTCAAGCGGGAGGCGCTCTATTGGCACTTCCCGTGCTATCAGCCGGGGTCGCGCGGCACGTTCCGCATCACCCCGTGCAGCGTGGTCCGCAAGGGCGACTTCAAGCTCACCGAGCACTTCGAGGACGGCCGCCTGGAGATGTACAACCTCAAGGACGACATCTCCGAGACGACAGACCTTGCCGCCAAGATGCCCGACAAGGCCAAGGAGTTGCAGAAGCTGCTGGCCGACTGGCGCAAGAGCACCAACGCCCCCGTGCCCGACAAGCCGAATCCGCAGTACGTGGCGCCGGAAGCTGCGCCGAGGTCGTAGGTCCCGGGCCGCGGGGTCGCTACATTCTCGCCTCGCGCCAGGAGTGTGCGGGGACCGGGCCGTGCCCGTCGATTTCCCGGGTTTGCTCCCACAGATTGGCCACAACACGCGTGCCGTCGGAGAACGTCGTCGCCTGGACGAGCCCGTCGTCGGAGAGCAGTTCAAACGAGAGCATTTCGCACATGCCGATCCTGCGGTGCAGCCGCGTCACCGGTAGGGCCGCGGCGATGGCCTCCTGCACCGGGTCGTCCTCCAGGCGGACCTGGTAGGAGTAAGACTGCCGCGTGGCGAAGTCGCTCCAGGAGTACTGCCTGCCGAAGGGAAACAGGTTGGGCGGGCAGCCGTACAGGGCGTCGATGGCGGCCTTCAGACGCGGCTCGCCGGAGCCGGTTCGGCCGATCGCGTGCGGCAGCTCGGCGATGGGGAATCCCGCGTGGGCATTGTAGTTGTGAACCTCCCACCAGTCGTGGATGCAGGAGTCGTGGAAGACCAGCATGGTCATCGGCACCGGCACCGATGCCGGCCGCTCGCCCGGCGCCGGCATGACCTTCGTGGTGCCGATGTCGTACCACCCGGCGTAGTGGTCGCCGAATCCCTCGCTGGAGACCACGCGATTGCCGACGGTCTCGGGGCTGAACAACCGCCGGGTCCAGCCGACGTCCTCGATGCGCCCCAGAGGCCGATGGTCGTGAAGGGCGTGCTCCGCGTTGAAGCAGTTCAGCCCCGCCCACATCGCGTTGACGTCGTAGTGGATCCAATCCATGGCCTTCATGTCCGTGGCGAAGCGGCGGCGGATGTGCTCGACCTGGTATGGAGTACAGACCAGGTACCACTGGAACTCGTCGATCTTCCAGTTCGGCACGGGCCGCCCGCGCGGGCCCAGGATGAAAATGTCGCGCATCGCGCGGCTGCCGTCGTCCAGGCCCTCCACCGTCCACCCCCAGGGCGCCAGGTGCGCGCCGGGCACCGCCCGCAGGGCCTCAATCGTCGCATCGTCCAGCCAGATCGGGTCGTCCCCGCCCATCTTGAACCCCAGGGAGTAGTGGCACATCCGAAGCGGGTAGTAGAAGACGGACTCGAAGCCGCGCGAGCGTAGCCGCTTCGCCGAGGCGACGTAGTCGGTCTGGGGCGAATGGTTATAGCCCACGAAGGCCATCAGCGCCCCGAACAGCTCCTTGACGATGGGCTTGGCCTGGACCTTCTGCGCCCAGGGCACGAACTCGCCCCGCTCGATCACGCGGGCGCGGTAGCGCTTGCAGACGGCCGTCAGGTCCGCGTCGGTCGGATACAGGCGCACCTCGGCCCCCGCCCAGCCGTCCACGCCGCAGCGCCGCTGCTCGAAGCGGAAAAACGGCCCGGCCTCGCACTGGCCGAAGGCGGCGAACCAGTTGGCCGGGCATTCGTGCGTGACCAGCAGTCCGCCGGCGGGCTGGATGACCGCGCCCATGGCCATGGAGAAGTTCATGTGGCCGGCGTGTGAGCGGAACTCCTCCCAGTTGTCGCCGCCGCCGCGAAGGATCAGCCCCTGATAGACCGGAATGGCGACCTCGTGCGGGCTGCCGTCGGGGAAGAAGGCCCCCGGCAGGGCGATGAACTCGACGTCCTCCGCGTCGGACTGAAGCGTTACCCGGACGTGATCCTCGGCCAGTGTCCAGGTGAAGCGAGCCGTGCCCTGCGATAGCGGGTGCGTGGCGACGATGGATCGGCCCTGGCGAACGGCGCTGCCCGCCGCCAAGGGCAGGAACTCGTCCCTGGCGCCCTCCAGCCGGCAGCCCCGATGGGCCGCGCCGAGCCGCCACCGGCAGCGGCGCCGCCGGTCGGCCAGCACCAGGCCGGTCCCGTCGTCGTTCACGTGCAGCCCGATCGCGTCGTTCTGGAGCGTCGGCATCCTTCTTCCTTCGTCGCTGTGTCCAGGCCGCTATGGGGCCTTGAAACGAACGTCCTGCACGTGCGGGCCCACCGTGACCTCCGCTTCCTGGAGGCTGGTGAGCGCCCGCCCGTTGACGCGAAGGCCCTCGATCGTCACGCCCTTCACGTCGTGCTCGTCGTCGTAGCCGCGGATCAGCGACGCCGGGAACGGCTTGCCCGTGACGTCGACGTCGCGGACGGTTACGTTGCGGACGGTCCCCCGCTCGGGATCCTTGGAGTAGCCGGTCTTGACCACCTCGATCACCAGGAGCCGCGGGACTAACTCCGGAGGATTGGCGGGATACGTCTCCTCGCGGGCCTTCTGGATCAGCGGCTTGAGGTTCACGTCGTCGATCTCCAGCCGAATGGTCTCGAACAGCACGTCATGGACGGCCGCGCGATCGCCATGCTGGATGTCCAGGGCGATGTGAGAGGTGCGGATGATGTCGCAGTCGCGGAAGGTCACGCGGGCGATCTCGTCGGCGCAGGTCTCGGCGCCGATCTCCAGGGCCCGGCCCCAGTCGCACCAGATCACGCAGCGCTCGGCGAGCACGTCGCGGACGGGCTTGTCCTCGAACGAGCGGCTCTTGAGGCCCTTGATGACGATGCTGTCGTCGAAGGAGCGGATGAAGCAGTCGCGGACGGTGACGCGCTGGCTGTTGCAGATGTCGATACCGTCGGCGTTGTACCGCCACAGGCCGATCAGCTTGACGTTGGAGATGCTCACGTCGGCGCAGGCGAACGTGCTGAGGCACCAGACGTCCGGGTCGCGGAGGATCACGCCGTCGATGAGCACGTTGCGGCAGTTGGTCAGACGGATGCAGCCGCCGCCTTCTCCTCGCTTGAATCCGCTCGCGTCCAGGATGCCGCGGCCGAGGATGCGGATGTTCTCGGCCCCACGGGCGTCGATCGCGCCGTACACGACGGACCCGCCGGCCAAGTAGACGGTCTGGTTGCTTTGGAGGGTGATCTTGCCGGGCCTGTGCAGGCCCGGGCCGAAGTACAGCATGCCGGGCTCGTCGGGCGAGGGGGCCGCGTCTTCGGGAGGATTGGCGAACAGGTGCAGGGCGTGATGCCAGCCGTTGACCTCGACCGAGACCTGCCCCGGGGCCTCCATGCGGAAGGTGATGCGGTTGCCGTCCACCGCCGCGCGGATGCCCCGGGCTGACGGGCGAATGGCAACCGACTCGACCGGGCGGCGGCTGACGACCTCCACCTCCGCCGGCTCGGACATGTCCCACGTGGCGAAGGAGGCAAGCTCGGTCTGGTCCAACGGGCGCTGGTATCCCGGCCAAGTCTGGTTGAGGGGCACGGCCGACACGCGGCACGAGTAGACGGGCACGGTCTGACCGCCGACTCTGAGCCTGAAGTCGTCTGAGAGCGGCTCCCCCGCAGGAGCGGGGCATGTCACGATGGCTGGGCGGGCCTCGCCGGAGCTCATTGGTGTCCTCCCTGGCCGGCCTGGTCGGTGGCCGGGGGCTTGTGGTGCTTGATCGTGCCCGAATCGAGGAACCTGGCCCCGCGGTCGGCCAGCGCCGCGCGGAGCCTGTCGCCGGGCACCTGGTCGAGGTCGAGTTTGTCTCGGACGGCCCAGGCGGCGGCCAGCCCGGCGGCCTGGCCGATGGCCATCGCCGTGCCCGTCACGCGGTAGGAGGCGTGGGCCTCGTGGCTGCCGGAGATGCACCGCCCGCTGAGCAGAAGCCCGCGGCGGTCCTGCGGAAGCATGCAACGGTAGGGGATTTCGTAGGGCCGGCTCTTGGCCTCGTGCGCGATGGGGGCGTCGGAGTTCGGGTCGATGGTGTGGATGTCCACGACGAAGGCGCAGGCGGTGACGGCGTCGGGGAAGCTGCGCCCGGCGGCCAGGTCGTCCAGCGTGAGGTAGTGACGCCCGAGGATGCGGCGCGTCTCGCGGACGCCGATCTGGGGCGCCGTGCGAACCAACTCGATCTTCTTCAGCCCCGGCACACGGCGGAGGACCTTGATGGCCTCGTGCGCCTGGCGGCGCGTCTCGATCGTTGCGCGGGTCAGGTCGGCCGGGTCCAGCGGGTTCATGCGGTACACGTGCGTCATCTGGACGGCCGCCGAGCCGGGCGCGGGCGTATGGATGATCCACGGCGCGGCGTTGGTCCGCTGGATCGGCATGTGGTAGTCGAGGCCGTGCTCGGCGATGGCCTTCGTCATCGCATCGTAGAGCGGGGGGGCGGCGTTCATCTCCGGGAACTCGCCGGCGCCCCGGATCTCGAACATCAGCGTCATCGGCTGGACAAGCCCGTCGGCCAGACGCCCGAACTCATACGCGCAGCCGGCGCGGGCGGCCACGTCGCCGTCGCCCGTTGCGTCGATCACGACCTTTGCCAGTACGGCCTGCCGGCCGGCCTTGGACTCGATGACCACGCCGCGAACCCGGTCGCCCTCGACGATCGCGTCGGCGACCAGCGTGTGGTACAGCAGCTCTACCCCCGCGTCGGCTGCCATCACCTCCAGGGTGCGGGCCATCACCTCCACGTCGAAGGTGTGGCTGTAGTACCACGGCCGCCACGCCCCGGCGGCCGCCAGCCGGTCGATCAGGTCCTGCACCACATACCCTCGGCCAATGCACTCGAAGAACGGGTTCAGCAGCCCGGCCGTCCACAGCCCGCCGAGCATGCCGTGCCGCTCGACGAGCAGCGTGCGTGCGCCTTCTCTGGCGGCGGCCAGCGCTGCGCCGCATCCGGCCGGCCCGCCCCCGCAGACCAGCACGTCAACGTCGCGGCGAATCGGCAGCCGACGCGGCGATTCAACGACGCCGTCAGCTTCGACGGTCTTGGTGTGAACCGGATCGCGATGAACGGACTGAGACACATTCGCCTCCTCTCGGTCAAAGCCCGCCGAATCGGGTGCCACCCTCAAGCGAGGCTACGCCGAGCTTGTGGGTGTGACCGGTCTCCTGCATCTCACCCACAAGCTTCCTCGCTTGTGGGTGGCACCCGGACTTGCCGGGCGTCTCACGCCAGCGCGACGTGGGTCTTGTTCTGGTCGGCGGCCTGCTGAATGGCCAGCGTGGCGCGCGTAGCCTGAATGATCTCGTTGGTCGTCAGGTCGAGGTTGTCCCGCTGGCCGGCCGCCTCGGCCAGGAACGCGCCGAAGTAGGCGGCGGGCCTATCGGGGTCGGGGTCGATGCGCTGCGGCTCTTTGTCGCCGGCGCGTTGGAGGACGACCGCGTCCGCGGAGGCGGCCGCCTCGATCACGCCGTCAGGCCCGTGGCATGTGATACGCCAGTACTGCGGGGCGCTGTAGGCCGGCGCGAAGTACGACACGTCGCCGAGCGCGCCGCCGCCGTTGTCCAGCCTCAGCAGTAGCTGCGCCGCATCCTGGAAGAACGGCACCTCCTTGAGCCGGGCGTTCCACGCGCGGGCGGCCACCACCTCCGCCACCCGCCGGCCCGCAAGCCAGCCCACGGCGTCGATGCCGTGAATGGCGATGTCGTTGATCGTGCCGCCCTGCATGCCAGGCTCGAAATACCACGCCGGGCGCGTGCCGTACAGCAGAGGGTGCTGGCCGGTGAAGCACACGGTGTGCACCTCGCCGACGGCGCCTTCGCTGATCAGCCGGCGCATCGCCCGGAACACGCCCATGCTCCGCAGATCGAGCTGCGCGCCCACCGACAGCCCCCTGGACGAGGCCAGCTCGGCGATCTGCTCCAGATCCTCCGGGCGCGTGCAGATGGGCTTGTCAGAGATGACGTGCCGGCCGGCCTTCAGCGCCGCAATCAGGATCGGCCCCCGCAGGCCGTACACGTCCCCGATGGCCACCGCGTCGCAGTCCGTCTCGCGGATCATCCGCTCGTGGCTGTCGTGGGTGAGCTTGACCTGGCCGGCCTCGGCGAGGGCCCGGCGGGCCTCGGCGTCCGGCTCGCTGGCGGCCACCACCTCGACCCCGGGATGCTCGCACGCAAGCTTGTGCAGGCCCAGGATGTGGCCGTGACGGAAGCCGGCAAAGGCGATGCGCATAGATACACCTTTCGCTAGTCCGGTTGCGGCCGCGCTGCCGATTCGCGGATCCCCGCTCCTCAGGACGCCTGCGTGGACAGGAACATCGACAGGCCCATCTGCTCGACCCGGCTCTGTAGGGACTCGATGTCGTCCACGTGGGCCTCCTCGTCCTTGACGATGCTTTCGAGGAGCTGCTTGGTGCCGGCGTCGCCCGCCTCGGCGCAGAGCTTGATGACGGCGTTGTAGTGCTTGATGGCGCCGTACTCTGCCTTCACGTCGTTGGCGAGCTGCTTGGGCACGTCGGCGCCGATCTGGATCTTCTTGAGCTCGCTGACAATCGGCGTGCCCTCGAGGAACAGCAGCCGCTGGATGAGCTTCTCGGCGTGCTTCATCTCGTCGATGGCTCGCTTCTGGACCGCCTCGTGCAGCTTGCCGTATCCCCAGTCCTCGTCCATCTCGGCGTGGACCATGTACTGGTTGATGGCGGTGAGCTCCTCCGCCAGCAGCGCGTTCAACTCCGACAGGACCTTCTCGTTTCCTTTCATCCTAATGCTCCTTGATCTTCGTTGCACGGTGCGGCGCGGAACCGGGCGGACTTCTCAGCCCTTGAGGTTGCGGCGGGCCTCGGCCAGCGTCACCAGGTGTGCCTGTTCCTCGCGCGTGATCTCGTCAACGACGGCCTTGTCCTTCGGCCCCACCATGGCGCGCATTTCGTTGAGCAGCACCAGCGTGTCGCGCTCGAACCGGCTGGCCAGGTCCAGCGCCTCGGCGTCGGAGGCGCACCGGCCGGCCATCTTGACGGCCCGGGCAAGCCATCGATCAATCCCCTTCAGGTATCGCGACAGGGCCCTGCCCAGCAGGCTCACTTAGCCA
>Ga0307378_10003957_pt1 | contig 21476 bp, 18 predicted proteins | sample UN1MG_FD_202238 | JGI IMG/M metagenome (GOLD analysis project Ga0307378, IMG submission 202238) | Soil microbial communities from Risofladan, Vaasa, Finland - UN-1 | ecosystem: Environmental > Terrestrial > Soil > Coastal area > Acid sulfate soil | place: Finland: Risofladan, Vaasa | collected...
CCGGCCGCAGATGATAAAGCCTCCGCTTCCCGGAGCCACGATGATGGACGTGTTGGAGAACGAATATCCGCCGTTGAGCGAGAAAGAAAAGGCTTTGCGAAAGCAAATAATCGAAAAGCCGCTGGCCTGGATGATGGATTGGCTCGCCAACTCAAGCGATAAACCACCACTCACTTATATGGGAAAACCGCCGGTCGAGATTCTGCATCGACTGACCTATACATCGGTCACCCGCGAGCGTGGCCATGTCATGTGGGCTTTGACCCAGCGGGACGACCGCATGGAGATCGCCAAGGCTCTGGGCGCACTGTACCAGGAGGAGCGGTCGCGCGACGTGCGGCCTGAGATCATCAAATTGGCCGGCGAACTGATCCGACGGTGGGAGACCAAAGACAAGGCGGCCACTGAAGAAGCGATCCGGCTGGTAAAGACCGTTTCAAAAGATCCGCAGGCGCACTGGCTTGTCAAGGATATCGCTTCGGATATCATTCGCTCCAATAGCGCCATTATTGAGGGAAACCCTGGTCTCGTGGTTACCTCGCCTGACAGCGCAAAAGGGGAGAAACCGCCAGCCAAGCCGTCCAAGGCTGCACCCAAGGACAAGGCCGGGGCACCGTGATCAGAGAGTTGGGGTGAGCCGGAAAGAAGCCCGGCAAGGACTGTCTGACCGTCCAAAGACGCGCGGTGGGTACTCCAGACCCACTGCGCAACCCCTGCGAGAAACGTCGCGGCGCCGCCGTTCAGCTGCTCAGGTACCAGACCGCGAGGACGGGGATGAGGACCGCAAAGCAGATCGCGTGGGTCAATATGAAGGTCGCGTTCGCCAGGTCCTTGTTGAGGCCGAAGAGGTTGGCGATGAGGACCGAGTACAGGGCGCTCGGCATCACCGACAGAAGCAGGCAGACATACAGGGGCATGCCGGTCAAGCCAAACGCCAGAGCCACGCCGGCTGTCACCAGCGGGCTGAGGAAAAACTTGAGGGCCGCCGAGCCGAGGGCGGGTTTCCAGAAGGCCGGCAGCCGCCGCGCCTGGACCGTCAGGCCGATGCTCCCGAACTGCATGCACATGCCGAGGATCATGAGGCCGTCGAGGATGTGCCACTCGCGGTCCACGGTCGGCTCGGCCGCGCCGCCGAGGTTCAGGGCGAGGCCCAGGGCGGCGGTGTAAAGCGGGAGGCTCCGGAGGTCCGTAACGCTCCGCGCCAGCATCCGCGCGACATAGGCCGGCGTCGAGGGCCGGTCCGCGGGGCGCTCGCCGGCCGCCGCCTCGCCGTAGTGCCGCGCGACGGGAAAGCAGAAGAGGAACGTGAAAAACGGCCACATCATGCAGTAGAGTTGCTCGATCGCGAGGCCCTGGATGCCCCAGAGGGCGAAGCAGAGGAAGCCGCCCAAGGTGTAGCCGACGTTGCCCATGGCGCCCTGAAAGCCGAAGACGGCGGCCTCGGCGGGTCCGAGACGCCGCCACCGCGCGAGCGCCAGCCCGGCCAGCGACACGAGGACAATCGCGACGAGACCGATGACCGGGACGCGCCAGACGCCGCCCGTCATGTCGAGGTGCCAGATGGCCAGGCACGCCACCGGCGCGTCGGCGCCGATGATGGCGGCGCTCATGATCCATCGCGCCCACTCTGGCCGCAGGAGCCCCACGCGGCGGGCCGTGTAGCCCCCCGCCATCGCCACGACGATGACGGCCATGAAGACGAGGAACCGCGTCTCGGCCTGCCCGAGTTGTGCCGCGAGGATGGTCACGCGTCCGCCCGGAATATGCGATCCTGGTTGGGTCCTTCGCCGTCGTGAGCGTCTGGCGCGGCGCCCGTCATCTTCGCCAGGAGGCCGAAGAAGCCGCGCTTGCGCCCGCTCGAGATGCCCCAGTTCGCCGGCACGCTCTGGAAGCCCTCGTCGAAGCCCTCTCCCTTCATCCGATAGTCGAAGTAGCCCCAACTGGCGTACCGACCGACGGCGGCCACCATGTTGTTGTCGGGTTTGTCGAAGTCGAAATGGTCGTCCTCGTTGAAGAGTATGGGCTGGCCGCGATACGCCTGGCCGGCCCGCACCTCATCGACCATGCGGCGGATGCGGTCGGGGTCGCCGACGCCGTTGCCGTGGAGGAGGATGAAGTCGGACGCGGCCACAATCTCGTCGAGGGGAAGGCTGCCGCCGCCCATGCTCGTTCCCGCGAGGAGCCGCTTCGCCGGGGACCGCACCTTGCCCGCCGAACGCTGCTGGACGCGCGCGATCAGCTCGTGGACGCGCGGCGGCTTGAGGATCGCGTGGTCGTACGCGATATCACACTCATTGTTCACCTCGACGAGGACGTTCGTGTAGCCCTTCGCGGTGAGCCAGTCGGTCGCCGCGTCGGCGGCGCGAAGGACCGCGACCTCGTCCTTCAGCCGATGATCCTGGCCGAAGTAGAAGTAACCCAGGAGGACGACCATGCCGAGTTCGTCGGCGCGGTTGCAAACGCGCTCCAGGCGCGCGAGGTAATCGGGGCGCAGCACCCCGTCGGCCTCCAGCGCCGAGTTGTGCCAGACCTGCGGGCCGGTCGGATAGCCGATAGGGCACCCGCCCTGGAGGTTGAGCGTGAACGCGAGGAGTCCGCGGCGGCGCCACTCGGGCATCGCCGCCAGAAACTCGCGCGTGTGGCGCTCGGCGTCCCATGGCCCATCGGGGTAGTCCCACAGGCGGCGCGTCTCGGGGTTCAGGTCGTCGAAGATGCCCTGGACCATCCGCGCGTTCATCAGGAGGCCCTCGACCTTGAGGCCGTGCCACGAGCGGCCTTCGTAGGTCGGCCGGCCGTTGATGTGAAACGCCTGCCCCTGGATGCTGACGACGGTCGTTCGGTTCATGGCGGCTGGTTTGTCCCCGGCGCCCAAGGGCCCGTTTGTCTGTGCGCTAGACGGGGCTCTTGCGGATGGCCTTACGCAGGGCCTCATAGGTGCCGAACTCGGCCGGCAGTCCCTTTTTCGTCGGATCGGCGATGGCGCCGGACTTCCCCATCAGGGCCATGGTGGCCTGCTTGCCGGCCTCGACGCCCGGCTGGAGGTAGGTCAGTTTCCCCAGGTTGAGCATCTCGCTGGCGATCGAGGTCTGGACCATCAGCATCTGGAGGAGTCCGCCGACCGTCCGCGGCGTGACTTCCGGAAGGACGATCCGCACCGTCGGCCGCTTCGAAAGGACGAGCGCCCAGGCCGTCGCCTTCTCCTCGGCCCTAAGGAGTTCCCTCATCGTGTGGCCTTCGAGGTACTCCAAGCCCTTGAGGCTGGGCGGCGCGTCGGGCAGTGGCACCTCCATGGCGAACCGCTCGACAGCGAGGATCGTGAAGACCTTGTCGCTGGGCCCCTCGCGATACAGTTGCACTTGGCTATGCTGGTCGGTGACGCCGAGGGCATTGATGGGCGTCGGGCCGACCGCCGTGCCGTCGGGCCGAGTCTTGCCGAGGCTCTCGGCCCACAGTTGCCGGAACCAGTCTGCCACGTCCTTCAGGGCGGCCGAGTAGGGCATCATGACCGACAGGTGCTTGCCCTTGCGGTAGGGGCCGACCTGGACGGCGGCGCCTTGTGCGGCCGGGTTGGCGGCGAAGTCGGTCGCGGTGCACCGCTTGTCCATGGTGGCGGCGCCGGCCAGGAGGGCCTTCACGTCAATGCCGACCATCGCGGCGCCGAAGAGACCCACTGGCGAAAGGACGCTGAACCGCCCGCCCACGCCGTCCGGAACGATGAAACTCTCGATGCCCTCGGCCTCGACGAACGGTCGGAGAATCCCCGTTTTCGCGTCGGTCGTCACGACGAAGTGACGCTTCCACTTCTTGCCGATGCACTCGCGCACGAGGTCCAGGGCGACCAAGAACTGGCTCATCGTCTCGGCCGTCTCGCCGCTCTTCGAGATAATGTTGAAGAGCGTCCGATGTGGGTTGATGAGTTCCAGCATCGCGGTGAACTCGTCCGGGTCCACGTTGTCCATGACCCACAGGCGCGGCCTCTTCTTCCGGCCGCGCTCCGACAGCATGTTCCAGAACGGCGGCCGCAGGGCCGTCTTCAACGCGGTGAGGCCGAGCGCCGAGCCGCCGATCCCGAGCACGACGACATCGTCGAACTTGCCGCGCTTCCGGGCAACACTTCGGAGGATGGCGTCCACCTGCGACAGTTTTTTCTTCGTTGGGAGGTCACGGTAAGGCGTCACCGCCCGCGTCGTATTGATCCGGCCAACGATCTCGGCGGTTTCCTTCTGGAGGTCGGACCACTCAACGTCCGTCAGCCCGTCGGCCTGGCCGACGGCGGCCGCCAGGGCGCCGCGATAGTCGAATCGGATGTCGCTTTTCGGCATGATGGCATGCTCCTTGTTTACTTCGCGGCGACTCTGACCAGTTTAGCATACTCCGGGTCGAGCGTCTTCTCGCCGACCGTATTGAACCGGACGACGACCAACCGTCGCCCGCCGCCGGTCTTGAAGAAGACCACGCGGCCGATGCCGTAGGTCGGGTGCCGCATCAGTTCGCCGACCGCGAGGCCCGTCTGGGCGTCCTGCTCCGATCGCACCGGCCGCGCCTCTCCCGGACCAGTATACCCGAAACCGCCGTCGAGGGCCGCCGGCGTGGTGCCGGTGGTCTCGTCGAGGACCTCGGCCGTGTCGGCCGGAATCTCCGCCAGGAAGGGGCTGGCCAGTCGCCGCTCCAGCCGCCCGCGCACGCGCCGGAACCGCGCGTGCATGAGCGTCAGGAACCGCTTGGCCCGCGTCAGGCCGACGAAGAACAGCCGCCGCTCCTCTTCGACGTCGCGGCCGTCCTCGCGGCTGAGGTCATGCGGCAGGAGGCCGTCCTCGCACCCGGCGATGAAGACCGCCGGGAACTCCAGGCCCTTGGCCGCGTGGAGCGTCATCAGCGGCACACGGTCGGCCTTCTCGTCGTAAGAATCCTGGTCGCTCGAAAGGTCCACGGTCTGGAGGAACCCTTCGAGGCCGCGCGGCTGCGTCTCGTCTTCGGGGTGGGCGGCTGCATCGCGGTCGAAGTTGGCGCCGAGCGTCACGAGTTCGTCAAGGTTCTCCAGGCGATCGCGGTCCTCTTCGCCCTTCAAACTCTCGGCGTAACCCGATTCCTTGATGACGGCGTCCAGCAGGTCCTCGATGCTGTCCTCGGGCATGGCGGCGAGGCGACCCATGAGTTCCCGGAAATGGACGACGGCCGCCCGGGCACGCGATAGGAGGTCCGGGATGTCGGCGGCGTGGGGCAGGGCATCGTAAAGCGAGATGCCCTCGCGCGACGCCCACTCGCGCAGGATCTCGACGGTCCGGTCGCCGATGCCGCGCGAGGGGGTGTTGATGATCCGCCGCAGATTGATTTCATCTCGCGGGTTGTGCACCACCTGGAGGTAAGCCAGGACGTCGCGCACTTCCTTGCGCTCGTAGAAACTCGTGCCGCGAACGACCTCGTAGGGGATCGGCGGCCGCCCGCGCCGCAGGCCGTCCTCCAGCGCCCTCGTCTGGGCCACCGTCCGGACGAAAACGGCGATCTCGCGGTACGCGAGGCCGTCCTTCTTGAGGTCGGCGATCCGGCGGACGATCGAGGCGGCCTCGGCATCCTCGTCGTCCGTCTCGACGATCCGCAGGCGCTCGCCCTGGGGGTTATCGGTGAAGAGGTCCTTGGGCTTTCGGAGTCGGTTGTGGCGGATGACGGCGTCGGCGGCCGCCAGAATGGTCTTCGTGCTCCGGTAATTCATCTCGAGGCGGACGACCTTGGCGTCAGGGAAATCTTCCTCGAAATCGAGGATGTTCGAGAGTTCCGCCCCGCGCCAGCCGTAGATGGATTGGTCCGGGTCTCCTGTGACGCACAGGTTCTTCCGCGCGCCGGCCATGTCCCTCGCGATGACGTACTGGGCGTGGTTCGTGTCCTGGTACTCGTCAATGAGGACGTACCTGAACCGGTCGTGCATGAGGGCGCGGAATTCGTCGTTCCCCCGCAGCGAGAGGGCGAACTCCATCAGCAGGTCGTCGAAGTCGAGGGCGTGAGATTCCCTGAGGATCGCCTCGTAGGCCTCGAAGAGCCGGGCAACGGTTCGCGGCCAGACGTCGGTCCCGGCGAAGGTGGCGTAGTCGCGGGCCCGCTGGAGACGGTTCTTGGCGCGGCTGATTACGTCCAGGGCGCGGTCGGGACTGAAATGGATCGGGTCAAGCGCGAGTTGGGCCAGCGCGCGCTTGAGGGCCGCCGTCTGGTCGGCCGTATCGTAGATCGTGAAGTGCGGGTCCACGCCCAGCATCTCGCCATACTCGCGGAGCATCCGGGCACAGAAACTGTGGAACGTCGTCACGAGGGGCGGCTTCGGGCCAGTCACGAGGGCCAGCGTCCGGTCGCGCATCTCCCCGGCCGCCTTGTTCGTGAACGTGATGGCCAGGACCTGCCGCGCCGGGATGCCGCGGCCCATCAGGTGGGCGATGCGGCGCGTGATGACACGGGTCTTGCCGCTGCCGGCGCCCGCCAGCACCAGGAGCGGTCCGTCCACGTGCGTGACGGCTTCTGTTTGCGCGGGGGTTAAACCTTCGAGGATACTCATACGGCGCTATCCGGGTAGTTTCCTTCTCGGAGCCAGACTTCCAACATCAACTCGTAGCGCGCCAGCGGCATACCGGTGTAGATGCAGTTCGACGTCGAGAAGATGTACCCTCCGCCGGGCATCCCGTGCCGCAGGGCGTATCGGGCCGACTCGACGACCTCCTCGTCGGTGCCGGTGTCGAGTTTGGCGCAGTTGACGTTGCCGATGAGGCCGACCTGGCGTCCGACGCGTCGCTTGACCTCGGCGATGTCCACGCCGCCCTGCGGGTCGAGGCTGTGCAGGGCATGGGGGCGCGCTGCGACCAACTGGTCGAGGATCGGCATGATGTTGCCGTCGGTGTGCTTGATCGCGTAGAGCCCCAGTTCGCGGTACCCGGCGATCAGCCGTGCGAGGTACGGCGCGACGAACTCGCTGAACATCGCCGGGCTGAGGAACGGGCCGGTGTTGAGGCAATAATCGGCGCACATCGCAAAGCCGTCGAGCGCGCCGTGCCGCCGGAAGGCTTCCGCACGCCGCAGGGCCCCATCCACCATCCGCGCCGCCTCGTCCTTCAGGCCCTGCGGGTCATCCGCCAGGCGCGCCGAGAACTCCGCCATCTGGTTGCCGTCGGGGATGCCGAACGTCCCGTCGCCGTGGATCATCAGGAAGTAGTCCATGCCCGACAGGTCGCGAATGGCCTCGAGCGTGCGGCGGATCTCCTCGTCGTGAGCGTCGCCGGGCCAACCTTCCGGCGCGTGGAAGAAGATGGCCGAGTGCTCGTAGCGGCGGGCTGTCTCGACGTAGAGGTCGGCCATGTCGCGCCGGTGGAGGTCTCGCTCGCGTTCCGACATCTGGCCCCATTGCCGGAAGACGCGGTGCGTCGGGTGAACCCGCCCGAAGGCCTCCATCGTCAGGTAGAACACGAGTTCGAAGTGCGGCACGCGCCCCGGGGGCTGGCGCCCTTCCAGGGCCAGGATGAATTTTTCGCGCGGCGTCACGGCGGCTCCTTTCTCAAGCGATGCGGACAGTATAGGAGTTCGGCCGGCGGCGGGCAAGCTCTTCGGCCCGAGCATTCTTTTCGCTTGGCGGACCGGCGCCCGCCGCGTATCCTTCCGCCATGATCGTTGGCCACGGCATAGACCTCTGCGGCGTGGAGCGGATCCGTAAGATGATCGCGGACCACGGCGACCATTTCCTCCAGCGGACCTACACCGAAGCCGAGGTCGCGTACGCCCGCCGCCGCAAGAAGGGCTTCGAGGAGACCCTGGCCGGCCGTTTTGCCGCCAAGGAAGCCGTCATGAAGGCCCTCGGAACCGGATGGTGCGACGGCGTCGAGTTCCGCGGCATCGAAATCCTGAACGAGCCTAGCGGCAAGCCCTACGTCGTCCTGCACGGTTCGACCGCCGCGAAGGCCGAGTCGCTGGGCGTCAGCGCCTGGCACATCTCCATCACGCACACCGAAGACCTGGCGATCGCCTCGGCCGTTGCGGAGCGAGTCTAGGACGGCCCACCTCGTCGGATTGCGGAAAAAACGCTTCGATTTCCCGTTGTGTTGCGCACAGGGCCACCCCTCCGAAAACCGCCTTGGCGCTGGCACCAGGGCCGATTTCGACCAGCCGCCCTTGACTTTCCTCATTCATCATTAGACTTACTTGCGAAGGACTTACGATCCGGCCGCGTGATGGAAATGTTGCATCAGGCCGGGCGAGAAGTGCGCGTGTTCAGTGCTATCCCCCTTGCGGGGGAGTTGTCAGGCCAAGGGGTCGGCTCGCGAGAGCCGCGTTGGCCTGCCTCCAGCGAGGGGACCGGGCCGCCACCAAGGCCCGCCGCACCCACAGAACCGTGCTGAACACGCACACCTCTTGCCCGCCATACAAAAGGTTCAAGGTTCCAAGTTCAAGGTTGTTTTGGACTTTGGACTTTGAACCTTGAACTTTGAACCTGTTGCCCATTCCCCGTTCCCGGTTCCCTGTTCCCGGTTCCCGTTTTTGATATAAGTCGCATTTTCGTTTTCCGAAAAACACATTTTTGGCGCGGTTTGGCGCGCTTTTTGGGGCCAAGTTATCCACAAAACGGCCTTGGCGCTAGCGCCAAGGGGGGTGTGCAGGAGCAATGTTAAGATAGGCAAGACGAAACCGTACTCGTTTTTGACGTTTTTGTCTGAAACTGTATCCCTTTCGATCGTTTTTGTATCGCTTTCGTATCGTTTTGTGCGTGTTTTGTACGCATATGGTTGGACATGCGTCCATAACACTTACGTGCGTTTCGACAGTGCGGAATTCGGAGTGCGGAATGCGGAACTGCCGGCCACTGCGTAATTTTACGCAGCCGCGACTGTCAAAATAGGCAGTCTGGAGGCTGGAGACTGGAGGCACGAAGGGGGGTAAAAACCGAGCCGCGACCCCGCCCACACCCCAAGATCAATCTACGTCACTGGCAGGGAGTTCGTCTTCGTCGGCCGCCTCTTCGTATACCTGCTCGATGTACTCAGCATCTTCATCCGTCATGGTCAGGCTTTGGTGATATTCGAGGGCTTCCGGGTCGGCAACATACTCAACTTCGCCGTGATGCTCTAAGACGACCTTCCTGATGGTTTCAATATCGGTTTTGAAGAACTCTTTTCGGGGTTTGATCTTGTTGAGTCGGTGCTTATGAAGCAACCGGTGTAGCGCATTTTCCAGCGCGGGCGCATCGTCACAAGAAATCATCATGTGAACGTCGAATGGGAAGGGCACTGAAGAGTCCCCGAGTTCCCTTACCCGGTCATTCGGCTCCAGCCGCCTCGTCATACCGATCTTGAAGGTGTTCTCGCCAAATGACCCGATGTTAGAAATAACATAAATATAGCCGGACTTGGTCATCTGAGCGCGGGAGACGGCTCGTTTGGAATTCTCCTCTGCCTCGGCCAATCTGGCCTTGAGCCGTTCGACTTCCTCGCTGTGCTGGTCCTTGGCCTCAGCCAGGGCTTTTTCCAAGGCGGCCTGAATGGCGGCGCGTTCGCGTTCCAACTGCTTGAGTTCGCGATCAACCTCCCTCTGGAGTTTCTGTTCTTCGCGAATCTGTGCCTTGATACGCGATTGTTCCTCGCGCTCCAGGGCGGCGCGAACCATCTTCTCAAACTCCGCCTTCAAGTCTGCGAGCAGCGAGTCTTGTTCCTCTTGGGAAACCTCAAAACCAATGCCGCGACACCGTTCGATAACATCCAGGAGTCGCTGCTTGCAGGCCGTGTAGTTGTTGGCGGACAGGGACGAACCGATCCACTTAACATTCTCCTTCAGATAGCGGCCCCCCAACTCCTTGCCTCGCTCGTCTAATGCCTGCTGCTTCTCTCTTTGCTTCTCTCGGTCCAATATGAGTTTCCGTTGCTTCACATCGAGGTTACTCAAATCACGTTTGATGAGTGCGTTTTCGGCCTTCAATTCCTCGTAGGAAACAACTCTCGCTTCGAACTCTTTGCGTTCGGCTGCCAATCGTGCCCATTGCTCTTCAAGTTCCGCCATGACGTGTTTTCGCTCGACATTTAACTGAGCCATTTGTTCTTCACGTTCTGCCTCTATGTGTTCTCGCTCGGCACTAAACCGAGATCTTTTCATTTCAAGTTCTTCTTCAACCTGTTTTCGTTCAAAACTCAACTGCGCCTCATGCTCTTTTCGCTCGGAACTAAACCGAGCCCTTTTCACTTCAAGTTCTTCCTCAACCTGGTTTCGTTTTAAAATCAACTTCGCGTCATGTTCTTCTAGTTCTTTGCTCTTGGCCTTTATGGTCTGGGCCGCTTCGTTGATCTTCACGGCTTGAGCGCGCAGGGTTTCCTTCTGCTTGTTGAGGCGGCTCCGCAACTCCATAGTAGCCGCGAACACAAGGCCCGCGCCCGCTCCCAGTCCAGTGAAGAACATGATGACAACGTAGATCATGGGGCAGTCCTCCGTAGGGCATCGCTTTCGGCCAACAGGATGACGAACAGGCTGGTCGCGTGGCACTTAGAGCAAACCGTAGGTTCGAGAAAAGTGGCCTTGGCAGCCTCGGCAATCTGGCCACAGGACGGGCACTTAGCCTTGACCGCCTCATCCATTCTTGTGACCAGGGCCAGTCGGTAGGACCCGCCCTCCGGGGTACGCCGAAGCAGCCCCATGGCATCCCATTCCTCAGCCACTGACCGCCATAAATCTTGGTCCCCGCCGAGGATTCGGCGCAATTCGTCCTGACGGGTGTCCGGGTTTTGCTCCAGATGGTTCCAAAGGCTGTGGTTATTCCACATCCGAGCCCGAGCCGCATCGAGTTTGTCAGGCAAATCTTGCGAGGTGTCCCTTTCGATTCGTCGAAAGTTCTTCAGCAGATTTTCCAACGCGTCAAGGTTCTGGAAGTCGAAAAGCAAGGGTGCGTACTTGAGGACTATCTCGATGGCAGAGATGCTATCGAACGCCTTGTTCTGCTCTGCATAAAGGCCATATTTTTGCTCATACTGCATCATGCCGTCAACATGTTCCCAGGCGCCCACCGCCGCCTTGATGGCCTCGCGGTAATGTCCATTGCGTTCCGCTGACCTGGCCTTGTCCATCAGGGCGTGGTATGACGCCTTATGATCCTCCATCTCCGTTTTCTTCATTGTCGCAGCGCTATCCCTTTCCTGAAATCCGGGACACCACGCTTAATCCCTTCCCCGCGGCGGGGTCGGAGACCCGCCGCGCAAAGGCATGGGCACTGGCGGGCAAGCCGCCAGTGGCACCCGGCGCCCCTGCCTCCACAACGGCAGTTATTCCAACGAATCTGGAAATCACTATGCCGCCAACCGGCGCAGGGGTCAAGGGGCCGGATCATTGCAGACCTGCCCGCTCCCTCACGGTCGCGGCTCGGTTTCTCCACTCCGCATTCCGCACTCCGCATTCCGCACTTCCCTGACGGCCGCGGCCGGGGAAAAGGCTTGAACGGAGCCCCTGATCGGCGATAATTGCCCGTCCGCTGTACGTCCGAGTGCGCCTCTTGGGGAGCCGATTGTGGGGTGTGGCAGGATGGCGAATAGCGAGCCTACTTCGCCGAAACAGCCGCTTCGGCTGCGGAGGCCGGAAGCGTTGCCGCAGGGCAGCCAGGCGAAGCCGCGGCGACTGGACTTGCCGGTGGCCGCCCGCCGCTCGTTAGGTCACCAGTTCGTCTGCCTCTCGCTTGCGGCGCCCCCCGATTGGGAGAGCCTCCCGGGGCAGTTCATCAATATCCTGTGCGAATCGGACCCTCAGGCCTTGGCGGCATCCGAGGGCCGACCGCTGGACGATTCTTGCGACCCGTGGCCTCGGACGACCGGCCTGGAGATTGCTCGCCGGTGGCCTGTGGTCCGGCGGCCGTACAGCGTCTCGCGGATTGTCCGTAGCGGCGACCGGCTTGGAATCGAGATTCTCGTCCGCGCCGTCGGAAGCGGATCGCGGTTCATCCAGTCGCGGCCGCTCGGAAGTTCCCTGAACGTCGTCGGGCCGCTCGGCAACCATTTCACGCCGCCCGAGGACGACCGGCTGTGCATCCTCGTGGGCGGAGGTTGCGGCGTGGCGCCGATCTTCGGCCTGGCCGATTACCTGGTGGACGCCGGCAAGCGGTGCCTCTGTTTCTTCGGCGCGTCCGACCTGGGGGACATGGCGGTGACGTTCCGCGAGCCGCCCCCGCCGACCGGCGACCGCGTTGTACCGACCGACCTCGTGAACGAGTTCGCCCGGATCGGCGTCCGGACGGTTGTGGCGACCGAGGACGGCGGCGCCGGTTTTCACGGCCTGGTGACCGATGCCCTGAAAGCGTACCTGGCCGAGGCGCGTACGGGCCCTTCGACTTCGCTCAGGACAGGCCGCTTCGACGGGCTCAGGGCAGGCGAGCCGCCGGCCCTTTACGGCTGCGGGCCGATGCCGATGCTCAAGGTCCTGAGCGAGATGGCCCAGGAGCGCCGCCTGCCGTGCCAGTTGTCGCTCGAGCGGTTCATGGGCTGCGGCATCGGCGTGTGCCTGTCGTGTGCGATGAAGCGGCGCGACCCGGTGTCCGAGAAGGGGTGGACCTATCGCCTGACGTGCCGCGACGGGCCGGTCGTTGAGGCGAGCGAAATCATCTGGGATTAAATTGGGGCATCAGTATGACTAAAAATAAAGTTGATCTGAGCGTTTCGCTCGGCCGCATCGCGATGCGAAACCCAATAGTGACGGCGTCCGGGTGCTCGGGCTACGGCGAGGAACTGGCCCGGTTCTTCGACCTGCGCCGACTGGGCGCCCTCATCACGAAGTCCATCACGCTCGAGCCGCGCGAAGGCCATCCGCCGCCGCGCTTGGCCGAGACGCGGGCCGGCATGCTCAACGCCATCGGCCTGGCGAACGTCGGCCTCGAAGCGTTCCTGGCCGAGAAACTGCCCGTCCTGGCGGCCCACCAGGTGCCGGTGATCGTCAACGTCGCCGGCTCGACGCGCGAAGAGTACGTCCGCGTAGCGGCCGCCCTGGACGCCGCGCCTGCCGTGGCGGGAATCGAACTGAACGTCTCGTGTCCCAACGTCAAGGAAGGCGGCATGGAGTTCGGCGTCGAACCCGCGTCGCTGGCCGGGCTCGTCGGGGCGGTCCGCGCCAAGGTCTCGCGCGCCACGCTCATCGTGAAACTCAGCCCGAACGTGACCGACATCGCCGTGACGGCCCGCGCCGCCGTGGACGCCGGGGCCGACGCGCTCAGCCTCATCAACACGCTGCGCGGCTTGGCGATTGACCCGTGGAAAGGCACGCCGCTCCTCACGAACGTGACGGGCGGCCTCTCGGGTCCCGCCATCAAGCCGGTGGCGCTCTACATGGTCCGCCGCGTCTGGGAAGAGGTGGCCGGGCCGCGCGGCGTTCCGATCCTCGGCCTGGGCGGCGTCCAGTTTGTCGAGGACGTCCTGGAATTCCTTCGGGCCGGCGCCACGGCCGTGGCCGTCGGCACCGCCAATTTCGTTGATCCGGAGACCACACCGAAACTGGTCGACGCGCTGAGTGAGGCCTTGGAGCGGCTGGGCTGCGGCAGCCCGCGCGACCTCGTCGGCGCCTTGGACCGGTCCAGAGCAGGAAAGGATAGTTGATGAAGCCTCTTCGCGTCGGTTTGATCGGGACGGGTGGCATCCTTCGCGGGGCTCACATGAACGGATGGACCGCGCTTCGGGATGCCGGCCGCGCCGAACTCGTGGCGGCCTGCGACATCCGCCGGGAAGCCGCCCAGAGCCTCGCCAAGGACTTCCAGATTCCGCGCGTCTTCGAGGACTTCGGCGAGATGCTGGCCAAGACACCGCTCGACCTCGTGGACATCTGCACGCCGAACATGGCCCACGCGCCCGCCGCGCTGGCGGCGTTCAAGGCCGGATGCCACGTTTACTGCGAGAAGCCCCTCGCTCCGACGCCCGGCGACGTCCTGCAACTCATCCGGGCTCGCGACAAGGCCGGCAAACTCCTCATGACCGGCCAGTGCCTGCGGTTCGACGGCAAGCACCAGGCCCTCAAGCGGTACGCCGACGCCGGCGTCCTGGGCGACGTGTACTACGCCAAGACGAGCGCCCTTCGGCGCCGCGGTGCCCCCGGCTGGGGCGCCTTCCTCACGAAGAGCCTCTCCGGCGGCGGACCGCTCATTGATATCGGCGTCCATGTCCTCGACCTGACGCTCTGGCTCATGGGGTTTCCGCGCCCCGTGGCCGTGACGGGCGTCGCGCCGACCAAACTGGCGAACCTCGATTACATCGTCAACCGGCCGGGCTGGGGCGACTGGCGAAGCGGTCGCAAGCAGGTCTTCGACGTCGAGGACTTCGCCGCCGGATTCGTCCGCTTCGACGACGGGGCCGTCCTCTACCTGGAAGCGTCGTTCCTCCTGAACATGATCGAGGAGGACTACATGAAGTCCCTCATCTGCGGCACGCTGGGCGGCATGGACGTGACCGAGGGGAAGATCATCACGCAGGAACACGGCATCATCCGCATCAGCGAACTTCAGGGCTTCGATCAGCCCAAGTCGCACGCCGCCGCCATTATCGCTTTCGTGGATGCCATCGAGAAAGGCACGCCCGCGCCCGTGCCGCCCGAGGAGACCCTTTTCGTCATGGCCATCCTCGACGGCATCTACCGGTCGCACGCCAAGGGCGGCGCCGAGGTCAAACTCAACCTGGCCCCGTTGCCCAGGGCCGGTAAGCGTGCGCGGCGCTAGAGCGTCACAGTTTAAGGTTGGATTCAAAAAAGGATGAGCGCGGTGGGTCTCTGACCCACCGCGCCTCCAACGATACTAAACGTGGCAGGTCAGAGACCCGCCGCGCAACCACACGAGGTGCACTATGCCCGACCTTTTCGGCCAGTCGCTGAAGCCGGAGGACCTGGCGGCCCGCGTCGGCCGTCTGGGCCAGGTGGCCGGCGCCAGGCCATTCGTCTTCGATGACGGCCCCGCGCGCGGCATGCGCGGCATGGATGTCTGGACCGGCTCGGGCCTCGCGTTTACCGTCCTGCCGGACCGATGCCTCGACATCGGCGCGGCCCACTTCGCCGGCTGCGCGCTCGCGTGGCAGTCGGGCACGGGCTCCGTGCGGCCGGAGCGGTACGAGCCGCAAGGCTTCGGCTGGCTCCGCTCGTTCCACGGAGGTCTCCTGACCACGTGCGGCCTGAGGCATTTCGGCGCGCCCGACGGCGACCCCGGCGGCGAATCGTGGGGCCTCCACGGCCGCGCGTCGAACCTGGCGGCCGAAGACGTGGCCGTCCATCGCGGTTGGGAAGGGAACCAGTACATCATCCGCGTGCGCGGCACGGTGCGCGAGGCCGAGGTCTTCAAGCCCACCTTGGTCCTCGAGCGAACGATCTCGACGGCCCTCGGCTCGCGCGAAATCCGCATCGCCGACCGGGTGTCGAACGCCGGCCACGAACCGTCCAGCGCCATGCTCCTCTATCACGTGAACCTGGGCTGGCCGCTGCTCGCCGAGAAAAGCCGCCTGCGGGTCGTCGCCGAGTCGGTCAAGCCGATGACGGACCATGCGGCCTCGGCCCTGGCCGACCACGGCCGCATGATGCCGCCGACGCCGGGCTTCAAGGAGATGGTTTATCTGCTGGAGCCGAAGGCCGGCGCTGACGGCCTTTGCCGCGCGGCCCTCCTCAACCCCGACCTCGACGGCGGGACGGCCTTGTCCCTGGAGTGGCCGAAGGCGACCATGCCCTACATGGCCGAGTGGAAAATGATGGGGCAGGGGACCTACGTCCTCGGCCTGGAACCGTGCAACGCGCCGTTTCCGCCGCGGGCCGAACTCTGGAAAAGCGGCCGGATGCCGGTCCTCGAACCGGGGGCCTCGTTCGACGCGGGCGTGACGATCCGCGTCCATCGCGGGGCCGACGAACTTCGCGACCTGACAAGCGTTGTCGGCAGCGCAACCTGAAATCTTTGGCCGGAAGTGATTATAATCCGTGGTTAGCCGCCCGCCCAGGGCGGGCGAGAGGCGAGTGATTCGATGAACCGTTGTGGCGCAACAATGATGCTCTTGGTTGGGCTGGCGCCCCTGGCGATGGCAGCCGCTCCGGCGCCGGCTCCGGCGCCGACCCCGACGCCGGAACAAGTCAGGGGGCTGGCCCTCCGTGCCGCCCAGGTGGACGCCTACCAGAAACTGGCGGACCTCATCCTGGCGGCTCATGCGTCCGACTCGAAGACCCTCGGCGAGGTCCTGGGGCCGGACAGCGATAAGGAGATCGCCCTGCGCGTGTTCCTCCGGTCGGCGCTCGTGGTCGGCGACCCGCGCGTTTACTCCGACGGCGTGGCCGAGGTGGACGTCGAGATCCCCTTCGAGGCGGTTGTTCGAACGGCGGCGGAACTGTGCGCCCAGCGGCCCGACACGGCAGGCCTGAAAGACCTCCAGGCCCAGGTCGTGGATGGGTACCTGCGGGCCAGCGGCCGCGGTAAAGCGCCCGACGATCTCTCGCCGGAGGCGATCAAGAAGGTCCTGGCGGCGAGGCCCGAGGAGTTCGTCGAGATATTTCCGGTCGGCTGGGAGCGCGTGACGGCCACCGGACGGGTCGTGGCCCAGCGCCGGGCCCGCGTTCGGGCGTACGAGGCGATGAAGGTCCTGGTGCGAAGCATCCGGGCCAGCCCGACCTCGACGGTGGGCGACGCTTTCCGCGGGGCGCCGGCGGCCGAGGCGCTCTTGGACGTTTTCGTCAGCGGGTTGCCTCTGGCCGGCCCGCCACGGCTGATGCCCGACCGCGTCGCGGAGGTGGACGTGGCGGCATCCGTCCGGGACTTCATCAAGGTCCTGAAGGACGTCCGGGCTCTGGGGCCCGGCGACGCGCGATGGACCGACGACGAGATCGACCAGTTGTCGGTCAACCTGAAAGCCGAGCGGTTGACTGTAATGGGGCGGGGGATGCCGCCGACCGACCAGGTCCGGCCGCCGGAGGCGATGGCCGGTGAGCCAGGGCCGCCGATGCCCGACTGGGCCGCCACGGTCCTGGAAGGGCGCGGCGTGGCGAAACGCCCCGACAACGTCGAGGACGAGGCGGAAGCGCGGCTCCTCGCGGCCCGGTCGGCCAAGGCCCGTGCGGCCGAGCAGATCGAACGACATCTGGACGACGTTCGCCTCGACGACGGCCGGACCGTCCGCGATCGCGCCGCCAAGGACGAGGTCTTCCGCAAGGACATCACCACGCTGCTGGCGAGCGCCAGGACGGTGAGATACCAGGTCAGCAGCGACGGGAAACAGTGGGAGGTGGTCCTGCGTCTGCCGCTCGTACGCCTGTGGGAATGCTCGCGCCCGCGAGAGTAGGGTCTAGCGGCCGGCCGCCAGGCTCATCAACCAGCCGTCGGCGACGAACGCCACATCCAGAACGATGAACCAGTAGAGCGCCCGCTCGATGAACGGGCCGTATTCCGCCGGTTTGCGCTCCGGACCCGGGGGCGACCACAATCCGCCGGGCCAGAGCGTCGCGAGGAGCACCAGTGCCAGCACCCGCGCCATGGGCGGAACAAAGTGATAGGGCGAGATGAACATCGGTGCGACCATCCAGAATCCTACGCCGCCGAGAATCGTCACGATCAATACGATCTGCCACGGTCGCGACGACACCGTGTATCCTCGCCGCGCGCAGATGCTGTAACCCGTGATCATGGCTGTGGCTAAAAAGAGTGCAGCAGCCTGTCTGGCCCAGAGGAGCGCGGGAGTCGGCAGGAAGAATTCCGAGCCGATGTGCCGGGGGGCGGCGCCGGCAGCCGCTACCCCGATCGCGAAGTTCAGCACCCGGCACAGCCCCATCACGGCCATGGCAATGTAGGACGGGCCGCGCTTGGCGGCAAGGTTGTAGAAGTTGATCGTCACGAACGCCGCGATGGCCAGCACCAGGGCCCCGCCGCTTAGCGTCACGGCGCAGAACCCCGCGAGTACGGTTGTCAGGATAAGCAGGACCGTTGCGGCTCCGAAGCCGATCTCGCTTGTCACCAGCGGCCGCGGAACCTTCAGCAGGCGGTCCCGGCGGACGTCCGCCACGTCGTTTTCGACCATGCCGAACAGGTACAGCCCGGTCGAGGTGCCCGCCAGGAGGGCTGCCACGTGCCAGTTGAAGGTTCCCAGTTGCCCAGGCTGGAGCGCAACGGTGTAACCGGCGACGGAGTCGGCCACGGCCGTCACGAACAAAGGCAGTCGAAGTATCCGCGATAGGCCTTTCAGGCTCATCGCCGAGGAGTCTAGCAACCGGGGCGGCGTTTTCCAATCTTTTCACGCCCGGCGCCCCCCGCTATAATGCCCCCCATGATCATCACGATTGATGGGACGTCGGGCAGCGGCAAGACCACGGCAGCGGCCGGTCTGGCGCGCCGACTCCACGCCTGGCACCTCGATACGGGCGCCATGTACCGGGCGCTTACCCTGAAGGCCCTCCAGGCGGGCGTCGATCTGGAAGATCCCCAGGCCCTTGCGGCGATGGCCGAAGGGACGGACATCGAATTGGACGGCGATCCGGGGGCCTTGCGCGTCCGCCTCGACGGCCGCGATGTCACGGAGGCGATCCGCGAGAACCGCGTGAGCACCCACTCGCATTACCTGGCCCGGACGCCCGAGGTCCGCCGCGTCCTGGTCGCCAGGCAGCGCGAGTTCGCCGCCCGCGCCGGCCGCATCGTGACCGAAGGCCGCGACCAGGGGACCGCCGTGTTTCCCGACGCGGACGTGAAGTTCTTCCTGGACGCCGATCCGGAGGTCCGCGCCCGCCGCCGCCAACTGGAACTCCAGAGCCGTGGCGAGTACAAGTCATTCCGCGAGGTCCTGGAGGAAATCCGCGAGCGCGACCGGCGCGACGCCACACGAGCCGCCGACCCCCTGAAACCTGCCGAAAATGCCGTCCGCGTGGACACCACCGACACGACCATCGACGAGACCCTCGAGACGCTTCTGGCCGAGGTCCGACGCCGCGTCCCGTCCGCTCGGGCCGCGCCGGGCGGCAAGGAGGCGACGTGAAGCGGCTCCGGCACGCCTGGTACGCGATGCTTCGGCAGGTGGCGCGGATCCTCTGCATCGCCCTGTTTGACTTGCGCGTGGACCACCGCGAACGGTTGCCCCGCACGGGCGGCGTCCTCGTCATCTCGAACCATCAGAGTTTCCTCGACCCGATTCTGGCGGCCGTGGGCCTCGGCCGGCCGCTCCATCCGATGGCCCGGGAGACCCTCTTCCGGTTTCCGCTGTTTGCGGCGCTCATCCGGAGCCTCTACGCGTTTCCGGTCCGCCGCTCCAGCGCCGACCTGGGGGCCGTTCGCGAAGCGCTTCGGCGGCTGAAGGACGGCGCGGCCGTCCTGATGTTCCCCGAAGGCACGCGGACGCTCGACGGCTCCATCGGACCGCTTCAGGGCGGACCCATCGCGATTGCCGCTCGGGCCGGCGTCCCCGTGGTGCCGATGGTGATTGACGGGGCTTTTGAGGCCTGGCCGCGCTCCAACCGGCTTCCCCGGCCGCGCCGCGTACGCGTGGCCTACGGCCAGGCCCTCTCGGCGGCCGAGGCGGCGGCGGGGGACCCCGATGCCCTCATGGGCATCCTCCGGCAGCGGATGCTTGACCTTCAGGCCGAACTCCGGCGCAAGCCGCGCGGCGGCCCATAGGTTAAGGTTTCGAGCCGCGGTCGTTTTCGAGCCGCGGTCGGAAGCACGCGGGGATCTTCATACGGGGCAAAAGATGTCAAACCAGCCCACGATCGAGGTTGCGGCCGGCAGCGGCGTCTGTTTCGGCGTCCGCAGGGCTCTCGAAATGGCCGAGCAGGCCCTCGCCCAGGGCCGACCCGTCTATTGCCTCGGACCGCTTATCCACAATCCCCAGGAAGTCGCGCGGCTGGCCGAGAAGGGGTTCCGCGTCATCCAGTCGCTCGACGAGGCCTCCGGCGGCACGCTCCTGATACGCAGCCATGGCCTCCAGCCGGACATCGTGGCCGAGGCCCGCCGGCGAGGGTTGCGGATTCTCGACGCCACGTGCCCCCTCGTTCACCGTGCCCAGAGCCTGACGGCGGAACTCGAGAACGCCGGTTACCAGGTGATCGTCGCGGGCGACGAGGCCCATCCGGAGGTCCGGGCCATCCGCGGTTACGCCCCGGCGGCCATCGTGGTCGGGAGCCTGGAGTCCGTGCAGCAGATGGACCTTTCGGATCGCGTGGCCCTGGTGGCGCAAACCACGTTCTCGCCCGATGAGTTCCGCCGCATCGCCGCCGAATTGGCCTCGCGCGACCTTCGGGAAGTCCGCATCGTGAACACGATTTGCGCCGCCACGGTCCAGCGCCAGCAGGCCGCCGCCGACCTGGCCGGACGCGTGGACGTCATGTTCGTCATCGGCGGCCGCAATAGCGCCAACACGAATCGCCTGACCGAACTGTGCGCCTCGCGCGGCGTCCAGACGTACCACCTCGAACATGCGGGGGAAGTGATGGCGGACCACCTCGCCGGACGCCGGCGTATCGGAATTGCCGCAGGCGCCTCGACCCCCCAATGGATCATTGACGCCGTTAGCCGCCGCATCCGCGAACTCTCCTAAGTTGCTCTTTTACGCGGTCGCCAAGGCGACCGGCTAATTGTTGCCCTGTTGCCCGCCGTGTATTCACGGCGGGCTAAGTGTTGCCCATTGCCCGTTCCCCATTCCCCGCGTTGTCATCCCGAGCGAGCGAAGCGAGTCGAGGGATCTCGCCGTGGCCGTTTTGACGTAAGTCGCATTTTGGTTTTCCGAAAAACACATTTTTGGCGCGGTTTGGCGCGCTTTTTAGGGTCAAGTTATCCACAAAACGGCCTTGGCGCTAGCGCCAAGGGGGGTATGCAGGAGCAATGTTAAACTAGGCAAGACGAAACCGTACTGGTTTTTGACGTTTTTGACTGAAACTGTATCCATTTTGATCGTTTTTGTATCGTTTTTTGCGTGTTTTGTACTCATATGGTTAGACATACGTCCATAACACTTACGTGCGTTCGACCAGCGCGGAATTCGGAGTGCGGAATGCGGAGTTGACGGCCACTGCGTCATTTTACGCAGGTCGCGACTGTTAAAATGAACAGACGGGGGTGACTAGGTGACTGGGTAACTAGGTGAAAGCGTGCCGCGAAAATGTAGGCCGGGCCTGCCCGCCTTGGGCGGGGGCGCGCCCCGGCATCCGTGCTTCAGCCCCATCGGGGCGGACCGCGCTCTAGCCACGAGGCGTAAGCCCGTGGTAGGCGACAAGCCCACCCCCCATTTTCCTTTTTTCTTTTTGAGCCCCATCGGGGCGATTGAAACCACGGCCTGCGGCACGCGATTCAGTCGCCCCTACGGGGCTCCTAAAAAAAGAAAAGGAGGGGGTTTGCGATCTCCGCCTACCCAGGGCTGGCCAGCCTGCGGCTGGCTTGCGCCCTGGGCTACTATCAAGCGCCCCGTCGGGGCTTTTTGCGGAAATACTTCGTCCACTGTTGTGTGCCATGACGCGCCGCGGCCTGCGGCTCTCAGCCGCCCCTCCCGCCGTCGCCTAAGGCGGCTATG
>Ga0307378_10003958_pt1 | contig 21475 bp, 16 predicted proteins | sample UN1MG_FD_202238 | JGI IMG/M metagenome (GOLD analysis project Ga0307378, IMG submission 202238) | Soil microbial communities from Risofladan, Vaasa, Finland - UN-1 | ecosystem: Environmental > Terrestrial > Soil > Coastal area > Acid sulfate soil | place: Finland: Risofladan, Vaasa | collected...
AATCAACACCGACGCCGACGAGATCGGACCCGCCCTCGCCCCCGACTCCGCCACGCTCTACTTCTTCTCCAACCGGCCCGGCGGCGAAGGCGGCTACGACCTCTACGTTTCCCGTCACGACGGCACGCGGTGGTCCAAGCCCGCGAACCTCGGGCCGCACGTCAACTCGCCCTTCAACGAGTACGACCCCTTCGTCACGCCCGACGGGAAGGCCCTGCTGTTCGCCTCCAACCGCCCCACCGAGGAGGACGAACGGCTTCCGGAACACGCCTGGCCCGCCACTCTCCGCGAACAGCGCCGACTCTACGACTACGACATCTACGCCCTCGACTTGGCGGCCGAAGCCGCTCAGCCCCGACGACTCGACAGCGCCTCCGGCCCCGCGAACGACGGCCAGCCCGCCGTCTCGCCCGACGGCAAGTGGCTCTACTTCGCCTCCGACCGCCCCGGAGGCCACGGCGGCTACGACCTCTGGCGCGCCCGCATCACCCTGGCGCCCCTCAACGCCATCCTGTCCCCCGAGAACGTCGGCGAACCCGTCAACACGAGCGCCAACGAACTCGACCCCGCCGTCAGCCTCGAAGGCTTCGGGCTCTACTTCTCCAGCGACCGCGCCAAGCCCGACTCCTACGCCATCTACTTCGCCCGAAGCCACGAGGTCTACCAGATCGTCCAGACCCGCCGCCTCGCCCTCGGGCCCATCCTCGGCCGACTGTCCTGGCCCCTCCTGGGGCTCATCGCCGCCCTCATGGGGCTGGCGCTCATGCTCCTGGCGTTCCTGAAACTCCGCAAACGCCCCGGACTCCTCGCCGGCGCCATGATGGCGTCGCTCATCCTGCACCTCATCGCCCTCAGTCTCTTCACACTCTGGCAACTCTCGGTCGGCGTCTATGAACTCGCCAAGAGCGAAGAGCGCTTCGAGGTCGCCGTCAGCATCCCCGGCCTCGCCGAGAGCGAACTGTCGGCCGAACTCAGGACCGCCCTGGTGAACCTGGCGCGCCCCGACACCAGCCGCCTCGCCCTCGCGAAAACCGAAACCCTCACCGCGCCGCCTGAGTCTCAGGTCACGGGGCCCGAGGTCGTTCTCGCCGAGCCCGCGCCCGCGCCCCAGGAAATCCATATCCTCCCGCCCGAGGAGCGGCCCGTTGAACTCGCCGAAGCCCTCAAGCCCGAGTCCGCCCCCGCGCCGATGCCGGAACTCGCGCCACCTGAACCCCTCGAGCGCCTCAAGCCGCGCGAGGCACGGCCCGTCGAAACCGCCGAACGCCTGCCGACAATGCCGCTTGCCATGGCCCCGCGCCCTGAAACCCCCGCGGTGCGCGAAGCGCCCGTCCCCAAGCCGGTCGCCACCGAACGCGTGGAAATCGCGCCGGCGCCCCGGCCCATCGAGCCGCCGATCCAGCCCGCTGCTCCGACGCCCGAGGTCCCGGTAATCGCCGTCGAAACCACGACCCTGCTCGCCGTCGAAACCCCCGCCGTCCTCGACGTCGCGCCCACCAAGACCGAACTGGCTGTTCGCCCCGTCCGCGCAGCCGCCGAGCCGAGCCGAGAGGTGAGCGTCCGTCCGCTCGCCGCCGCCCGGCCCGAAGCCCCGTCGGCCGAACCTGCGGCCGTGGCCGCCGCCCCCGCCCCCGCGGCGCCTCCTGTGGCGCCGGTGGTCGAAGCGCCGCTGGCGGCCCTGCCGGTCGAAACCCGCGCTGCCGCTCCTCCGCCCGCTGCCGTCATCGAAGAAACGCCCGCCGCCGGCGCCGCTGTCGCCGCCGCGGCCGACGTCTTCGATATGCTCCCCCCGGCCGTCGGCCCCGTCGCGCCGCGCGAGCCGCGACCGGCCTCCAACGGCTAGACCGAAATCGAACCGCCGACCGGCGCCCTCCCGGCCGTCGCACGCGCCGAGGGGCCCATCGCGCCTGCAACCGCGCCCGCCGTCCAGGGCCCGGCCGTCGCGCCGGAGGTCCGCGTCGCGGAATCGGCCGTCGGACCGAGTCTCGTCGAAGCGCCCGTGGCCCTTGCCGCTCCGCCCGCTGCGCGGATCCTCGAAGTTCCCGGCGCGGAGCCTGTGACGCGGACCGTTCCCGCGCCGCCCGTCGCCGAGGGGCCCCTGCCGGTGGACCTTGAACCACGCGCCGCGCTCCCGGCCGCGCGCGAAGTCCGCGGCGCCGCCGCTCCCGCCCCAGCCGCCCCGCGCGAATCCCTTGTGGTCGCCCGCCCGGCGCCTCAGGCCGCCCCGGCGCCCCAAGCCGCTCCGACCGCGCCAATCACCGCCGGCCGTGCCGAACCGGCAAAGGAAACGCTCCTCGCGTCCACCGCGCCGGTTGGTCCGGCGGTCGGGTCACCGACCATCGGCGAGACCGTCCGCCTCGCCGTCGCGCCGCCCGCAGCGCCCGTCCAAGCCGACATCTCGCCGCCGCCCGAGCCTCTGCCCCTCAAGGAAATCTACACCCTCCGCACCCAGCCCGACCGCGAAAAGACCATCGAGAAACTCGGCGGCACGCCGGAAACCGAAGAAGCCGTCCGACAGGCCCTCGTCTGGCTCACGCGGCACCAGAGCCCCGACGGACACTGGGACATCCGCAACTTCGCCAACAACTATGACGAAAACGGTCGCCGCGCCGACGGACCCGGAAACCGCGACCGCCAGAACCTCGACGTCACGGGCCTCACGCTCCTCTCCCTTATCGGCGCGGGGCACACCCACGTCCCCGCCAAGGGCGCCCAGGGCCCCAGCCCCTACGCCGAGAACGTCCAGAAAGCCGTCGACTGGATCATCGCCGGAGAGGAACCGAACGGCGACCTTCGCCGCGGCGGCCAGATGTACGGCCAGGCCATGGCCACCATGGCCCTCTGCGAACTCTACACCATGACCGGCGACACGCGCCTCGTCGAGCCCACCCGAAAGGCCGTCCAGTTCATCATCGACGCCCAGAACCCCGGCCTCGGCTGGCGATATGACCCCCGATCCTCCAACGATACGAGCGTCGTCGGCTGGCAGATCATGGCCCTCAAGAGCGCCGAGATCGCCGGCTTCGGCGTCCCTCAGAAAGTCTATCGCGGCGCCGCCAACTGGCTCGACCAGGTCCGAAAGGGAAAACACGGCGGCCTCTACGAATACCAGCCCGGACGCGGGCCCAGCCCCGCCATGACCGCCGAGGGATTCTTCACCGAACAGTACATCGACTTCAGCCCCAACTCGCCGCGCGCCGCCGAGTCCGTCGAATACGTCCTCCAGCACAAGCCCCAGTGGGTCCCCCAGAACACCGAGCAGACCAACCTCTACTACTGGTACTATGCGACCCTCGCCATGCACAACCTCGGCGGGCCCGAGTGGGAGGAGTGGAACCGCCAGATCCGCGATACCCTCGTCCAGGCCCAACGCAAGGACGGACCGTTCGCCGGCTCCTGGGACCCGCGCACCACCTGGGGCGCCTTCGGCGGCCGCATCTATTCCACCGCCGTCGCCACACTCACCCTCGAAGTCTATTACCGCTTCCTCCCCTTCTACAACCTCCGCCTCAAACCCCAGGACGCCGCCGCCGAAAACACTCCCGATGAGACTGCACCGAGCAATGAAAACAGCGGACGCGAAAGAGGCAACCGCAAGGCCCGCAACAAATCGCGTTGACTTCCCACGCTCCCGAGGCCTAAGATTTTTCTTGACTGATTTTTCGCCGCACCTAGTCTGTGGCGCGTAGGGACAATCGTCTCCGATGGCTCATGCCTTCCACAGGGGAGAAAGAAATGGCCAGCCCAAAGCATACGATATACTGTGCTGGTCCCCTTTTCAACGCGAAGGAACGCGAGGAAATGGCCGATCTCGCCACAGCGTTGGAAAAGGCCCATTTCGGAACTTTTCTTCCGCAGAGGGACGGGCTCGAACTGACTGTCTGCGTCAAAGCTCTCACCAAAAGGGGCATGGGTCACAAGAAGGCCGCCCAAATGGTTGGGAAAGCGATATTTGCACTTGACGTATACCAAGTGGTCAAGGGTTGCCAAGGCATTCTGGTTAACCTGAATGGCAGGGTTCCCGACGAGGGCGCGGTTTCCGAAGCGGCTATCGCGTGGTCTGCCGGAAAGGCAGTCGTGGGTTACAAGGCCGATGGCCGTTCGGTGTTTCTGGGGGAGGACAATCCACTTGTTGCAGGATTGTTTAACTTCGATATCTGCTGCACTATACGCGATGCGGTTCAAACAATGGTATCTGCCCTTGCAAGCCCTAACGCGCCTCGGAAGATCCTTAACACCCGCCGTAAGCAGCTGAAGGGATACCTCAGGCTTGGCGAGCAGATTTGGGCTGCGATGCACTACGAGGACAAAATTCAGAAAGTTGCTGAAGTTCTCCAGAAGGAATCGCTCGTCCCGGCAGCCAGCGCAGCGCGAAGTGCCTGCTTGGCCAGCGCCACTTAAGCAATCACAATGGGGGACAAGTGGGAGAGAAAGAACGCTGCCCGCGGGAAAAGTCTGAGAGCCTTGAACCCGAATTCCTCGAAGCGGGTGCCACGAAGTCCACAGATCACCCTGCTTCCGATCGCCAATACCCAATTGAACCGGACCAATTCCGCACCGCGTTCGAGCGAGACTATACGCGGATACTTCACTCGAGAGCATTTCGGCGCCTCCGCCACAAGACGCAGGTGTTCGTTGATCCGCGTAATGACCACATCTGCACCCGCCTGGAACACAGCCTTTATGTGGCGTCTGTTTCGAGAACGATTTCAAAAGCACTCGGACTGAATAACGACTTGGTGGCGGCCATTTCGCTCGGCCACGATCTAGGTCACGCGCCCTTTGGCCACGAGGGAGAAAAATGCCTTCAGGAGTTGGCCAACCAGAACAGCATTTCCTTTCAGCATGAACTCCACAGTTTGCGAGTGATTGACAAGATTGAGAGAATGTACCCGGAGCATCCGGGCCTCAACCTTACCTTCGCCGTCCGCGACGGGATCGCCTGCCACTGCGGCGAGAAGTTCGAACAGAGAATTGCGCCAGACAGAAACAAACGGCCCAAGAACCTTAATGCCGCTGCACTCGCCGACCGCCCGGCAACAACCGAGGGCTGTGTTGTACGCTTCGCAGACAAGATCGCCTACCTGGGCAGAGACCTTGAGGACGCAATCACAGTTGGCATTCTTACCCGCAACAAGATTCCTGACGCCATTCGAAATACGCTGGGGCGCGACAATAGTGCCATTATTGGCGCGATGATAGGCGACGTGATACAGAATAGTGATGATAACGGCATTGCGATGTCGGACAAAGTCCACCAAGCATCCCTTGCGCTGAAAAGCCTGAACGAGAAACGCATCTATTCTGACCCGAAGGTGGTACGATCCCGTTTTGGCCAAATAGAAAAGGCCATGCGGTTCATGTTTGACGAACTCTTGAACTTTATCAATGAGGCAAAATCAAAGGGCTCAGGCTCTGCGCTCTTCTGTGAAGACAAGAGAAAGTCACGCAACCTGGTTTGCCTTGACGTGCTGCACGAATTTCTGGCAACCGACATACAATCCTGGGAGACGGAAAAACCTGCTCAGTTGGTCGTTGATTTCATTGCCGGAATGACTGACTCCTTTTTCATCCGTTCCTTCGAAGAGCTCTTTTTGCCGCGTTCCGCCGTTTAACGTGGACCCGACTTGAGTCCCTTTTCATTCTCAAGACCCTCTTTTTTGTCTGCTTCCTTGCGTCAACAGTCGTTACAATCTTGAAGATCCTTGCGGAATAGATCCACGGACGCGCTGAGGTTCGGTCATGCGACAGGCTGCACTCGTTCTGCTCTTTTCTGCCGCTCTCGCCGGCGCCCCCGCGCCCGCCGATGAAACCCCCACCCCTTTCGAATCCGCCACGAAAGCCGACGCACCGCCCGCCGAACGCCTCTTCAGCGAATGGCACGCCCTCTACGTCGACGGCAGGAAAGTCGGTTACCACACGATGAACGTCCAGCGCCTGGCAGACGGCGGCTACCGGTTCCGCGACGAAACGTTCCTCAAACTCCGCGCCTCCGCCCACGACGCAAGGTCCTTTAAGATCGTCCAGGCCGACGTCGACCCCGACGGCTCTCCGCGCACCCTCGACTCGAGCGTCGCCGTCGGCTCCCGCGCCTGGCACGTCGCCGGCCGACGCCGAGGCAACGCCTTCCTCCTCGAGCGCACCGTCGGCGCCGACACCGTCTCCGCCGAGGTCCCCCTCGAAAAAAACCTCACCCTCCGCACCTGGGCCCTCCTCGCCTCCTTCTTCGGCGCCGCCGGTCCCGGAGGCACCGCTCGCTGGCTCGTCATCGACGAAAGCCTCGGCGCCGTCCTCCCCGACCCCTGCCTGGTCCACGTCCTCGGCCCGCAGACCGTCCCCGCCGGACCGGGAAAATCCCTCAGCGGAACCGCCATCGTCACCGCCGTCGGCCAGGAAATCGTCGCCCACCTCCTCGACAACCGCGGCCACACGCTCCGCAGCGTCTGGCAGTCCGCGCCAATCGTCGCCGAGGCCGCCGGTTTCGCCGAGGCCCGACGCCTGGATCTCCCGGAGGCCGGTCCGCGCGGACCGGCCATCCCGGGACTCGAGGCCGACCGCTACAAGAACGACCGCCTCGGCTACTCGCTCCGCGTACCGCCCTACCCCTTCGTCGCCTTCGTCGTCCCCGACGCCGACACCGTCTGCGTCGAGGACCTTACGGACGGTTCATCGGTCACCATCCGCCCGGCTGTCAATCCCCGCCTGGCGACCATCCATGCCGACGCCGCCGAACTCCTCCAGTTGGCCGACGTCGTCCACCAGCAATGGGCCGCCCGATTCGATTCCGTCGAAGCCCAGCCGCCCCGTGAAACCGAACTCGGCGGCCGCCCCGCTCGCCTCATCGAAGGAACCGTACGCCTCGGATGCGCGCGGCTGCACTTCCGCAACGTCTTCCTCGTCGGCGAAGGATTCGCCTACCTTGTAACAGCCGTCGCCGATCGCCCCCTCGACGAGAAGCGAGCCCTGACGGGCGCCATCCTCGCCTCCCTCCGCCTCGCACCGCCCGAGGGGCGGCTGCCGGTCCTCGTGAGCGGCAACCGCCTGCGAATCCCCTACTACGGCATCGAGATGGCCCGACCCGACGAGCGATGGAAGATCCCGCGGCACCTCGACGGCCCCGCGACGACGCTGGAACTGGCGCGCGAGGACCGCGCCGCCGTCGCCGTCCTCCGCATGCTCCCCGCCCCCAAAGACCAGCCGCTCGCAGACTTCGTCGCCGAACGCGCCCGCCTCGCCGCCGAAAACCTCCAAATCCAAAAGCCCCAGGCCCAGCCGACGACCCTCGGCGGACGTGACGCCCTTGAACTGAAGTACGCCGGCAACCTCCTCGCCGGCCGACCCGCCGAGTGCCGCACCATCTACGTGCCCCTCGGCTCCCAGGTGCTCGAACTGGTGCTCATCGCCCGCACCGGCGATCCCGGCGCGCCGGGACCCAAAGACCTCGAGACCATTCGCGCGAGCATCCGCTTCATCGAACCGCCGGCCGCCGATCCGAAGTGACGGGGAGGGCAAACGCCGTGCGCCGCCTGCTATCGGCTCCCGTATTCCTCGCCGCGTGTGCCGCCTTCGCCGCCGCACTTTGTGGCGCGGAGCCCGCCGACGACGCCCTGCCTTCTTCGCCCGCCTTTCTCATCTTCCCCGTCACGAGCGACGAGAAAGGGCTCGGCGACCAGGTCCGCCTGATGCTCCGCGCCAAGGCCCGCCGACTCGGCGCCGTCGTTTTCGACCCTTCGAGCGTCACCGAGGCCCTCGCCGGCGAAACCGTCTCCCTCGAAACGCCCCCCGAACGCCTCGCCCAACTCGCTCGCGACCGCTTCGCCGCCGATGTCGCCGTCGTCGGCCATGTCGCCGGCGCCGGACCCTACGAGATCCGCCTCCGCGTCGTCTATCCCGGCCAGCCGGCTGATGCCCGGACCGCCGAAAAGACGCTCGCCTGCGCCTACCACCAGGTCATTCCTCTCGAGGTCGCCAAGGTGGTCTACGACATCCTCGGCATCCCGATTCCGCCGGACCCGTGGCGCGAACTCCGCGGCGACCCCGACATCCAGCGCCGATGGCAGGAGGAACCCAACCTCGTCCACAATTCCGGTTTCGAGCAGGCGAACGCCGCCGGCGACGGGCCCGCCGATTGGCAACCCGTCGAAAAGGAAATGGCTTGGACCGCAAACCCCGACGGCCCGGGCAAGGTCCTCATGTACCGCATGAGCGCCGCAACCGCCGGGTCCTACGGCCTGGACTTCTACAGCGACTTTCTGCCCATCGAACCGGGCGCCGTCTATCGCTTCGCCTGCCGCTACAAGACCCTCGGACCCACCGTCAAAATCTTCCTCAAGGGCTACCGCCCGTTCGAGGCACGCGACGGCCAGCCGGCCCAGCGCCGCGAAACCTATCGCCGGCAGGTCCATCCGTCGGGCGGGCCCGGCGAGTGGCACACCGTCGAGGCCGACTTCGTCCCCTCCGCCACGCGCCCCGAACACGCCCCGACCTTCCTCCGGGTGGACCTCTACGCCTACTGGCCCGAGGGCGTCGTGTACTGGGATGACGTGGTCCTCAAGAAAGTCCGCGACGCCCCGCCCGGCCCGCCGCCCGCCCCGACCGATGCCGAACCCCTGAACACCGAATCGCTCCCCGAGGCCAAGGAGATGCCGTGAAGGTCCGCCGGTTCCATCGCTGGGACCTGACCTATGACGAAGCGGTTGCCGTCCAGCGCCGCCTCGCGGCCCGCGTTCGCGAGGGCCCGCCGCTCCGAAAAGTTGAGACGGTCGCCGGGGCGGATGTCTCTGCCGGACGCAAAGACGAAACGATCGCGGCCGTGGTCGTCGTCATGCACCTCGCGACGCTGAAAATCCTCGAAATCTCCCGCGCGAAGATGCGCGCCCGTTGGCCTTACGTCCCGGGCTTCTTGAGTTTCCGCGAAGCGCCGGTGGTGCTGGAAGCGTTCCGGCGGCTCAGGACACCGCTGGACCTTGTAATCTGCGACGGCCAGGGGCGGGCGCATCCCCGGCGGCTGGGTCTGGCGTCCCACGTGGGTCTCGCCCTCGGCGTGCCGACGATCGGCTGCGCGAAAAGCCGACTCGTCGGCGCCGTCCCGCGCGAGCCGGGCCGCCGGCGCGGCGGGCGGGCGCCGCTTATGGACGGCGGCGAACGGATCGGAACGGTCCTCCGGACGCGGACGGGCGTCAAACCCGTTTTCGTGAGCGTCGGCTATCGGATCGACCTGGCGAGCGCGGAGCGGTGGGTCCTGGCCGCCTCACCGCGCTACCGCTTGGCCGAGCCCATTCGCGCCGCCCATCGCCTCGTCACCGCGTACAAGGCCTCCCTGGGCGCAGGACAGGCGCGCTAACCGCAGCCCGAAGGGCCCCTTTCTTACATGGGGAGGACGCAGAGATCGCAGAGATAAGATTGGGAAACGGCGAACAGCGTTCGCCGTTCGAGCCGCGACCGTCAGGTCGCGGCCATCTTCCCTGGCGCCGAGCAATACTTCCGCACAGAGCACATGGACGGTCGTATAATAATGTAGGAACCAGAGAAAAGGGGCGGCCATGAAATGGGCGATTGGCGCGGGGTTAGGCCTGGCGCTCCTCACGCTGGCGGCGCGCGGAGGCCTGGGGCAAGGGATTTCGGACGGCGACCGCGGGGACAATGCGGAAAAGATCAAGGCGCTCGCAGAGCAAGTGACGACGGAACCGGCCGCGACCGAAAAGAGCGACGCAGCGACGCCGACCAAGACGGACGACGCGGAGGCGAAGCGCAAGGCCCGCGAGGAGGCGCTGCGGCGGGCGCAGGAGACGGCACGGACGCGGCGCGCGCTGGGAACGCCCTCGCGGGCGCTCGAGTTCAGCGCGGCGCCGCTCTCGCAAGTCCTCCAGATGCTGGCCGAGGCGGGCGGGTTCGCCGTCGTCTTCGACAAGGCGCTCGAAGAGGCGGGGATCGACCTTTCGACGCATCCCGTGACGATGCGCCTCGCGGGGATGCGGTACGAGGACGCGATTTACCTCCTCTTGCCGCGCGAGTGCGGGTACCGCGTGGAGGCGGGGTACGTGCTCGTGACGACGCTGGAGAAATCGTGGCTGCCGCTGAAGACGGTGGTCTATAGCGTGCGCGATGCGGTGACGGTCGTGCCGAACTTCGTGGGCCCGCGCTTCGAGATCGGGAACATCACGTCGCAATCCCAAGGGGGCGGGGGGACGAACATCTTCGGCAACCAGCCGGAGCAGCCGGAGGATGAGACCCAGGCGACGCCGGAGTGGATCGTGGATATGGTGAAACGCCACGTGCGGAACGAGAACGATCGGCGGATCGCGCCGTGGGACGACGAGGGCGGGCCGGCGACGATCCAGTACCTGCAAGGGAAACTCATCGTCAACCAGACGCCCCAGGGACATCGGGCGGTAGCGCGGCTGGTGATGGCGATTCAATGAGAGTGCGGAATGCGGAGTGCGGAATGCGGAGTAAACGGCGAACGGCAAACGGCACGGCGGGTGGTTTTTCGGTTGACGGGGCGGGCGGAGGGGCGATAACCTTTCGGGCATGAAACGGCGCGGCGGCATTTTTCGATTGGCGCGAGGGACCGCCGGAGGGTCCCAATTTCATCGCCACAGCCAATCCGCGAAATTCTCTTGTGCTCGCCACCCTCAGGGTGTATTCGTTCCATCGTAGTAACAGGAAAGAGATTGATGTACTGCTCGAACCTCGCTCTTGCATAAGAACAACCAGTGAGGGGATGGTGTTCCTATCATGTTCGCGAGTCCGGGACATCTGGTTCGAAAGGCATTTCTGTATTCCAAGGCGAAACTGCTACACTTCGTCCGAAAACCGCTAAATCGGCTTTCAATCCTCTGGTGGCTGTTTCTTGCAGGGCTTGTCATACTAGTAGGTGTTGCGCCGGTAATGCGTGAGCCGGGGCGTTCCTGGCTCGTGTGGGGAGACTGGATCGCTTCGTTCAAACTAACCGGCCCTGCTTTGCTGGCAGGCCTTTTGCTTAAGTGGCTTGACAGGGTGCGATTGCGTCTTGGTTTTACGAAGTCACTTAAGCGCTACTCGCGTCGCAGAAAACTGTGTACGGCACGTGCCGTGATGGAACTTTATCAGAACTCTCGAAATGGGAAATGGTCGGAGGCGGACATCCTCCATGTGCGGGAGATGATCCTGCAGTGCCTGCCAAGTTCGGTGGCACAGATAATAGGGGTTGACGAGCCCGATACCATCGTTGCGACTCTTCTGGATTTTTCCGGCGGTACCACGGACAAGATGACCGTGGCCGCACGGTCTACCTCGGAAAGACCTCGGGGAATCCAATATGATAGCAAAACACTTGTAGCGTGGGATGCCCTGAGCAATAATAGGGTTGCGGTAGAACACGACGTTCAGAAATCTGCTCGTTGGCGCGGGGTTGGACACCGGACTTACTCCTCCGTGATCGCAATACCGATAGTCATGGAGGACAGGGGGATTGCGGCGTTGAGCATAGACTCTCCAGATGCATACGCTTTTGCCGGGCGCGCGGCAGAAATAGAGATTTCCGTGCAACCTTATATCGCCGTTTTGGCTCTCACGTACCCCGTTGACAGCACCCACGTGAAATGTCAGTATGACCCCACACACGCTCCTTGGGGCAGGTGAGCATACTGCTAACGAAAGGGTAAACGATGCCACTCTGCGAAGAAAAGCCAACGGTCGACCCACAGCAAGTCCTCGACGAGGAGGGACAATCTGTCTTGCTGAAGATGGCGCGGGAAGGAAAAGTTGATGCCGTGCAAGTCGCCGATTTGTTGTCTTCTCATCTGGAAACCGGTGGTGAGAGACTGAAGCAGTTGATCATTGTGCTTACCGAGTCGATCCTGAAGTCATAAGAGGGATTCTTTTGCTTCCGATCGGAATCCCGTCTGGCATTACCCTAGGACCTAACCGCAATCGAAGGCTGGGTTCACTTATTCCGTTGGTGTTTCAAGCATTTTTTGCAGAATGCGTGGATGGGGCGCGGCGGGAAAAGCGGTTTTTCGGTTGACGGGGCGGGCGGAGGGGCGATAACCTTTCGGGCATGAAACGGCGCGGCGGAACCACGGTCCTGGACCTTACGGGCTAAAACCCGGGGCCGGTCCGCACACCGACAGACAAAGCAGCCTCGGGTGAAGAAGCCCGAGGCCGTTTCATTCAGCGAACCGAAGAACATGGAACAAGGAACCGCAGAAGTCGGAAGTGACGGCCAAGGCACGGCCGCGGTTCAAAGCCAATCCCATTTTCTCTGCGCTCTTTGTGGGCTTTGCGGTTAGAGTAACGGCCTGACAAACGACGAGGCGAGCGAGGAAGAGCATGGACGCGTACGACCCGAAGCGAATCGAGGCGAAGTGGCAGGCATGGTGGGACGAGCACGCGACGTTCCAGACGGACGGGCGGGCGCCGCGCGCGGAGAAGTTCTACTGCCTCACCATGTTCCCGTACCCCTCGGGGATGCTGCACGTCGGGCACGGTCGGAACTACATCATGGGCGACGTCGTGTCGCGCTACAAGATGATGCGCGGGTGCGAGGTCCTCTCGCCCATGGGATGGGACGCGTTCGGCCTGCCCGCCGAGAACGCGGCGATCAAGAATCAGAAACTCCCGGCGACGTGGGTCCGCGAAAACATCGCCTATATGAAGGGCCAGTTCCGCCGATGGGGCGTGGGATACGACTGGCGGCGCGAAGTGAACACGAGCGCACCGGATTATTACAAGTGGACGCAGTGGATCTTCCTGGTGCTCCACGAGCGCGGCCTGGCGTACCGCAAACAGGCGCCGGTGAACTGGTGCCCGAGTTGCCAGACGGGCCTCGCGAATGAGGAAGTGGTGGACGGGCGGTGCGAACGGTGCGGGGCGGAGGCGACGCTCAAGGATTTGCCGCAGTGGTTCTTCCGTATCACGGAGTACGCCCAGCGGCTGCTCGAGGACCTGGCGCTCCTGGAGAAGTGGCCGGAGACGGTCCGGACGATGCAGGCGAACTGGATCGGGCGCTCCGAAGGGGCGCGCGTGGACTTCCGGCTGGAAGACCCCGGCGCGCCGGGGCTGCCGATCTTCACGACGCGTCCGGACACGCTCTGGGGCGTGACGTTCATGAGCCTCGCGCCGGAGCATCCGCTGATTGCGAAACTGGTGGCGGGGACGAAGCGAGAGAAGGAAGTGCTGGCGTTCTCAGAGCGTGCGCGGCGTCAGGGAACCGTAGCGCGGAGCGACGCGGCGGTGGAGAAGGAAGGCGTCTGGACGGGCACGTACTGCGTGAATCCGGTGAACGGCGAGAAGGTGCCGCTCTGGGTGGCCAACTACGCCCTCATGGAGTACGGAACAGGGGCGGTGATGGCGGTACCGGCCCACGACCAGCGGGACTTTGAGTTTGCGAAGAAGTACGGCCTGGCGATTCGCGTGGTCATCCAACCGTCCGAGCCCGCCGCGGAAGCGGCGGGTCAGTCTCCCGGCGCTGGCCCCACCCTCCGCCCCGAAGACTTGACCGAAGCGTATGTCGGCCCGGGGACGATGGTCAACTCCGGGGCGATGAGCGGCACGCCGACGCCGGAGGGCATCCCGGAGGTAATCCGCTACCTGGAGCGGAAGGAGATGGGGGCGGGGACGGTGAACTACCGGATCCGCGACTGGCTCATCAGCCGGCAGCGGTACTGGGGCGCGCCGATTCCGATCGTTCACTGCGCCAAGTGCGGCGAGGTTCCGGTGCCGGTCGAAGCGTTGCCGGTCCAGTTGCCGCCCGAGACGGAAGTCGAGTTTCCGCCGCGAGGCGAAAGCCCCCTGGCGAAGGTCAAAACGTGGGTTGAGACGCGGTGCCCGAAGTGCGGTGGGCCGGCGCAGCGGGAGACGGACACGCTGGCCCAGTGGCTCTGCTCGTGCTGGTATTTCCTCAGGTACACGATGAACGACGCCGAGCGCAAGGCGACCGGCAACGCGAAGCCCTTCGACCGGGCGGCCGTGGATTACTGGATGCCGGTGGACCAGTACATCGGCGGCGTGGAGCACGCGGTGCTGCATCTCCTCTACACGCGGTTTATCTGCAAGGTTCTCCATGATGCGGGGCACGTGGGGTTCTGCGAGCCCTTTGCCGCGCTCTTCACCCAGGGGATGATCTGCAAGCAGTCGCCGAAGACGGGCAAGTTGGAGAAGATGTCGAAGTCGAAGGGAAACGTCGTCTCGCCGGACGCGGTGATTGAGGCGTACGGGGCGGACACGCAGCGGCTCTATACGCTCTTTGTCGGCCCGCCGCAGAAAGACGCCGAGTGGCAGGACGACGCGGTCGTCGGCGCCCGGCGGTTCCTTGAGCGCCTATGGCAATTGGTATCCGACGTGCGGCGGAATGACTGGCCTTCTTCCTTCCTTCTCACAAAAGGGCACAACCCTGTTGAAAGTGGGCCCGGCTTGCTCGACACTCTTTGGCATGAGGGCAACCGCTTGATAAAACTAGTCACAGAGGATATTGAGGTTAATTGGCAGTTCAACACGGCCATCGCCAAAATTATGCAGTTCTCGAACTCATTGGGAATTTTACGCGGGTTGTTTGCACGAATGGACCAAGGGAGACATGAGGCACAACAAGCGGGATTCGACGCCGAAAAGCCTGACCCGGAAACGGGTTTCTCGTATGTTACCGCGGCCATTCTAGCAGGGAGTCAGCAACAATATGTTCCCTTGACGCGAGGCGTACCGTTTACCTTCAATGCTGTACGTCATAAGAAAGCAGATGAACAGCCAGGCCCCACCTGCCTATGGGATTACCCCGAAATCCGATTCGCAATTGAAACAATGGTCCGGCTCCTGCACCCCTTCGTGCCGCACGTCACGGAGGAACTTTGGGAGGCGCTGGGGCACGAGCCTTCGGTCCTGGCGGCCGGGTGGCCGGAGTTTGACGAGGCGGCGTGCGCGGAAGACGTCCTGGAAATTCCGATCCAGGTGAACGGGAAGTTGCGCGCCCGCATCACCGTCCCGGCCGACGCGTCGGAAGAGGCGGTGCGCGAGGCGGCGCTTGGGAGCGAGCGCGTCAAGGAAGTGCTTGGCGGCGCGACCGTGCGCAAAGTGATCGTCGTTCCCGGGCGGCTGGTGAACATCGTGGCAAAGTAGGACGGCGGCCCGGCTTCGTTCGCTTGCGCGAACTTCGCCGTGGCAAGCGGCGGAGCGCGGCGGCAGGCCTTGTCCCCTTTCACGGAAAATATCGCTTGACAGGAAGCAAGTTGCCGATAGAATTAGGATGACAGGCGTGGCATTATAAAGCCCGAAGGGGACTCCATGAAGGCGTTCAATACCAAAACGGCCGGCCGGGTCACGGGGGCAAGCCAAAAGCAGCTGATCTATTGGGACAAGACGGGTCTGGTGAGGCCCTCGGTGGCGGGGGCGTCGGGGCGCGGGAGCCGACGGCTCTATTCTTTCCTGGACCTGATTCAGATTCGCGTGGCCAAGGAATTGAGGGAACAAGGCCTGAGCCTTCAGAAGTTGCGGAAGGCGATCCACGTGCTCAAAGAACATCCGGACCAGATGCGGCATCCGCTGGCGGAACTGAGACTGATTACGGACGGGAAGGCGCTCTTCCGCCTGACGAGCGACCCCGAAGCGCTGGAGGATATTCTAAAGCGCGGCCAACTGGTGTCGGCGCTGGCCATCAAGCCGCAATACGATTACGTGCGAGAACGCGTGGTCAAGACCATTCGCAAGGCGAAAGAAAAGGTGGTCGTCTCAGGCAAGACCTACACCGTTCTTGTGGAGGCGGACGTGGTGGACGGGGGATTCATTGCCGAATGCCCCGCCCTGCCGGGATGCGTGACGGACGGCGAGACGCCTGAAGCAGCCGTGCGCAACGCGCGCGAAGCCATCGCCGACTGGCTGGCGGCCGGCGAGGGGAAACACCTTGCCAAGGCTGAGTAGCCTTCCCACCTCCAGAGTCCTCAAGGCTTTCGAGCGCGCCGGTTGGCAGATGCGCCAAGGCGGAAAGCACATGGTGCTGACGAAGCCCGGTATCGCGGCCCGGCTGACGATTCCCCGGCACCGGACGGTCAAGCAGGGCCTGCTCCTGAGGCAGATCAAGAACGCGGGATTGACGGTGGAGGAGTTTCTCGCTCTGTACCGATGAGCGCCGGCTCAGGTGCGCAAAGTGATCGTCGTTCCCGGGCGGCTGGTGAACATCGTGGCAAAATAGGGGGGCGATAGGGAGGGTCGCATGTCGAGAGCCGAACTATTCAGCCGCCGCCATTGCGCGGCGCGCCTTCCGCTGGCGATTGTCGCGCTGTCGCTCGTATTGCTTGCGGCCATCGGTTGGAAGTCCCGGGCCGGCGCGCTCGTTCTTTTGGCGGCAGGCTTGGCCGCCGAGGCGCCGAAGTCGGCGCCGGACGACAAGGCCCCCGCCGCGCCCGAGCCTTCCGCCTACGAGCCCACCTCCGCCTACACCGTCCGCGAAATCGAGGGCTGGAAGGTCTACGTCCACAACCGGCTCCTCGAGGGCGAGAAGAAGGCGCTTGGCGACGAGACCCTCAAACTCCTCGGCGTGCACCTCTATAACGTCAACCGCATGGTCCCCCGGCCCGCGCTCGATAAACTTCATGCCGTTCGCATCTGGGTCGAGGCCGACAACCCCAAGGTCGGGTGCATGTGCTACCACCCCTCGCGCAAGTGGCTGGAGGAGCACGATTTCAACCCCGCGAAGGCCGGGACGGTCGAACTCGGGAACCCCCGGAGGTTCCTCGACTTGACGCACCACCAGTGGGCGATGGTCCAACATGAACTCGCCCATGCGTATCATCACCAGGTCCTGGGATATGACAACCCCGACATCAAGGCGGCGTACCAGGCGGCTATGGAGTCGAAGACGTACGAGTCGGTCCTCCGCTTCGACGGGGCGAAGACGCGGGCCTACGCCGCCGAGAACGACCAGGAGTATTTCGCGGAACTCACCGAGGCGTACTTCGGCACGAACGACTTCTACCCCTTCGTGCGGGCGGAGATCAAGGAGTTCGACCCGACCGCCTTCAAGATGCTCAAGAAAGTCTGGGGCAAGCCGTGAGCGCAGCCGCGGTGGACATTCGGTCGCCGGCCCCTATACTTACAGGAGTATGGCCGCGCCGCAGGACAACTCGCCGCAGGCCTGGATTACGGACGTGGAGTTCGAGCGGACGGATCCCGTTCGCCGGCTGCTCCGGGCCTGCGTCGGCAACCCCATCGCCAACTATTTCCCGCACTTTGTCCAGCGGCTGGTGCTGCACCTGATGCGGAGCGAATTGGCGGCCGCCACGTGGACGGACCCCGGCGGCTGGGAAAGCATGGTCCTCAGTTACGCGGACCGTCATCGGCGTCTGGCCGACCGACTACTCTGCACTTTTGGCACGATGCCGGCGGCGCTTCGCAATCGGCGTCGCCTGGCGGCGCGGGTGATTGCGCGGCTGATCGACGAGGCCCCCTCCGAGCCGGTCGAGATTCTGTGCCTGGGGGCGGGCCCGGGCCACATCGTGAACGACGCCATGCGCGAGGCCCGCCGCCGGGCCCACGCCACGCTGGTGGACCTTTCGAGCGGGGCGTTCGACTACGGCCGGCGCCTGGCCGAGGAAAGCGGCCAGCGGGAGTGCGTCCGGTTCATCCAGGGCGACGTGCGCGACGTGGCGGGCATGCTCGACCGCCCGCCGCACATCGTCAAGATGCTCGGCATCTGCGAGTACCTCGCCGACGCGTGTGTGACCGAGATTGCGCGGACGTTGGCCGGCGTCATGCCGGAGGGTTCCTGGATCGTCCTCAACAGCCTGTCGAAGGCCCACGGGACGAACCGGTTCTTCCGCCGCGTGCTGGGCCTGCGGATGATCCACCGGAGCCCGGACGAATTGGAGGCGTTGCTTCGGCCGGCGGGGTTCACGGATTTCACGGCGCTGCCCGAGCCGATGGGCGTTTACCACGTCATCATCGGGCGCAAGGGAAGCTCCGCGGAGAAGTAGAATGCGAGGGGCACGCGCGGCGAAGAACCCCTTCGACAACGCTGCGCTCGGTGCAGAGTGTGACCCGTTGCTTCCGCAGCGTGCTCGAAAGACGGTTGGGAAGGAAGTCCCAGGCCGCCGCCCGGACCTTCTTCAGGAGTGTTTCGGCGGCCGTCGCATTCTCGGGGAAAGTGGTCGCTCCGGACGTGGACGCGTGTGCCGTTCGGCAGACGCGGCGGGCCCGAGCCACAATACCCATTGAGCCACCCGCGGCTCGGGCGATCGGTGGTCGCCCTTACCAGGACTTCAGCGGTGGGTCCAGCGTCAGGGTGAACTGATTCACCAGATCGGTCTTGTAGGTCTTCAGGTCCGGCGAGTAGGTCTTGACCTGGACGGTCTTCCCATCCGGGAGGAACTCGATGAGGCGAAGGAACGCATCGCCGCCCCGGGTGTGCATCTGGAAGTTGACGAGCATCTGGTGGACCGTGTTTTCGCGGTCGCCCTTGCTGGAAAGCATTCCCAGCCCATCGCCGAGGACGTGCCCATTGATGACCAGGACCATGTTGGGGTGCTTTTTGACGAGTTTCTGCCAGAGTTCCTCGCCGTCGTTGACGCCGCCCGGCAGGCCTGCCGTCGGGTAGGAGTGGGGGTTCCAGGCCTGCGAGGCCCCCTTCTGGGCCCAATCGTAGCGCGTATCGTCGGAGTACAGATACGCGTGGGTGATGAGAATCCCTCTGCGGTCGGAGTGCTCGCGGAGGATTTTGTCGGCCCAAGCGACCACCTCGTCCCGCGGTCCCCACTCCAGGGCCAGAACGATCCAATCCGTCCCCCCCGCGCTGAAGAGGTGATAACTGTTATCCGCCTTTCCCTCCTCGAACGTTCCTCCGAAGGTCGGCCATTTTTGGAACATGTCCACGGGGAAGTATTGGTGAAAGAGCGTCTCGCGGGTGCGTGACCCTCCGTCGGGACCGTAATCATGGTTCCCCGGCGCGATCGCATAGGGCGCCAGGCCGTTGAGTTTGAAGAGGGACCGTTTGGCCACCTCCCACTGGGGTTCGTTGTTATTGTTGGTGACGTCGCCCAGGTGAAGGACGTAGGCGATGTTGCGGGCCTGGCGGTTTTCGACGATCCACTCCGCTTGGGCCTCGAAGAGCGTCGGATAGGACATGGCGTAAACCTGGGTATCGGGCAGGACGACAAGCGTCCAGGAACCTTTGACGAACGGCGTCGGCGCCGGGGCTTCGGACGGCGGCGCGGGGACGGCTTCCGGCGCCTCGCCCCGCGCGGGGTTGGCGCGGGCGGCCGGGACCGGCGGCGCCGCCCCGGCGCTTCGCCATCCGGCCATCAGGATCGCCCCTGCCAGGAGCAAAACGGACCGTGTTCTCATCGGCCGACACCTCCTTGTCGCAAGCCTCCTGCGTCCTTAAACGCGACAGGGGAGAGGAGGATGCGGCGAAAATCCGCCGCGAACCAGTCCCCAGGCCATACTTCGTATCCCGCATTCCGCAGCGCGCTCACTCCCGCCACTCGAACGGCCGCGGAGCGATGAGGTACAGACGCCTGAGCGCCACATTGCACAAAAGGCCCAGCGCCAGGAAGGAACTCACCAGACTCGACCCGCCGTAACTCATCAGCGGCAGGGTGATGCCCGTGACGGGCATCAGGCCGATCGACATCGCGATGTTGAGGAAACTCTGGGCCGCAAAGAGCGCCACGACGCCGACGACGAGCAGTTTGCCGAAAGGCTCGGTCGTCGAAAAACTCACGTCCACGCCGAACAAGCACAAGAGGCCGTAGAGAAAGACAATGGCGACCGCGCCCAGGTAGCCGAACTGTTCCGCGACGACGGGGAAGATGAAGTCGGTGGCGGCCTCGGGCAGCAGGCCGTGGCGGGTCTGGGTGCCCCGGAGCCAGCCGCGACCCCACAGGCCGCCCGAGCCGACAGCGATCTTGGCCTGGAAGAGTTGGTGGCTGGGTCCGGCCAGGAGCGTGCCGAAGAACTGGCGGAGGGCGTCGAAACTTTTCGGGTTCGGGCCTTCTTCGAGCGAGGCGAAGAGGTGGCGTCGCGCGGCGGCGAAGTCGGCCTGGTCCTCGCCCCAGGAGAGGCGGGTCGCGAGGCGCCAGAGACGGAACCGCCACATGCCGGTGATTTCGCGGACGAGGTCGGTCTTCTGGTCGTCCGAAAGGCCCTGCCTCGGCCTCGCGATGGCGGGTGCGGCGGCCTGGCTGCCGGGCGCTTCGGATGGCTCTAGATCTTCGTCGGCGGGTTCGGCGCGGGCGACGGCGAAGTGGAGGCGCTCGGCACACCCGTGCAGCAACCACGAATCAATCCGCATCCGCTGATACTCATGCATCGAGGCGTAGAAAACGGGGACGCAGAGCAGGCCCAAGCCCACGATCGCCGCCAGGTGTTTCGCCCGCGCCCCCGCCGCAAACAACATCAGAAACAGGACCGGCAGAAACATCATCGCGGTCCCGAGGTCCGGCTGGTAGAGCACCAGCGCGGTCGGCACGAGGGCCATTGCGAACGGCACCAGAAGACCCCAGAAGCGGCGGTAGTTCTTGCGGTAGCGCAGGTAATAGGCCAGTGACATGATGAAGGCGATCTTCGCCAGTTCCGACGGCTGAACCTTCTGATCCGAACCCGGAATACAGATCCAGGAATACGCATTATTCGTTGGGTAGATGATGCCGGGAATCTCGATGCGAAGGAATCGCATGGCGGCCAGGAGAACGAGCAAGGCCAGCGTCAGTGCGTAGAACCAGTAACTCCATCGCGCCAGGCGCGTGTAGCCGGGCAAAAGCGCCAGCCCGAAGACGACGAGGGCGACGGCGAGGAAGACCGTCTGCTTGGCGGCGCGGGTGTCGGCGAAGGGGATCGGCTCGGCGCCGCCGCACGTCGCCGAATAAATGCCCGCGACGCCGAGCGCCGCCAGCGCCAGGACCGCCAGCATCATGACCCAGGGAAATCGGTACCAGTATTCGCTTCGAAACACGCGTTCACCTTCGAGCCGCGAACGCCTGCCCTGTGGGTCAGTTCGCGGTGATGTTCGCATAAAATCTTGTGAGTCGAGCGGGACGCAGTATAATCGCTATCTCGGGGTCCGGCTACATGAATCAGCGAACGCGGCGATCGGCGCGAGGCAATAAGCCCAGGGTCGCCACGGCGACCAGGGATTGGAATCCCTGGGCTTCGGTGCGGCGCACCTGGCAACCGGCAGCGGCTGTCGCGCTGGTGCTCCTTGCCGGATGCTCCCGCCTCCAGCAGGCGAACGCCCGCCTGGACGCCATCGCAAGCGACCAGGCGCGCGGCCTCGTGCGCGACTGCCTGTGGAAGCACGGCTCGGTGTACCGGTGGGTCGAGCACGAGACCGTCCGGTGCGAAGTGGAGCGGATCGAGCACGCGCCGGGCGGCGACCGTGTGAGCCGAGAGGTCTGGGTCCTCGACACGGCCGGCGGGCGGGTCCGCATCGAACAGCCGGACGCCGACCGCGTCATCGTGGCGAACGACCTGGGCGTGGGCCTTTTCGTCGGCGGCAAGCGCGCCGGGGACC
>Ga0307378_10003959_pt1 | contig 21471 bp, 22 predicted proteins | sample UN1MG_FD_202238 | JGI IMG/M metagenome (GOLD analysis project Ga0307378, IMG submission 202238) | Soil microbial communities from Risofladan, Vaasa, Finland - UN-1 | ecosystem: Environmental > Terrestrial > Soil > Coastal area > Acid sulfate soil | place: Finland: Risofladan, Vaasa | collected...
CTCTGCACGCCCAGGCCGTCGACCAGCTTTTTGCCGGCGGCGGCCATGGCTTCACGGCGCTCGAGGTCCAGCGGGGCGATCGCATCCCTGAAAGAGTCCAGGGTCAGGGCTTCCAGTTTGCCGAATGCAAGGCCGGCCTGGTGTTCGGCCCAGGAGGCAGCCAGGGCTTCCTGGGCGGGATCCTGGCAGAAATAGATGGCCGGGGTTCCCGCGGCGGCGGCTTCCAGGATTTCCTCCCCGGCCGGGACCAGGGCCAGGTCGGCCTCGAAATAGGCGCGGGCCGGGCTTTCGCTCCTACCGCAAAAATGGCTGCCGGGATAAATTTTCATCAGGTTGCGCTTGTCGGCTTTTTTCAGGTTCAATCCCGGCGCGATCTTCATCTTGAAGCGCAGGCGGTGCAGGGTGTCGACGAGTCGGCGCAGGTCGCGGTAGGCCAGCAGGTCGCCCAGGCTGATAAAAATATTTTTTATGTTTTTGCGGTATTTTCTTCTGGCTTTTTGGAAATGGCGGAACTTGTGATGCAACAGGGCGTATGCCGGGCCGGAAAGAACGATCTGTCCGTCCTCAGTCCGGGTTTCCGTTTCAATCAGCGGCTGCACAAGGATGTCGACCGGCTGGCGAATGGCGCCGGCGGCGCTGATGATCTGGATGGTCTTCACCCCGGTTCTCCTCGCTTTCTCCATGAGGGAGTTTTCGGCAACGAAAAAATGGGGCAGGTTGAAGACGACGGCCTTGACCCCATCAAGGTCCATGGCGTCAGGGTCCTTGCCCAGCGTGAAGGGAATGCTTTGCGATGCCAGGAATTTAGCCGTTTTCTTTTCTTCGCGGCTGCAGATGCGCACCGGGTTGTTTTTTTTCAGCAGGGCGGCCAGCCAGGCGCAGCGACGCAGGGGCCGCAGGCCGGTTTGCGGTGCGAGGTCGGCGCGAAAGACGATCATTTAGCCCAGGACTTCTCTGATCTTCTCCATGGCGGAATCGATGTCGGCCTTGCCGATGACCAGTGGCGGTGCGAAGCGGATGATCCAGTCGTGGGTCTCCTTGCAGAGCAAGCCCTTTTCTTTCAAAGCGGTGGTGTACTGGCGGGCCTTGCCGGCCGCTTCGTGCAGGACCACGCCGATCAGCAGCCCTTTGCCGCGCACCAGTTTAATTTTTGTCGTTTTTTTCTGAAGATCTTTCAATTGGCTCATGAAATAATCGCCCATCTCGGTGGCGCGCTCGGCCAGTTTTTCATCCATCAGCACGTCGATCGAGGCCGTGGCCACGGCGCAGCCCAGGGGGTTGCCGCCGAAGGTGGATCCGTGGGTGCCGGGCTTGAAGATCCCCAGCACATCCTGGTTGGCGGCCACGGCGCTGACCGGGAATACCCCGCCGCCCAAGGCCTTGCCCATGATGATGATATCGGGATCTACATCTTCGTACTGGTAGGCGAACAACTTGCCGGTGCGGCAAAAGCCGGTCTGGATCTCATCCACGGCCAGCAGGATGTTGTGCCTCTTGGCGATCGCCCCCAGCCCTGCCAGGAAGCCCTGGTCGGGGACGACTACGCCGGCTTCACCCTGGATCGGTTCGACCATGATGCCGACGGTGTTTTTATTGACCGCCATCTCCACTGCTTTCAGGTCGTTGTACGGCACGATCTTGAAGCCCGGGGTATAGGGACCGTAATAATCGTGGCCTTCGGGGTCGGTGGAAAATGAGACGATGGTGGTGGTGCGGCCGTGAAAGTTGTCGGCAAAAACGATGATCTCGGCTTGGTCGGTTGCCACCTTCTTGACCAGGTAACCCCACTTGCGCATGGTCTTGATGGCCGTCTCCACGGCCTCGGCTCCGGTGTTCATAGGCAGGATCATCTCTTTTCCGGTTAATTCAGCCAGTTTCCTGGCGAAAAGGGGCCAGCGGTCGTTGAAAAAGGCCCGCGAGGTCAGGGTCAGGATGTCTGCCTGGTCTTTCAGGGCCTTGATGATGGCGGGGTGGCGGTGGCCCTGGTTGACGGCCGAATAGGCCGACAGCATGTCGATATAGCGCTTGCCTTCCGGGTCTTCCACCCAGATGCCTTCGGCTTTGGCGATGACCACTTCCAGGGGGTGATAGTTGTGGGCGCCGTAATGGTGCTCGATATCCATTAATTCCTGAGAACTGTATTTTTGCATAAAATCACCTCGTTTTAATTTGAATTTTATTGTAGCAGTTTAAATTATTTCGTCAAGAGGTGAGAGAAGAGGGTATCCGGCATGCATTGGCCGCAGAAAAATAGCGGACGAAATGTTCAAGGGTTAAAGAGTTGAAGGGTTGAAGAGTTAAGAATTGGGGGAAAACGCCAATTGAATCGACTGATTGCTTCTAACCCATCAGCCCTTTAACTCATGAACTCTTTAACTTCTTTTTTTGTCGGGCTTGATTATTTTTAACGAAATCGGTATATTTTTGTATAGTGCAATAAATTGCCGCTGAGGAGGTCAAGGTGAAAGTTGAAAAGATTCTCGAAAGCAAGCCCAGCATGGTGTTTTCAGTCCATATTGACGCCATCGTCAGCGATGCCTTGCAAAGCATGAATGAAAAAAATATCGGTGCTGTAATGGTGATCGACAGCCAGGAAAATATTCAGGGCATCGTTAGTGAAAGGGATATCATGCACAACTGTTTCCGCAGCCAGGCCAATGTCAAGGGGCTGGCCATCCGGGATGTCATGACCCCGCGCGCCAAACTGCTGGTGGCCCGAGCCGAAGACGACATCAACGACCTGATGGGGGCCATGACCCAGAACCATATCCGCCACATCCCGGTGGTCAATGACCAGGATAAGGTTGTGGGCATGGTATCCATCGGCGACATCATCAAGGCGATGATCAAGGACAAGGACTACCAGATCCGGCATTTAAAAGACTATATCGAGAGCAAGTACCCTTTGTAGGGCTCGGTTTACGGTTCACGGTGTACGGTTGACGGAAAGAAAAGCACCAATACCCAAGCACCAAATTCCAAATAAGCTCCAAGCACCAATGACCCAAACGAAGAAACAGGCACTTGTCGATGAGTAGATGAGTTGATGGGGCAATCGCACTGACAGCTAACTCTTGCTGCTTTTTTAACCCATCTACCCATATACCCTTTTACTCATTTACTTCATTGTTTTGGACATTGGAATTTGGGAATTGGAATTTATTTGAGATTTGGTGTTTGTGATTTGGAATTTTCTATTCTTATTATTGTCTTTTTCTTGCCGTAAGCCGTCTACCGTCCACCGTGTGCCGATTTCTTTTCCATGAGCACCTGGTCGCTGAACCATTGCCAGATCGCCTGGTGGAAAGCGAGGCTGGGCGGGTTCGCCCCCAGGAAGGACAGGGGGTTGAAGTCAAGGGGAGCGCCGGTCTGGCGGCGCTGGAAAAGGCCTTTGCGGTAGAGGGTGTGGCGCTCAGGGTGAAATTGGATGCCCAGAACGTTGGCAAAGAGGCGGTGTTCTATGGCTTCAACGATTTTTCCGTCCAGTGAAGTGGCGGTCACGCGCAAATGGGAGCCCAGCTTGGCGATTGCCTGGTGGTGGGCCGTGGCCACGAAGGGAAGATCGCCAATTGAAAATCCCATCTTGCGTACAAAAACGCTGTCCTCACCAAGGCGGATGCGATGGAACGTCATCATCAGTTCCGGATCGTTGGGGAAGAGCTTTCCCAGGTAGACTCCCGAATGGACCCGGTCGGGAGCTGCTGCCAACACTTCTTCCACCGTCTTTTGGCCGTACACTTCGCTGGGGATGTCCTGGATCAGGCTGCCGCCGGCGGCTACGTTCAGGCTTTGGGCCCCCAGGCAGATGGCCAGCAGGGGGAAATCCCTGCGCCCGGCCAAAAAAGGGGTAAAGACCGGGTTCCTGCTGCCGCCCAGCAGGTGAAAAAGAAAAGAGAGCTCGTAAAAGGAGCGAACCGGCGTTGTGGGCTCGGAAAGCAAGCTGATACCTTGGCCGTACAGCGCTGGAGGAATATCCATGCCCCCGGTGAAGAGGATGGCGCTTGCTGAGGCGAATATTTCCTTGAATTGAGCGGTCCAGAGGTTTTCCTGGAACAGGTCCTTGGCGTCCACCCGGCCCGTTATTTTTCGGAATTGTACCCAGGTGATCCGGTTCTGCTGCACGTAAGTGAAGGCTTCCTGGTACGCTTTGGCTTCCTCCTCATTGGCGAGTTCGTCCTCGTGGTAGATCCCCAGCAACACCAGTGATTTCAACGGTATGATGTTTTTTTCGTACAATTCCACTATGTTTTGAACCTGGAAGAGAGTGGGATGGGTCATGACGATGACCGGCGCTAAATCATCTCCCCATGACCTCGCCGTGAGAGCCAGGCCGATCAGCAGCAGAAAAATCCATGTCAGGTTCTTTTTTTTCATGAATACCCCCGAAATATATTTGTGGGTTCCAGCGGTTGATTTGAGGATGAAGGAGAGGCCCGCGGGCCTCTCCCCTTATCTCATTCGCTGAATTTTTTTAAAAGCAAAGAAGCGTTGGTGCCGCCGAATCCGAAGGAATTGGACAGGGCGTAGGGGATCTCCCGACTGAGGCCCTGGTTGGGGGTGTAGTTCAGGTCGCACTCTTCATCCCGGGTTTCATAATTGATGGTCGGCGGGATAAAGGAGTTGGCGATGGCCAAGGTGGTGAATGCGGCCTCGGCGCTGCCCGTGGCGCCCAGCATGTGCCCGGTCATGGATTTGGTCGAACTGATGGCCAGCTTGGCGGCATGACCGGCGAAAAGACGCTTGATGGCATAGGTTTCCAGCTTGTCGTTGAGTTCCGTTGAAGTGCCGTGGGCGTTTATGTACACGATGTCTTCGGGTTTGATTTGGGCGTCAGCCACGGCCATTTTCATGGCCCTGTAGGCGCCGTCTGCTTCGGGATCCGGGGCGGTCATATGGAAGGCGTCGCCGGTGAAGCCGTAGCCGGCGACCTCGGCGTAGATCCTGGCCCCCCGGTTGTGGGCGTGTTCCAGGGATTCCAGGACCAGTACCGCGGACCCCTCGGCGATGACGAAGCCGTCGCGGTTCTTATCGAAGGGCCGCGAGGCCTTTTCCGGCTGGTCGTTGCGGGTGGAAAGGGCGCGCATGGCGGTAAAGCCGGCCACGCCCAGCGGGGTGATGGGATACTCGGCGCCGCCGGCGATCATGATGTCGGCCTCGCCGCGTTGGATAATGCGCGTCGAGTCGCCGATGGCGTGGGTGCCGGTGGCACAGGCGGTGCAGTTGGCCAGGTTGGGGCCTTTGAAGCCGAACTTGATGGATACCTGGCCGGCGGCGAGGTTGGCGATACAGGCCGGCAGAAAGAAAGGAGATATCCGGTCCGGCCCCTTTTTCATCAATATTTCCTTGTTGATCTCGATGGTATGGATGCCGCCGATGCCCGAACCGATATAAATGCCCGCCCTCTCTTTATCAATGATGTTTATGTCCAGCCCGGAATCCTTGACCGCCTCTTCCGAAGCGATCAGGGCGAACTGGATAAAGGGATCGAATTTTCTCAGGTCTTTCCGGTCAAAGTACTGGTGCGCATCGTAGTTCTTGATTTCTCCGGCGATCTGGCTGGCATGCCGACTGGCGTCGAAGTGGGTGATCTTGCCGATGCCGCTTCGCCCGTTCTTGATGTTGTCCCAGTTTTCATCCTTGTTTTTTCCCGTGGGTGTGATCAAACCGATCCCGGTGACGACCACCCTTCGCAAAGGTATGGTTTTGCTGATAAAGAGATTCATGTTTATAAAAGGGATTTACTGGGCTTTTTTCAGGACGTAGTCAACGGCCGATCCCACGGTCGTCAGCTTTTCAGCTTCTTCCTCGGGGATTTTGAGCTCGAATTCATCTTCCAGGGCCATGATCAATTCCACCTGGTCCAGGGAATCGGCGCCCAGGTCTTCGACGAACTTGGCCTCTTCGGTAACCTGATCTTCGCCGACATTCAGCTTCTCGGCTACAACAGCTTTTACTTTAGTCAGGATTTCTTCTTTTTTCATTTTTTCCTCCTTGGATTTTAAATCAATAGTCCGCCGGAAACGTTCAGAACCGTTCCAGTTATATATTGAGCGGCAGGCGATGCCAGAAAATAAACGGCTTCCGCCACATCTTCCGGTGTACCCGCTCTTTTGAGTGCGATCTGCGCAATGTAGGCCTCTTTGACATTTTCAGGGAGCTTTTCTGTCATTTCGGTCAGGATAAAGCCCGGGGCCACGGCGTTGACCGTGATGTTGCGGCTGCCCAGCTCGCGGGCCATGGATTTGCTCAGGGCGATGATCCCGGCCTTGGAGGCGGCGTAATTTGCCTGGCCCGCAGTACCCAGGATGCCGCTGACCGAGGCCAGGTTGACGATGCGGCCGAAACGCTTTTTCATCATCTCCTTGGCGGCGAACTGGGAACAGAGGAATGTTCCCTTGAGGTTGATGCTCATGACCAGGTCCCAATCGCTTTCCCCCATGCGGATAGAGAGGTTGTCGCGGGTGATGCCGGCATTGTTGACCAGGATATCGACGGAGCCGAAGGCGGCCATGGCCTGTTTGATCAATTCTTCGGCGTCATGGCTTTTGGAAACGTCGGTGGTAACGGCCAGGGTGCGCACGCCTGTCTCTGCGATTTCCCGTGCGGTTTTGCCGGCTTCCTCGCCCATGATGTCGGAAATGACGATGTTCATCCCTTCCCTGGCCAGGCGCCGAGCGATGGCTTTGCCAATGCCGCGGGCCCCGCCGGTGACGATCGCGCTTAGAGCCGTATCAGACATATTTCAGCTCCTTTATGGTTTTCTTCATTTTGCCGATCTCCAGCGATATTTTTTCCAAAACCTTTTCAGAAACGAATTTGTAGCTGAGAGAAATGGCGTTCTTGATGGCCTTGGCGTTGGAGCTGCCGTGGCCGATGATAACAATGCCGTTGACGCCCAGCAGCAGGGCGCCGCCATATTCGGCATAGTCGAGTTTCTTTTTGATGCGTTTCAGCGATTTTCCCAGGAAGAAGAAACCGATTTTGGAAAAGATATTGGACATGATCTCTCTCTTCAACATGGAGAGCATGACATCCACCACGCCTTCGGAAATCTTCAGGGCGACGTTGCCGGTGAAGCCGTCGGTAACGATCAGATCGGCTTCGCCGATATATACGTCGCGGCCTTCGACATTGCCGATGAAATTGATTTCCAGCTGTTTGAGCAGGTTGTGGGTGCTTTTGGTCAATTCGTTGCCCTTGACCTCCTCTTCGCCGATGTTCATCAGGGCAATGCGCGGATTCTCGATGCCGTAAATGCTTTCCAGATACACTTTGCCCATCAGGGCGAACTGCACCAGGTTGTGGGGCTTGGAATCGGTGTTGGCGCCAACGTCGACCAGGAGCGAATTGCCCTTCAGGGTGGGGATCATAATGGCCAGGGCCGGGCGGTCGATGTTTTTCAAGGAGCCCAGAATGGTTTTGGCCATGGCCATGACGGCCCCAGTGTTGCCTGCTGAAACCATGGCCTTGGCTTTTTCGTTTCTCACCAGGTCGATGGCTTTTTTGATTGATGTCTCTTCGCGTTTCCGCCAATAGGAAAGGAACTGCTCTTTCATGGAGATCTCTTCCAGGGCATCGACGATCTCGATCCGGTCCTGTCGGAAATTCTTATATTTTTTCAATTCTTTCTGGATCTCTTTTTCCTTGCCGACCAGGATGATCCGGTAATCGTCGTTGCGGCTGTTCTCGCGGATGTAATCGACTACCCCCTGGATGACGATGCCCGGAGCGTGATCGCCGCCCATGGCATCAACGGCAATCTTTACAAGTTCCATTTCAATCAGGCTTCGCTGCCTTTGATGATCTGTTTGCCCTGGTAATAGCCGCAGTTGCCGCACAGGTGGTGGGGGAGCTTGGGTTCACTGCACTTGGGGCAAATGGACAAACCTTCCACTTTAAGGGCATCGTGCGACCTTCTTTTATTTTTTCTGGAATGGGAATGTCTTCTTTTGGGCTGGGGCATTTGTCACCTCTTTACTTTTTCAAACAAGAATTTTATTTCGTTTTTATTCTGTTCGCATTGGCAGGAACTGTGGTTCAGGTTGGTGCCGCAGCTGGAGCAGATCCCTTTGCATTCGGCTTTGCAGACCGGTTTGAAGGGAACGAACAGGTTGACCTGTTCGATCAGTATCTTTTCCAGGTCGATCTGGTCGTTTTCGTAAAAAATATATTCCAATTCCTCTTCGTCCAGGGCGGTGCTGCGCTGATCCACCATTTCACTGGGGAAAAGGATAATATCGAAACGGGAATTGATTTTCAAGTCGAATTGTTCCAGGCAGCGGACGCAAACCAATGAGATGGCAGTCTTGATCTTACCCTGGGCCTGGACGCGCTGGTTTTGCCGCTTGAAAAATATCTGGTAATCGATCCCTTCGAGAAAAAAACTTTCGTCCTCGAGCAAATGGGTGCTGTCGATATCAATGGTGTCGTTCAGCGCGTAGCCGCTATTGGATATTTTGTTGACGTTTATTATCATTTTTACCCTTATCCCGGTATTCATTGACAAGTCAAAATTTATAGCACACTTCTGCCCGATTGTCAACAAAAAGAACCTGCGCAAAATACTTGGACTGGGTCGAGACTGCAAGCGATTGACAGGGTTGAACATTTTGCACTATAATAAAAAATAGAAGTAAAAAAAATAATTTTACTGTTCCTGATCTTGCCCTTGGCATTCCCCGCCTGCTCGCCGAAATCCGCCGCCGCAAAAAAAGACAAACCAGTCGTGGTGATCCTGGGGATTGACGGAGCCAACTGGGAATTGATCGATCCCCTGATCGCCAAGGGACGCCTGCCGCTTTTCAAAGAGTTAAAAGAGAAGTCCGCCTGGGGGTACCTTCGCACCAGCACCCCCGCCAAAAGTCCAATTATCTGGACCAGCATTGCCACCGGCAAGACCCAGGCCAAACATGGCATCGACGATTTTCGCTCCAAAAAAAAGGATGCGCGCGGTAAATTCTCCATGTTCACCTCCAGAGATATCAGGGAAGCGTTGCTCTGGGACATGCTTGACGTCAACCGCCGGCGCAGCGTGTTGGTTAATTGGTATCTGAGCTATCCGCCCCAACCGCTCAACGGCGTGAACGTATCGGATTATTTCCGCAGCAGCGCCGTCAGCAGCCGTGATAAAAAGAAAAGCATATTGAGCCAAACCGTTTTTCCCCCCGAGCGCTCTGCCGAGCTGGTGAAATTTCTTGTCCCCGATTACCGGCAGGTCTTGAAAAGTACGAATCTGCCGGATTTTCCGGAGCTTTATAAGCAGATGGATACAGGCATAGACTACCTTAACCTGCCCATCTTCAAAAACTACCCCGAATGGGTTGTGCAGGAAAAACTGGTGGCCGATGTCGCCGATCACCTGTTCGGCAGTGAAGATTTCGATCTTTTCGCCGCGTATTTCAAGCTGAGCGACGTCGTCCAGCATTTCGCCTTCATGTCCTTTATTGATGACGCCTACAAGAAGATCCTGGACCGTTCCTTCGTGAACGGCAAACTCCCCGATGCTCTTGAAACCGAAGCATATGCCAAAATCGCCGATATCGTCTGCCCGGTCTACCAGAACCTGGAGAGGATCATCGGCCGTTTTCTGGATAACGAGAAATACCGCGACGCCTATTTCATCATCCTTTCCGACCACGGTTTCTCTTTTTTCTTCCGCGAAAGCACGGTCCGCTACAACCACGTCGGGCCGGAAACCGCCCCGGACGGGATCATCATCATGCGCGGTCCCGGGGTTAAGCCGGGAAAAATCAAACTGGCCCGCATTTATGACATCGCGCCGACCGTGCTGTATCTGCTGGACCTGCCTTTGGATCGGCGCATGGATGGGGAGCCTTTGCTCAGGCTTTTCACTTTCAGGCATGACAGTCGCTATACCGTATACAAGAAAAAAAAACCGCAGCCGTTCAAAAGGAACCGGGAATTGGATGAAAAAAACCTGCAGGAATTGAAGGCTCTCGGTTACATCAACTGATTAAACCGGCTGGGACCCCGGCTCAATAATCCTGTCAGGCCGGAGTTTTGGGGCAACGGCCGTAGGTGAGCAGCGCCGCCTGGTCCAGATCAAGATATTTCCCGCAAAAAGCGTTGATATCCCGGCTGGTCGTGGCATTGATCTCGGCGATAATGTCGGCGACTTGCTGTTCTTTGCCTAGATACAACTCCTGGCTGGTATTGAAACGCATTTTGGCTACGTTGTTTTCCAGGCTGAGAATGATGGATGACTTGATGTGGTCCTTGGCCCTCTCCAACTCGCCGCGACTGATGCCTTTTTTTCTTAGGCGTCCGATTTCGTCGCCCACTGCTTTCAGGTAAGCGCTGACCTTATCGGGCTCGATGACGGCATAAATAATCTGAACGCCGCATTCCAGGTAGGAGTCGATGAAGGAGCTGACGGTGTAAGCCAAACCTTTTTCTTCCCTGATGCTTTGAAAAAGCCGTGAGCTCATTCCTCCGCCCAGGATATCGTTCATGATCATGATCGGATGGCGCAGGTGAGAAACCAGGGAAATGCTGTCCAGGGCGGTTAGCACGTAACACTGGTTCAGGGCCTTGTTTTTTTTATGGAACCGCCGCGGGCGGAAGCGGGCGCGGGGAAATTTGAACTGCCGCGGAGCACGGGCCGGAAAAGAAGCGAAAAAGTCGTCGGCCAGGGCAACCAGTTCCTGGTGGCGGATATTTCCGGCGGCGGACAGCAGCATGTTCTCCGGGACGTAATTCTCCCGGTAAGAAGTAAAGACCTGGCCGCGGTTCAGCCCGGCCACATGCTTTTCCCTGCCGCCGATCGGATAACCCAGGGCGTTGCCGGCGTAAATTTTTTCATAGAACGTCTCGAAAGCGTTGGTTTCTGGGTAGTCGTCGGCTTCCTTTATTTCCTGAATGATGACGTTTTTTTCCTTGGCGAACTCATCCTCGGGGAAAGTGGAGTAGAACACGATATCGGACAGCAGGGCGAAGGATTCGTTTAGTTTTTCATCGATTGATTTGATGTAATACTGGGTGATCTCCTTGCTGGTGAAAGCGTTCAGTCGTCCCCCCAACCGGTCGGAAATGTCGGCGATCTGCTTCAGATCATGGCGGCGGCTGCCTTTGAACAGCATGTGCTCGATCAGGTGGTGTATGCCGTTGCTGTCGGGGTTTTCGGCTCGGGAGCCGCTTTTCAGGGAGTAGCTGAGTGCGAAAGAAGGAAATTCGGGAAAATTTTCAGATATGACGGTCAGGCCGCAGGGTAATATTGTTTTTTCGACCATGGGGGCTGCACTCCTCTGGCAGGTTGGCATGATTATAACATTCACGGCCGGATTTACCAATTCTGTTTTTCGCTTCCACCATACCCACTAAAACCGGCTCCCCTTGCCCAAGGGATGAAAGGGGATCAGAATTTCAAGGGAATGAAAAAAATCGCCAAAAAAAAGACAGGGAATATTCCGGAATATTTAATCGATTGCTTCTATCTTTTGCACCATGGCGCGGGCCTTCATGGACATGGGGCTGAGCATGCCGGCCAGTTTTTCGAACTGCGTTCTGGCCGCTTCCTTTTTACCCTGGCGCAGCAGGACGAAACCCTTATAAAAAAGCGCTTCGTCGAAATAGGCGGGATCCATGGCGCGGATGATGGCATCGAATATTTCGCCGGCTTTGGCCGGCTCGTCTTCGCCAAGATAGCAAATAGCGCGGAAGAATTCTACCTTGGGATAGGCAGCTGCCTCCATGGGGGGCCCTTCAAGCAGGCTCCGGGCCTGGCCGAATTTTCTTTCTTGGAGATAGTTCATGGCCCGGGAAAACTTTGCCTCAATGTCCGCACCGTTTTCCGGAATACTCCTCAGTTCGCCCTGGTGGTATGGGGGAATTTTAAATGCCGAAATTTCCAGAAGCCGGCGGGTTTGCCGGTTCTGCTGCACCAGAAGGACGGAAAACAGGATGAGCAGGAAAAGAGAGGACATGACCAGCAGAGGTTTGAAAAGTTTCAGGATGAAAATCCGCGGCTTTTCCTCCAGGCTGATACGGACCTCTTTGTTTTGCAGGGCTTCATTCAGCTTCAACCCGAGAAAGCATTTCCGGCATTGAAAAAAATGCTCTTCAAATTTTTCGCGCCGGGGTTCATCGATTGTATCCTGCAGGTAGGCATCGATCACGTTTTGAAATTCATTGCATCTCATGTTGCCCTCATCATTTTAATACAACTTTTTGCGAAAAATCTCATTTTTAATTTTTTTTATGGCCCGCTGTTTGCGGACGCTGACGTAATGGTTGGAACGGCCAATCATGTCTGCTATTTCAGCGATTCTCTTTTCCTGCAGGTAGAAGGCATTCAGTATGAGCCGGTCTATTTGCGGCAGGCTTTTGATCAACAGGTTCAAAACCTCGCTCAGTTTCTGGTTCTCCATCCTTTCGGCTTCGGTGAAATCGCAGCTCACTTCGCAGAACAAGCTGACTTTTTGCTGGATTTCGTTGTTTTTTCTCTGCTTGTAGAAGTAATTGTAAAGCACCCGTTTGGCGATGCCGAACAGGAATGGTGCGATCCAAACTGTACTTGCCATCTTGCCCTGGTCAAGCCCGCGGAAAAATGCGCTGAACACCTCTTGCACCAGGTCTTCATAATTGCTTTCGCCCTTGATGCGGTTGCGGAAATACAAAAAAATGCGGGGATTGAATGTCTGGATCAGTTTTTTTTGCGCTTCCGGGTCATGGCCGCACAATTTTTCAAAAAAGTGAGCGCCGTCCATCTTTCAGGGCAGTGGACGCAAATCCTTTTCCAGGACATTGTTGCTGAAATCGGATTCGGGGATTGCTTTTTCCATGTTTACATCCACCCTGATCTTCAGCGCCTTGCCGGCCCTGAAATTGGTCTTGAATATGATAAAACTGTTTTTTAAAAAAATGGTGGAGTCCATGGCTTTGATCTTATATTCGGCCCGTTTTATTCCATTGATCGCCAGCGTCAGAAAAATCCTTTCCCGGGCTTGTGGAGGCAACAGGTAATCCTGGCTGGAAGAATTTTCGATTTTCAAGGCAATGAAGCCGTCCTGAAGCACCAGGATATCATTGATTTTGAAATCCGGCACTTCTCCGGCCTGCAAAAGAATCAATGCCGGCAGCAGGAAAAACGGCCATTCTTTCATTGTTGTCACCCCCTGGCTACATACAGATAATAAACCAATATCTCAAAATTGACAACCGATTGCAAAAAAAACCTCATTGCCTATAATTCTTACTGATGAAGAAGATAAGTTGCGCCTGGCTTTTCCTTTTGTTGATGTGGTTGCTGCCGGCCGCAGAGCCTGCCACTCCGGCAAGCGGCTTGCCGCGGTTGAAGAAGGATTTTTCTGAAATCATCTGCCGCTTGCTCACCGGCTTTGAACTGAGCCGCGAGCGGCGTTTTTTGCAAGCGGCACTTTTTTTCAGTGAGATCAGGTCCCATCCGCTTTGGGAAATGACCTGGGGTAAACGCAGGCAATCGCTGGCAGCCGAGCAAAAACTGCTGAAAGCGAGCGCCCTGCTCCGCAGTCAGCTGCGCCGCGATCCCTACCCGCCCAGAAAGAGCGAACGGAATCTATCCCTGCTGGCAAGGGAATATTTGCGCATGGCCGCCCGTGTCCAGGTCCCGGCGCCAAAAGCGGCATTGTGTCCGCCAGATGGTTGGCAGATCGGCCAGTTGCAAAAACAACTTGAGGCCGGACAGGTGCTGCTGAAGTACGCTTTGCTGGAAGACCGCATGCTGGTCTTTTTCATCGCTGCCGGCGAGGCTGGATATGAATTTCTCTCGGCCAGCACGGCGCAGGCCGTCCAAATGATCGACCGGCTTTCTGAACCTCTGGAGGATTTTGCCAGTGGCAGGGTCGATTATCTACGCATTCATTTTGACATGGAACTGGCGCAGCGGCTTTACAATATTTTCCTGAAAAAGGTGGTCGAGCGTCTTCCTCATGGCGATGAGCTTTTCATCATTCCCGATCAGGAACTTTTCAAGCTGCCTTTTGAAGCCCTGGTTATGGGTTTTAACAAAAACTTCCAGCAGGACGATGTTTTGTTTTCTGAATACCAGGCAGCCGATTATGTCATTCAAAAATACACGGTTTCGTATTATCTGTCCTTTGCCGATTTTTTACGGAAATTTCCTGGCCCCAACAGTCATCCTCTCTCTCTGGCCGCTTTTGGCCAGCCGCTGATCATCAATGCACCGGAAAATGCACATTTCCCGAACCAGGCAAGCGTCAGCACCATTGCCGAGATCCCTTCAACGCGCCTGGAGATACTGAACCTGGAAAAAATGTTTGCCGTTTCGCGCCGGCGCATATTCCTGGGCGCCAGTTTCAATCATGACAATTTTGTCCGCTTCGCGCCCCAGGCCAGGCTTATCCATATCGCTACCCACTTTTTTTCCAACCATGAGGATCCGTCCTGTTCGGCTTTTCTGTTTTCCTCGACCGCCACATACCCGTCTGTGTGCCAGGCAAAACAGATTCTCAAACTGCGTCTGCAGGCTGAACTGGTAATCCTCAGCGCCTGCGAAACTTCGGAAAAAAATTTACTTGGCCTCAAGTCGTTGAGCGGGATGACGGCCGCTTTTCGCCAATCCGGGGTGCGGGATCTGATAGCCAGCCTCTGGCCTGTGGATGAATTCAGTTCCCAGATCGTACCGTTATTCTACGGGGAATACCTGCAGAGCGGGGCTTGCGCCGCGGCCTTAAGGAAGGCCAAATTGGCTCTTTTCGACAAAACCATTCCCATCCAGGGCAGTGTCCGGCTCTCAATGGCCCATCCCTTCCTGTGGGCCAATTATGTCCTGGTTCATTTCTATCGCTGAAAGCTCCTCAATCCCGGAATCATTCTTCAAAAACGCGGATCATGTACAGGTGATCGGCTGTGCCGGCCGTTTCCCGGATCGAGTGCATGGCCGGCATGGCATTGCCGACACCGTCCGTTTGCATTCCCAGTCCGGCCGTTAGCACCGGACCAATGGTCGATCCGCCCGCCACCTTGACTGCAGTTTTTAAAAACGCTACACTTCCAGCCAGGAGCAACGATGATCGCCTTGCTGGAAGAGACGCGGGAGTTCCGTCGTGTGGCCGAGGTCCTGTTCATCAAAAGCTGGGCCGAAGCCAGTGCCGGCAACATGTCTCTGCGCTTGGCCGCTCTCCCCGCCCTTGCCGAACGTAAACCCGATCCTGACAAAATCCAGCAGTCCTCAGTGGATATGACGGATCTGATCGGCGATTGCTTCCTGGTTACCGCCAGTGGCAGCCGCATGCGCGAAATCGCCGCCGAACCTGAAAAGGGCCTTTGCCTGATTCAAATCATTGACAGCGGGCGTTTTTGGATCATTGACGGTTCCGAGAAATTGAGCAGCGAGTGGGCTACCCATGCCGGCCTGCATTCTCTTTTCAAGGAGAACCGCAGCGGCGAACGGGCCGTGGTTCATTGCCATCCGCTCAGCCTGATCGCCCTGAGCCATATTTTCAACTCTGAAAAAGAAATCAATGAGAGGATTTTCCACCTACAGCACGAAACGCGTCTGTTCGTCCCGGAAATGCTCGGCTTGATCCCCTACGCCGTTACCGGCTCCAAAGTCCTGGCCAAGGCCAGCAAGGAGAAGCTGAAGAAATACCGTCTGGCCCTTTGGGACAAGCATGGCGTCATCGCCTCGGGAAAAAACCTGAGCCAGGCCCTGGACCGGATTGAAATCGTGGAAAAAGCGGCTGCTCTTTATATGCAACTGAAATCCCTGGGCCTGGAACCGGAGGGGTTGAGTGACAAGCAGATTGCCGAGACCCTGCGCGCCTTTAAAAAATGAAAAAAACTTTTCCGTTCATTGCGATTTTCATGCTGACCTCGGCTCTGTTCCCCAACGGAGACCCGACCTACCGCTTGGAGTACCAGATCTGCGGCAGTGCGGTTTCCCGCCTGCTACTGATTATCCCCATCCGCTTTTATTATGATGCGTCGGCAGAGATCGACCTGAAGGCTCGCCCAGGACCCGACGGTGCCACCGTCTTCACCTATGCCGGCATTCCCCGCTCTGCTTACATCCTCAGGACGCTTGGCTTCTCCGGCAAAACCGTGGCCCTGCTCAGCGTCGATCAGGACGAAGAGGTCGGAAAGATTTTTGTCGATCAATTCTTGCTCAAATGGCAGAAGCAGGCTCCTGAATTCGCCGAGCGGGTGAAAGTGATAAAAAAATTCCCCCATCTGCTGACTACTACCGGTCCGGAGGCATTTGCCTTTGAAAGGGACGGCCAAGGCTATTACAACAATTTCACTGTCGGCCTGGAACCGCGCTACAAATACCACCCTGCTAAAATTGGCATCTATTTCAAGGTCTTTCCCATGCTGGCTGAATTACTGAAACTGCTTAACCACCGCTTCACCCCCGGTCAGGCCGACGCTCCATTCGGTCCGTTTCCCGCCGAGTGGACAGGCGACGGGCTTGATTTTTCCGACAACCTGAACCGGGTAGCGGTGCTGCTGGAAAAGATTGTCAAGTCGAAGGTCAAGGTACAGCAAAAATCCCCTTTGCGCCTGCACTTCCGCATTGGCGCCAATAATTCTGAGGAGATGGAGATATGCGGAGAATCTTATCCCGACGTTCCGCTTTGGAAAGGATTCATGATCAAGGAAATTTTCCGCCGGGTACGGTTGCGGCAGGTGGACCGGGCGCTGCTTGCCGACGAATTGTGGATGGGGGTGCGCAACAGCAAAGGCCAGGGCGGTTTTTGCAGACTGCAACTGAAAATGATTGCATCTAAGGAGGACAAAAAATGAACGACAGCGCTTTTTTATTTCCCGGCCAGGGTTCTCAGGCTGTGGGCATGGGGTTGGACCTTTTCGAGAAAAGTGAATTCGCCAAAAAAACCTTCAGGCAGGCCGATGAGATACTGGGATATCATTTGTCGCGCATTTGTTTCACGGGTCCGGAAGAAGAGCTGAAGCTGACCTGCAATACCCAGCCGGCCCTGCTCACGGTTTCCTACATTCTTTATTCACTTTGGCAAAAGGAACCGCTGCTGGCGGCCGGGCACAGTCTGGGAGAGTATTCGGCCCTGCTTTGCGCCGGGGTATTCACTTATGAAGACGCGCTTACGCTGGTTCACCAACGGGGCAAATACATGCAAGAGGCGGTGCCGGTCGGCAAGGGGGCCATGGCCGCCCTGATCGGCGCTGATATAGAGAATGTCCGCCAGATCGTCGCCGAAGTGAACCATGAACTTGCAGACCTGCCCGCCGACCCCGCAGGGGTCAGGCGGGTTGTCAACCTGGCCAACTGGAACAGTACCAGCCAGGTTGTGATCTCGGGTGAAAAAGGGGCGGTGGAGGAGGCGGCGCGACGCCTGGGGGTAAAAACGGTCTTTTTGCCGGTTTCCGCTCCTTTTCATTCGGAGCTGATGCTGCCGGCTGAGGAGAAATTGACCCTGGACCTCGACCGCGTGGTTTTTGCCGATCCCAGATTCCCGGTCATCAACAATTGGCAGGTGCAAAAGGTCAAGAGTGGGGCAGACGCCCGCGCCGGTTTAAAAAAGCAGGTTTCACGTCCTGTCCTGTGGCATGAAACCATGGAGGCGCTTCTCCTTGATCCAGGCGTTGTCAGATTTGCCGAGATCGGCAGCGGCAAAGTGCTGGCCGGTCTGCTCAAACGCGCCGCCCGGGACAAGCAACGTGATGTCTTGATCGTGAATATCGAAAATCTGGCCGATATCGAAAAAAACCCCTGAATATCTCCTTCAGCCCCTTGGGGAAAAGAAAATCAGGAAAAAAACTGAAAAAATCACTATAAAAATGGAATTAGAATAACCCAGTAATATAGGCATTTAACAAAAAAAAAACTCCATAAGGCAAGTCTGTTTTGGATGTTCGGGGTGTCAGCATTTCCATATCCCCGATAAGTCTATAAAAAAAACAAAAAAAACTTGACATTTTATTTTCAATATGGTAAAAAAATTTCAGTATGAAAATTACATACAGTGGAGAGTGCCATGCCTCTAATCGGTTTTAAAAAATCCAAACCCATCGTTGGACTTGACATAGGTTCATTTGCTTTGAAACTGGTGGAGTTGAAGGCGAAAAGAAAAGGAGCGGAAACACGATATGAACTTGTCTCAATCGGCTATGAACCTGTTCCCTATCAATCCATTGTGGAAGGAAGCATCATGGATTCGACGGCTGTGGCCGAGGCCATTCAACATGTGTTTTACGACAGCAAGGCCAAGACCAACCGCATTGCATTTTCCGTGTCGGGAAGTTCGGTTATTGTCAAGAGGATTGAAGTACAGCGCCTGAATCCCGATGAAATGCACGAGCACATCCTCTGGGAAGCCCGGCCGCACATCCCATTCACTCCCGATGAGGTCAACATTGACTATGAGGTCATCGAATCTCCCGACGCCCCTCCTGACCGGGTGGGGGTTATTTTATCGGCGGTCAGAAAGGAAAAAATGAATGATTATCTCAACGTGATCACCAGCGCCAGCAAGGTTGCCAATATCGTTGACCTGGACTCTTTCGCTGCCTTGAATAGCGTGCTGCTCAACTATGACCTATACCGCGACAAGGTCCTGGCCATCATCAATATCGGGGCATCGATTTCCAATGTGATCATTTCCAAGGCCGGCCACCCTGTATTTGTCCGGGATATCGCTTTTGGCGGCAATCAGTTCACCGACTTGCTGCAGAAAGAATTGAATCTCAAGTATGAAAAGGCCGAAGCGGTCAAAAAAGGACGTGCCGTGGAGGGAATCTCCACCGCCGCCGTGAAGCCGATCATCAACATCGTGCTGAACGATCTGCGCAACGAAATCAAAAAGACGTTTGAATTTTACCGGTCCAACACCACAGAAGGCCGGATCGACAACATCCTGCTCTGCGGCGGCAGCGCCAACCTGGAAGCGATCACCGATTATTTCTCTCAAGAATTTGATATCCCGGTTGAAGTGGTCAACCCTTTCAACAATATCGACATCAATTACAAAAAGTTTGATCTAAACTTCATCAAGGACATGGCTCCGTTGTTTACGGTTGCCGTAGGCCTGGCCCTGAGGGCCGTGGGGGATTCGAGATGATCAAAATCAATTTATTAAAACCGGAAAAAAAAGAGGTGGCAGCCGGTGGGACGACCATCAGCTTGACCGAAGAGGCAAAGCCGAGCCAGTTGAGCCTGCCAGCGCTGATCGGCGCCATTGCCCTCACGGTTTGCGGCATCGGTTTGCTGTACTTCCTGCAATCCGGCGAACTGGCTTCTGAAAAAAAACTGTTGGCCGACCGCACCCTCAGAAAAGCAGAGCTCGAAAAAGTATTGAAGGAGCTGGCTGAAATTGAGACCACCAAATTGGAATTGGACAACAAGATCAAAATCATCAGCGACCTGAAACTGCGGCAAAAAGATGCGGTTTTCATGATGGACAAAATGTCCAGAAGCCTGCCCGAATGGGTTTGGCTGACCAATTTGAACTTCAAGGGCGGAGCGGTGAACATAAGCGGCAAAGCGCTTTCCAACAACCTGATCGCCGATCTGATCAACAATCTGCAGAATTCGAATTCGTTCACCAATGTCCAATTGAAATCGACTTCAAGAAAAAAAGAAGGCGGCATCGATATTTTTGAATTTCGGATCGAATGTCAGTTTATCCATCAGTCCGATCTCAATAAGGTGGTTTAAAATGGAAATTCAAAATTTACCTTGGTATGGGCAATTGCTGGTTTTTCTGATTATCGGCGCCGTCCTGTCCGGTATTTTTTATTTCGTCATTTATTCACCCACCCAGGACGAGATCGCATCCATCGTCGTTCAAAGCGAAAGACTCCAGGATGAAATCCGCAAAGCGGAAAAAAATGAAAGCAAGCTGGAAAAATTGAAGGAAGAAAAAGCACTCAATGAAAAGATCCTGGATGACTTGAAGGGTATTCTGCCGGAGAAGAAGGAAGTGAGCCAGATCCTGCGCAAGATCCAGGCCATCGCCTCCAATGCCCGCCTGAAAACCTCGACCTTCAATTTCAACAAGGAAACCAACCGTGAAATCTACATGGAATGGCCGATCGCCATCAGCCTGGAAGGCAACTATCACAATCTGGGCATATTTTTCGACCAGGTTTCGCGCCTGAAAAAAATATTCACCATCGACGCACTGCATATCGCTCCCCTGCGTTCCCTGAGTTATGATTATACGATCCAGGCCAATTTTACTGCCACAACCTATATCTATCGCGAAGGCGGCAAGGTCAGGAGGGCCGCTCCCAAGCGCGCCCCGGCCCGCAGGCCTGCACAAGCGGATGCGGGACTGAGACCAGGAGATTATTAAATGAAACCCATATTGGTTCTCTTAATTTTATTATTTCCCTTATTTGTGCAAGCCCAGGAAATCCCAATGGACTTGGCGGAAGCGACTGATGAAGAGACAGCCGAGATCAGTGTTATGCCCGGAGAGTTCGTCTACAATCCTGAAGGCCGCCGCGATCCTTTCTGGAACCTGCTGCAGGGCAAGAGCGTCAAGGAAAACCGCGAGGCCATAGAAGGCATCGCTGGACTGATGATCGATGAACTGGAACTCGAGGGCATTGTCTTTGCTCAAGGGTCCTTCAAGGCATTGCTGAAAGGTCCCGATACCAGGCCGTATATCGTTAGCATCGGCGACAAGGTCTATGATGGTGAAGTCGTGGCCATGGACAGAAATTCCGTCAGTTTCAAAAAAAGCCTGACCTTGGCCCTGGCCGGCCAGAAAGAACGCATTCTTATAAAGACCTTAAATCCTGAAGAGGAGGAAATGAAATAAAATGAAAAAAGCAACAAGTAGAATTTTATTGATAGTTCTCTTTTTATTATGCGGCCTGGGGCTCGACGCCAAGGTGACCATCAACAAAATTGAATATTTCCCCGGCGAGGATTTCGTACAACTGCACATGCAAACCGACAAGATTCTTCCCATTCCCGATATTTTCTATCCCCAGAAAGACAACCTCAACCGCCTGGTCATGCGCATCAAGGATGTCGATTTCAAGGTGGAAAACAATTTTCTCACCTTTGATTCGCCGGTGATCCAGAACCTGAACATCAAAAATTCCACTGACTTCACCGATGTTGAGATCACTTTGAAAAGTGATGTCAATTACCGTGTCTTCACCAACCAAACCGGGTTGTATATTGAATTCCCCGTGCTCAAGGGCTTGGCGACACGCAATGAAAAAAGCGTCGTTGTCGACCCACAGCCCCAGCCAAAAGCTGCCCCGGCTTCGCTTCCTGTCCGGAAGGCTGCTGCGAGTTCCGGCCCGGTGAGTGTCCGGGACGTCAAGTTGACTTCGGCGCAGCCCGGCCGTATCTGTTTTGAATTCGCCCTGTCGGAACAAACCGAATATCACGTCATCCCGATTGAACAACAGCCGGTGCGCCTGGCTATCGACCTGAAGAACGCCCAGTCCAGGAAGATCCTTAAAACCGTGAATTTGCAGAATGTCAAAGCCATCCGCGGCGGCAACAATTCAGCCGAA
>Ga0307378_10003962_pt1 | contig 21467 bp, 17 predicted proteins | sample UN1MG_FD_202238 | JGI IMG/M metagenome (GOLD analysis project Ga0307378, IMG submission 202238) | Soil microbial communities from Risofladan, Vaasa, Finland - UN-1 | ecosystem: Environmental > Terrestrial > Soil > Coastal area > Acid sulfate soil | place: Finland: Risofladan, Vaasa | collected...
CGCCGGGGTCATAGTCGAATTTGCGAGACTCTAACTGGATGCCACCAAGTTGTTTCTGTCCCGCTGTTTTTTTGCTAATAAGCCTTACCAATCCACCGTCAGCGGTGAAATGCTTGATGCCGGGGGTTGCGGAAGAAGATCTGTCATTAGTATCTTTGAACAGGTCTATAGTAAGCTTGGGTGCCAGGAGTTTGTATTGCTGGAGGAAGTTCGGGTCTGTCTGAAGCATTTCGGCCTGACAATCTCCTTCGAAGACAGCCTGATTCGAGGCCGGCATAAATCTGACCTGTTGTTGAGCGGTTACTGTCACGGGCAGTGCAGGCTTGTTTGGGTCGGTCTGACCTAAACCAGCGGTGTAAAATTTAAGCTCTGATGCGCCGGTGGCAAGAACATCGTCGGTAAGTGCGTTGTAGTCTATCCTTCGAGCAAGGAACTTTTTTCGTCCTTCGGCCCGGTCGAACTTTTCCGGTCGCCGGTAAGCCGGGTCAGTTGTCCCTATAGCTGTCTTTGCAAGTTTTTCAAGTATTTTCGGAGAATCCTTGAGGGCAATTATGAAACCGTTGTCACAGGTTATAACAATATCCTGCGGTTTATCAGGTGATTCGTTCGGCTCGCCGGGCTTTGCAACAGTAACATTGTTTGTATCGGCGTTATCAGCACTTTGCGGGTTTTGTTCGGCAACTCCGGCAGCTTTACCGGATTGGCCCGTTGAGGCAGCTCCGGCATCTGTGTCAGCTTCGGCGGGTTGGCTATTTGAAGTTTTTGACCAGAGGATGTCGTTGATAAACATTTCATCACGAGCAAAGACCAATTGCTCAGGGCTGTCAATAAGCACATTTTTACTAAAGAGGCAATTGTAGTACTCGCCCCTTCGGCTGCGTACCTTGGGCACAAGCTCAGGGCCGGCTTTTCCCTGCTCAGGAGCTGATTTAGTGAGGGTGGTCTGTGCTGTAGTCTTATCAGTAGCAACATCAGGCTCGTTCGGCCGCTTTGTTTCGGCCCGGCCATTGGTATCAGCAGGCTCTTCGGCCTGCTTTTTCGAGCCCGGAAGAAAAGCAGCTTGTGAGTTTTTCATATGGAGGCTCTCCAAATCAAATATCCATAAATATTCAAGACGCTCGAGCAGTTCATCATAGACAAGCTCGAGCCCCGTACCGAGCATTCTGGCATCCTCTGAAACGAATCTTACCGAATTGGCCGTTGAAAGCAGGGACTTATCGCTGAGAAAAGTTATGTCGTCAAGATAGATATAGCTTTCTTTGACGCGGCCCGAGCCGACGGGGAGAATATGAACAACTACATTGGAGGTAAATGTCGCATCCTTCGGGGTTGTTTTGCCCACAGCGGTTTCGACCAGGATTGTTCCAGTATCAGCGGTGATGTTGCATATAAAATTGGGCCGATAGATATTTATAAACGGCTTTTCAGTTTCCCATATATCTCTTGACTTGCTCAGAAGCCTTTCGAAGCCAACTTCGCGTACAACTTCCTGGTTCTCGTTGCGGGTTATATAATTGGCTTTTGTAGCAGTTCCCACTCCAACATCACCAATTCTGCCTACTTCGCTTTCAAACTCACTTATGTTACTATCGGCAACAGTTTCAATGAAATCGGCCTGCCTGCCGGCATCGGGCAGAGTAGTTGTTCCCAGGCGGCTATAGAGCAGATATATAACAAGTATCGCCGCCAGCGAAATAAAACCTATATAGAATTTTCGCATCTTAACAACTCCATTTCATGCTCAAGGCAGGTATCTGGTTAAAAGCTGCTGCCATCTGCCGCTGTTTTTCAGGATATATTCTATTACTTCCCTCACAGCACCGCTACCGCCGGGGCGAGTGGTTACATAATCAGCATACTGCTTAACCTCATCGACGGCATTGGCAACAGTTACTCCAAAGCCGGCACATCTTATTACCGGCAAATCAGTCACATCATCTCCTATGTAAGCGACCTTGTTGGGCGAAAGGCCAAGCTGCTCAAGAAGCTTCTCAAAGACGGGCAGTTTATGGTGACAGTCCTGAAATACATATTCTATCTGCAATTGCTCGGCCCGGTGTTGTGTGGGCTCTGAGGCCCGGCCGCTGATTAAGGCGACCTTTAGGCCCGCCCTCTGCCACATTCGAATTCCATGGCCATCCAGCGAATTGAAGGATTTGCTTTCGGTGCCGTCGCCATTAATTATCAGCGTTCCATCGGTGAGGACGCCGTCAACATCCATAACCAACATTTCAATGTCTGCAAGGTTTACATTCATTTCGTATCTCTTATTGCGGTGCCGTAATACGTATCAGGTATAACACAATATGAAATCTTATCCTACAACTTTAATTGTTACGATATCCTGAACGTCGATGAGGCCGAGGGGTTTGTTTTCGGCATCGACCACGGGAAGCTCATCAATTCTGTATTTATGGAAAATGGCCGTTGCTTCGGCTGCAAGAGCATCGGCTCTTATTTTCTTGCAATCAGCGGTCATAACATCAGCGGCTTTGCATTTAAAGGCCCGGGAGGTGCGCTCCGTCAGGAAGCGCCGAAGGTCGGCGTCGGTGATTATGCCGGCCAATTTTCCTTTTTTATCAACAACCATTACGGCTCCATGCCGCTTTATGTCGCTGGTCTTTTCAAGCAGTTGTTCTATCGTATCGTCAACTTCAGCGAGAGGTAATTTTTCGCCCGTCCTGAACATCATCGATTGTTCGACGGTCATCAGCTTTGCGCCGAGCGAGCCGCCGGGATGGAACCTTACATAGTCCTCAACGCTGAATTTACGCGCCTTCATCAGGGTAAAGGCAAGGGCATCACCGACCGCCAGCATACAGGTGGTAGAAACACTCGGGGCAACGCCAAGGGGACAGGCTTCATTCATCAGACCCATACACAGCACTACATCGCTATGCCTGCAGAGAGTTGAGTCGATGTCGCCGGTTATCGCAATCAGTTTAATCCCCTGCTGCTTTACCAGATTTATCAGTCGAACAACTTCGTCGGTTTCACCACCGTAACTAAGGACTATTACAATATCATTTTCCCGCAGCCTGCCTAAATCGCCGTGGACGGCTTCGGCAGGGTGAAGGAAGTGGCTTGGGGTTCCTGTCGAAGCCAGAGTAGCACTTATCTTTTGGCCGATTATACCGGCCTTGCCGATTCCGCTTACTATGCAGGAACCGCGGCAGTTATAAATCATCTCGCAAGCCTGTTTAAAAGAGGCATCAACAATCGGCGTGATAGAGCTTATCGCATCCGCTTCGGCCCGGATTACTTTTCGCGCATATTCAAGGTCAAATTCCACGTCCCGGCCCCATATCAATCGAATATTTACCACCGGCTATTTAGTTCGGATTAGCAGCTATGCTTTTTATAGTTTTACGACACTTCCCCGCTGGTTGTAACAGACCAAATCGTGTTTTTCGCCGGCGTAATTTGACGCAGCGTGAATAATTACACGTTTGTCGTTAAGCTGTTCAACTTGTGTAATCGCGACCCGCTTGGTATTCTGCAGATAATCAGCAACTTCGGGCGAGACAAACAGCTCGATACGTTTTATATGCTCTTTCGATGCGGATAAGTGCAACAGGCGAATAAGCTCGATAGCCAGCGACTCATGACTTTTTACAATACCCGTACCGCCGCAATGGCGACATGCCAGATAGGTGGCCGACTGCAGGGAGGGGCGCATTCTCTGGCGTGTCATTTCCACGACCCCGAACCTGCTTATACCCAATATCCTCGAACGGGCACGGTCGGCCTTGACGGCAGAGCGAAATGCCTTTTCCACAGCTTTGCGGTGTTTGGAATTACGCATATCAATAAAATCGCAAATTATCAGCCCCCCAAGGTCTCTCAATCTAAGCTGACGTGCAATTTCATCGGCCGCCTCAATATTGCTCTGATAAGCAGTCTGCTCTGCGTTTTCCTTTTTGCGATACCTGCCGCTGTTGACATCAATCGAAACCAATGCCTCGGTCTGCTCGACGATAATTGAACCGCCCCCTTTAAGCTCGACCCTGCGCGACTGGACTTTTGCAATCTCATCCTCAATCCGATATTTGTGAAACAGCGGAACTTTGCTGTCATAATAAGTTACTTTTCGTTTCAGACGCGGAGCGGCAATTGCAAAAAATTCCTTGATTTTACGAACCACACTTTCCGAATCACATATTATATTGCTAATCTTACTGTTAAAGACATCTCTCATCGCCCTGATGACCAAATCCGATTCCTGATAAATCTCGCCCAGGTTTTTTTCAGTATCCAACCGTTTTTCAATAGTCCTCCACAACCGCCCGAGATACCTCAGGTCGTTTTGTATATCTCTTTTCGAGCATCCCTGTCCGGCGGTTCTGATAATAAAGCCCAGCCCCCTTGGCGGCTTGCTTTCATCAAGAATCTGTCGCAGTCTCTTGCGCTCGTCCTCATCATCAATCTTATGTGAAACACCGTGCTTCTTCATCCATGGCATCATAACCAGATACTTACCCGGCAAAGCAAGATAGGTGCTAAGGGTTGCCCCCTTTGTTTTTAAGCCTTCTTTTGTTACCTGCACGACAAGCTCTCTGCCCTTTCGAAGGCAATCCTGAATGGGTGGCCTCTCCTTGAGTGCTTTCCTTCGTCCAATGTTCTCAGCATACTTTGAGCCCGCCTTTGAAAAATACCGAGGGTGCAGGTCGCTGACGTGAAGAAATCCGTTTTTTCCGATACCAAAGTCTATAAAGGCCGCCTGGATGCCGGATTCTATATTCGCCACCTTCCCTTTATAGATATTACCGACGTGGCTGCTCAGACTCGCCCTTTCGATGTACAATTCCTCAAGCGAACCGTTTTCGATGACCGCCACTCGGCACTCTTCACTCTCGGCAACATTTATGAGCATCTCTCTTGACATTTTTGTTTTCCCGCTTTTATTTATTATTTTCTATTGATTATTTACTATGTCTCTTAATCACTACTTCTTTTACAATTGTCAATTTCTTTTCCACTGCACACTTGTACGTCTAACCGGTAACGCCAGTTTTTCAGCATCCAGATCGAGCAGCTTCAAAATCTCCTCGACACGTATCGAACCGGCCGGGGTGACTTTGCATTCGACAATTATACCATACGGGTCCAATTCAATCGATTCCAAAAAACCTCTGACATCAATATTCTTTATTTTCGGTTCCTGATGTCCGGTTCTCGATTTTTTTTTGGTTATCCGCCGCCGGACGTCAAGGCTTTCGCTTGCCAACAAGTTTTTAATCGTTGTCTTCAATTTATCGTTGAGAAATTCCTTCCGGACGGCCAGCACGTACTTTGCCGAACAAGGCTGGAATGAGGTGTTCGCTTCAACAACACTTACCGAAAGCAGCTCTAAGCCCTGCGGCAATTGTGCACTTATGCCTTCGTAAACTTGTGTCGTTATACAGTCGTTCTCTTGTGGGCCGATACTCCTACGCACCTGAAGACAGAGCATCTCATCATCCGAGGCAACTCCTACGGGTCTGGGCAGGGGCAATGACAATCTCGGACGAGGATTGAAACCCTGAGAGTACCGGATTTCTATACCCGCTCGAACGCAGGCCCGCTGAAAAACGCTGAGCGTCTGGGCATGTGAAATAAACCTCAGAGACCCCCCTATCCTGAATTTTATTACCAGCATGATAGTTTCGTTCGAAACTGCTATATGCGTATCTCCTTCAAAGCGTTTTTACATACAGCTTAGCATTATGGCCAAACGTAACCGAAAAACAAGCTTTTTTTCTTTGCCTTCGACAATAATACCGCCCATAATGATGCGGCAACAAGAGGGAATCGGCAAAACGATAATATTGCAGGCAACTTTGAATCCCGCTAAGGCCGATTACCGAGCCAGCATCTGCACCGGAACGTTATATTCACTGCGGTGCAAATGAGCCTATCGTTTGGTATTTTTGTGGTTTCAGGATATCAGAATCAGTTAGAAACAGGGTTTTTGTCTATGAACGAGAAAAGAAAGAATGGCAGATGCTTAGCTTTTGGATTAGGGGGCCTTCAGGTGTTCATTGGTCTTGGCGGTGTTGCCGGAGGTTTTGGACTGGTCACCGAGCCCAGCGGGGCAAATCTCGGATTTCTCGTGGAATGGCTCAGCAAATCACCCTTTTCTGATTACCTTATTCCGGGGCTCGTTCTGTTAGTTGTCATCGGCGTCGGGAGCCTGGCCGGGGGTGTTTTATCCATATTACGGTATCGATATGCCTGTGAAATCGCTGCTATATTAGGCGCTTTCCTGGTGATATGGATCACTGCCCAGGTCTGGTGGATTGGGCTGACAATTTGGCTGCAACCGCTGTTTTTCGGCTTAGGCTTAGTGGAGCTGGCGCTGGGATTGCTGATGCGAAGAAAAGAAAGACAGATGAAGGCCCAGTCTGCATAATTTTACCAAATACGAGTTTAGGTATTATTTAATGAAGCAATTATACGTTACTAACATCGAAATGAAGTAACGAAAAATAATTGAGTTGAGCATAAGCTGTGAACTATCGCGGCTCAGCTTTCATTTGAGGTAAAGTAAAATGGCAATGATAAAGACCAATTTGAAGCAACCAGAAAACAAGGGGAAACTCGACATCTATTCGGATATCGTAGAAGACAATGTCCCAATAGTTACCATAATTGGCGATCCGGATGGCCTGCGCTACCTATCAGAACTTCTCCAAGCACTGGCTGATTATGATCAAGATAGCGATAATTCCCCAAAAGGTGTAAGGGAGCACGTTCACCTTCATGCGAAGTGCCAGTTGGGAAAGCATTCATGCGAGGTCTCAGTCTGCCGAGCTGACGCCAAGGGGACAGGAGAACTGCCTGAATTTATGAGATAGCATCCTCACATCAAAATGCCTCGGGCAGGATTTTCCTTGCGGCGGCACGAAGGTAGCTTGAAATATGCCTTTCGGAGTTCATACCAAGGACCTTTCTGGCGACTTTGTTGCAGTCTTCGATTGTTACTGAGCGGACAATCTGCTTTATCTCGGGTATCATCGGCGCGGTAAGGGAGAGCGTTCTAAATCCCATACCCAACAGCAACATAATGTACTCCGGCTCAGAAGCCATCTCCCCGCAAACGCTGACGTCTATCTGCGCCTTGTGTGCGTCCTGAATAACGGTCCTGATAAGCCGGAGCACCGCAGGGTCCGCAGAGGAATACAGGTGAGAGACTAATTCATTGCCCCGGTCAACAGCCAAGGTATATTGAGTAAGATCGTTTGTTCCGATACTGAAAAAGTCCACATCCCTTGCAAGCGAAAAAGCGGTCAGGGCCGACGACGGTGTCTCAATCATAATGCCCATTTTAATGTCCCTGTTGTATGCTATCGACTCTTCGTCGAGGTCTTCCATAACATCCCGCAAAATCATCTTCGCCTGCTTGATCTCCTGCAGATTTGTAATCAGCGGAAACATAATCTTAACGTCACCAAGAACCGAAGCCCGTAAAATCGCGCGTAACTGGGTTTTGAACATCGCCAGGTTCTGCAGACAGAATCTGATTGATCTGAGCCCCAAAAACGGGTTCGGCTCAGGAGCGAAACGTTTCCTTTGAGTATATTTATCCGCTCCAAGGTCCAAAGTCCTTATTATGACAGGCCTGTTTTGAAGAATTTTGACGGTCTTTGCAAAGGCCTGATAATGTTCTTCTTCCGTCGGCTCGGTCCGCTTGTTAAGATACAGAAACTCGGTACGGTAGAGGCCAATACCTTCGCCGCCTTTTTGCAGGACAGTCTCGGCTTCATCGGGAAATTCGATATTGCCCAGCAATTTGATTCTCACACCATCGCGGGTCACAGCGGGCTTTTCTCTTATCTCATCGAGCTTGTGCTCAAGCTCTTCAAACTCCTTTGAGTATTCCTGGTACTGCTTGATTGTCTGCCGGTCAGGATTTACAATGACAATGCCTCGGTTACCGTCAACAATGACAGTGTCACCGTCACTGACGTACTCTGTAAGGTCTTCGAGGGCCACCACGGCAGGGATACCTAACGAGCGTGCAACAATGGCAGCATGACTAGTTCGTCCGCCGGAATTGCTGGCAATCCCTTTTACAAACTTCCTGTTAAAACCAGCCGTTTGAATAGGGCTCAATTCCCGGGCAATAATCGTAACCTTTTCGGTCAGATGCCTGACATCCTCGCGTTTTTTGTCAAGAAGCTGAATCAGCAAACGCCTTTCAATATCGTAAATATCTGCGGCCCGCTCACTGATATAAGCATCCTGTACTTTGCTAAAATGTAAAGCAATTTCACGAAGGACAGTGGATACAGCATATTCAGCCGTTACCAATTCGGACTGAACTAAATCGGTTATTTTCTTTCGCAGGCTTCTGTCGTGAAGAAAACGCAGATGCACAGCAAAAATATCTTTTATCTTGCTGCCCTCGGTATGACCCTGCGCTATCTCAAGCTCAGATAATTCGATAATAGCACTCTTGAAGGCACTTCTGACACGTTGAATCTCAGTCGTACGTTGTGAAATCTCTATCGAACGGCGGGGAATCCGATAATCTTCGGAATCTATAATCAGTGCCCTGGCAATAGATATGCCCGGCGAAACAGCTATACCCTTTTTTATTTCCATATTCAATAATCAATAGTCAATATTGCAGGCGTAATCCGCGGTCTTTTGGCGGAATCAATTTCACGGTGCCGGCTCACCAAACAATTTGTTTTCGACGAGATCTCTCAGGGCATCGATCACTTTGCGGGCGTCCGAACCTTCGGCTTTGATTTTCAGTTTGGTCCCGCAAGTAGCAGCGAGTATACTCATCTGCATAATGCTCTTGCCATCCACCTGAGTTTCATTGTTACTGACAGTAACATCACTTTTATACTGGTTTGCGATATCAACAAACTGCATTGCAGGGCGCATATGTAGGCCATTGGCGTTTTTTATCTCAACTTCCGCTTCATAAACCACTTTTTTCAACGAATCCTGCTCAGCCTTCATTCTCGGGTCCCAGGACCACTCCTTCACGGGCAGAAACCAATGTTACTACTTATTACAATGACGAGCCTTCATCAGCCTCCCTGAGAAGGTCTTCAATCTGTTCGGCGCTGCGGCACTGCCTGAGAAACCTGCGGAACTTCTCATATTGCAAATTCCTGAAAATATTTTCCATCGCCTGTAAATGTTTGTCCGGCTCATTGGCAGGGCTGATTAAAAGTATTACCGTATAAACCGGCTGTTTGTCGAGAGCGGAAAAATCAATACCCGCGCCGCTCTGTCCAATCGCAACGACCACATCTTTAACGGCCTTATGTTTCACATGCGGAACGGCAACACCTTTACCCATTCCCGTGCTTGCTTCGTTTTCTCTTTTTATCACGGCCCTGGTAATCGCCTTACCATTACTTTTTCCAAGCTTTCCGGCTTTATCAAGTGAAGAAACAAGCTCGGCTATAGCACCATCACGGTCGGAGGTTTGGAATTCCGTAATTGTCGCCTCAAAACAGACAAAATCTTCAAATTTCATCTTATCAGCCCAAAAATATTCACAACAGCCTATCAAGCCAAATCAAAACACATATCCCAGGAACCAATCTACGTCAGCTCCGGACCAGCGGTGTGTTTATGATCTCGTTCTTTACTCTTTGCTCTCCTGAGCTGTCGTCCAAGCTTGTGGACGGCCATATCAATGCAACGGTAAGCATCTTCACCCGTTTCGGTGCCAACGAAAACCTTGCTGTGTTCGGCCCTTGCTATTATCTCAACGCTGGTATTACTACCGCCCTGACTGCCGTCAATAATCACTTCAACCTGATTGACACTATTGTAATACTTGGGAAGCTTGGAAGTTTTCTCTTCGGCGTGTTTTCTGATAGCTTCCGTTATCTCAATGTGTTTACCACTGATTGTAAAAAGCAATATTATTCTCCTTAACTGATTTTTTAGAAACTAAAACAATATCCATTTTTACTCCTGATCTTCCATCTCGGGCTGCGGTAAAGCAGCCATATTCTGCTTCTGACCCGGCGCAATAACTCCACCGCTGACGGTAAACCTAAACGCCTCCTCTATTGTCATATCCAAATCTATGGTCTGCTTCTTCGGGACCATAATTACAAAGCCGGTAAATGGTGTCGGCGAAGTTGGTATAAGAATCGTAAGAAATTCCTTTCTGACGTTGTTCACAACCTTAGTAAGCCCGGAACCTGTAACGAGCCCCAAAGACCATATTCCCTTTCTTGGATACTCAACGGCAACAACCCTTGAGAAGGGTATCTTGCCCTTCTCTTCCTGTGCAAACAAAAAATCGGTAACCTGCTTTACATAAGGATAGACCTTACTTAACACGGGCGTGTTCATTATGAACTTTTCGACCATTCGCCACAGGGTCTTTCCCACAACGCTGGCAAATAACGCACCAACAACACAAACGGCAATCAATGCTATCAGGAAGCCAGCTATGGAGCCCCATCCATCAACCCAAAAGTTTGTCCAGATTGCCTTCTGATCTGTCCACAATTTCTTCTCTTCTTCACTACCTTCCGGGTTCCATTCAAGGCCTTTAGAAAACATATGTAATCGAACCAGACCACGATTTATGTGGATACTGATTTTGTTCTGGATGAACTGATAGCCCCAGACGAATATCCCGATAGTCAGGATAGTCGGCAATAGTACCGCTAAACCACGAAAAAAGTAATTTTTAAGCCTTCCCGCCATCGAATACTATAACAACAACCCCTGATTATTATCAATTTACCGGTTTTTGTGCAACGAAAGCCGCCAACAAAACGGCTTTTACCCAGATCGCCATAGGTTAAACTACCGACTTATCATAGTCAACAAAAAAGTCTTTCGGTAAATGTGCACCAACCAAATGTATCACCGCCCCCGGCAGAGAAGCAAGCATCCATACGGCCCTCTGGCAGAGGGCCAGTGCGTAGGCAGATTCGGCGGAAACACCGGCGAACTTGATAAACATGGAAGCAAGCAACACTTCCACTACTACGGCACCGCCGATACTGATAGGAATGGCACCCAATACCCACGTTAGGGTGAAAAAGACATAATAATACACGACACCGGTTTCAATGCCGAGATTTCGCCCAAGAAGCCAAAAACCGGTGATTGTCAGAAGCTGCAAAAAAACCGTCAGACCAAAGACGACAAGGATTGTTCCAATATTGCGGCAATAAATAACGATTGCGTCCTTAAACTTGACAATCATCGTCATAGCGCGTGCACGGATATATAACCAGAGCTTTTCGAGCATCTCGCGGCCTTTTTTGTGTATCAAAAGTATGCAAGCAATGACCACTATTGACGCAAATAGACAGAGAAGAATCCCCTTGTATGCCGCGATAGATTCGAAGAAGCCACTGCGGTCAGTGGAAGTTATTACAGGCCCGCGGCCTCGCAGAAAGAACATGTAGAAGAAAACAGCGATTACGAACGTGCTTAATAATCCAATTAACCTGTCGATAAAAACACTTAAAACGGCTTCGAACTTTTTGGCGGTGTGCCTGGTAATGTACCATGCACGAAGCAAATCACCACCCACTGAGCCGGGCATAAAATTGTTGTAGAACCACCCCAGAAGATACAGCCTGACAACTGCCCAAAAACTTATGGAGATTTTTTGACTCCTGAGCAGCAGCCACCAGCGCAGGCCTATTATTATCTGGCTGATGATAAAGATACCGAGAACAGCAGCGAAAACACTAATGTTCATTTGACGGAAAATCTGCACCAACCTATTCCATCTCTGCTCCCTGGAGACCCAAAATATCCCCCCAATAATGCCACACAATACGACGGCAACACGCAGAAATACGAATATGCGTTTACTTTTCTTAACTTGACCTCTGGGCATTAAAGCAAGTTCCCCTTAATAAAAACTTGTTTTCGCAGATAATACCCGGTAAGATTCATCTTTGCAATACAGTAAAAAATAACAATTTAGGAGACCAGAGACGTGAGTACAACAAAAGACATCAAGGAAGGCTTAGAGTTTATTCCGAAATTCGATGATAACGGCCTGATAACAGCTATAGCCCAGGACAGCCAGACCGGGCAGATATTAATGGTCGCTTATATGAATCAGCAGGCACTTGAGATTACAATCCAAACCGGCTATAGCACATACTTCAGCAGGTCACGGCAAAAACTTTGGAAGAAAGGTGAAGAAAGCGGTCATGTCCAAAAAGTAGAACAAATATTAGTCGATTGCGACCAGGACTGCCTGATTCTCAAAGTAACGGTTGATGCCGGCCAATGCCATGTCGGTTATCGGTCCTGCTTTTACCGCGCGTTAAAGGGTAACACGAACAAAAATCTGGAGTTTATCGGCGACCTGACCTATGACCCAAAAAAAATCTACGGCAAGTAACGCTATATTTTGGCCCTTGCGCGGCGCATCTGCTTGTTAGAAAGAAAGTTAGTGTCCGGGTGCTTCAACAGGCAAAAAAAACGGGTTATTCTTTAATTTTAACTTGATTTTAAGACGATAATATGGTATCTTATTGCTTGTGAATAATAGACTTAGTGAGGAACGGCAACAATGTTTGCCTTTCATTTTTTTGTTTTTTTCCCCGATAAATGAACGTTACATTTGGCAGCAGCGGTGGCACTAACCTATATATTTGGTTTACGTGCTTTCGTGATGTCCGGAAAGAAATGTTTAAAAAATAACAGAATTTTTTTTTCAGGAGGACCTAAGTTATGAAAAGATTTAAATCAAAGGTGTTATTGGTTTGCGTGCTGACATTACTGCTCGGTATCGCACAGGTTAGTATTGGGGCTCCGCCAACCAATGACAACCGTCAGAATGCAAAGTCAATCGGTAATGTAACGAACCAGGCGTTCAACACCACTGAAGCAACATACGATGGTCCCGAGGACCGACTCTGTATGTCAGGCAAGAACATCTGGTATTGCTATACTGCTCCTTGTACCGGCGCGGCGACTGTCAGCCTGTGCGGCAGCAGCTTCGACACTAAGCTCGCCGCCTATAACGGCTGCAGCTCAACGCCAACTTTGGGTAATATGATCAGATGTAATGACGACTTCTGCGACAGGCAATCGGAAGTCGTTTTTCCAGTAATCGCCGGTAACAAGTATCTCATCGAGGTTGGCGGCTTCAACATACTTGAGTACGGCACAGGTGTGTTAAACATCACCTGCGACGGTGCGGCCTCTCCACCGGCCAATGACAACTGGTCCAGCGCACAACCAGTCGGTAACATATCGGAGCTGCCGTTCGACACCACTTATGCGACGTTCGACGGCAGCGGCAACTGTATAACCAGCCCGAATATCTGGTACTGCTATACTGCTCCGCACACGACTAACGTTACCGTCAGCCTTTGCGGCAGTGAGTTCGACACCATGCTTGCTATTTATAATGGCTGCAACAACTTTCCGATATTGGCCAATTTAATCGATTGCAACGACGACTCCTGCGGCAGGCAGTCTCAGATTACCTTCGCCGCAACCGCCGGCAATAAGTACCTGATAGAGGTCGGCGGTTTCGACACCGAATCCAGAACCGGTCCGGGAGTAATAAGCATCAGCAGCGGTTTTACCCCGCCGGGCGGACTGCTTAACGATGACTGCATTAACGCAATACCCATAGGCAATGTAACGAATCTGGCTTTCAACACAGACGGAGCACAATTCGATGGTCCCGGCCACTGTATGACCACTCCAAACATCTGGTATTGCTATACTGCTCCGAGCACAGGTGCGGTTACCGTCAGTCTATGCGGAAGTTCTTACGACACCAAGCTCGGTGTTTATAACGGCTGCGGCTGCAACCCTCAGCCGGGCGCCCTGATCGGATGTAACGACGATTTCTGCAGCAGGCAGTCTGAGCTTACCTTCAATGCAATATCCGGAAACAAATATCTCATCGAGATTGGGGGATGGACAGACGCCGACCATGGCCCTGGTATATTGAATATCAGTTCACAGGGAACCACACCACCACCAAGCGGGTCAAACAATAACTGTCAGAACGCAAAGGCAATCGGTAACGTAACAGGCCTGACGTTCGACACCCGCAATGCAACGTTCGACGGTCCAGGCCACTGTATGACAAGTCCGAACATCTGGTATATCTATACCGCTACATGCACGGGCGAAGCCACCGTCAGCCTGTGCGGCAGCGGCTACGATACCAAGCTGGCCGTCTATAACGGAGGCGGCTGCAATCCGTCACAAAGCAGACTGATAGAATGCAACGACGACTCCTGCGGCTGGCAGTCCGAGGTAACCTTTGATGCAACCGCCGGACAGCAGTACCTCATCGAAGTCGGCGGATTCGGCGACAACAGCGGCCAGGGGCTGATAAGCGTTAGTTGCGAGGGCTCAGCACCAACAGCACAATCAGACCTCGGCGACGCACCGGACAGCACCAACAATTTCGGACTTAATATGACCGCATATCCCAAGGGAGGACCTTCGGGAGTCAAGGCTTATTATCCGACTGTCTTTAACGACGGCAGAACCACAGGGCCTTATGGTCCGATTCACCTGAACGCTCAGGGAGTGGTAGCCCATCTGGGTAAGATTATTACCCGCGAAAATGAAGCCGACACAGGCCCGGACCAGGACATCACCAACAACATTAAACCCACAACCAACACACCTGACAACGACAAGGGTGACAACGGTATTTTCTTCCCGGTCAATATGCCCAAATGCCGCTGGACTACGCTCGATTATACCGTCAATGTTATCAATCCGGGTACCAACCTCTGGGTCAATGTCTGGTGTGACTGGAACCGTGACGGCGACTGGGACGATACTACCATCACCAACCCGGCACTTGCCTGTTCCAGGGGGCTTGTATCCGAGTGGGCAGTACAGAATCAGTATCTTATCAACCTGCCGGCCGGGTTAAACCAAATCACAACACCGGCATTTCTGTCATGGCATCCGGACGTCGGCACCAAGCAAATATGGATGAGGATTACTCTTTCCCCGAAGCCCTGGACGGTCGGCAGTGCTCCCGGCGTCAGAGGCAACGGCGGTTCCGGACCACAGGCCGGCCACGAATTCGGCGAGACGGAAGATTACTATTTCATTCCGAATACGAGCTTCTCGATATGTGAAGATTACAACGGTGACGGTGTAATCAACCTCCAGGACCTGGCGGCTTTCACGACCGACTGGCTTGAAAACTGTCCGTAAAAGTTTTGATGTATATCTGATGTAATGAAAAGGCTGTGAGTGATAATCACTCGCAGCCTTTCTTATTTGTATGAGCCCGGAAAACATAATGGGCTTGAGTACATCGGCTTAACTGATTTCTTTTGCCACTTCTTTAGCAAAATAAGTTATAAGGATGTCTGCACCTGCGCGTTTGATTGAGGTGAGCAGCTCCAGCATTGTTGCCTTTCCATCCAGCAGGCCTGCGGCGGCGGAGTTTTTTACCATCATATATTCGCCGCTGACGTTATACGCGGCGAGCGGACAATCGAAACGCTGCTTTGCTGCTGCGATTATATCGAGGTAAGCAAGGGCAGGCTTTACCATTACAATATCAGCACCTTCTTCTATATCGAGAGCAATCTCTGCCATGGCCTGTTCGGTACCGGAGGCAGGATCCATTTGATAGGTTTTGCGGTCGCCAAAGGCCGGGGCGGATTCAGCGGCGTCTCTAAAAGGGCCGTAGAAGGCAGAGGCGTATTTGGCAGCGTATGACATAATCGCGACATCCCTGAAATCATTTTCTTCGAGGGCTTCACGAATAGAGCTTATCCGGCCATCCATCATATCCGAAGGAGCAACTATATCGGCGCCGGCCTGGACGTGTGAGAGGGCCATTTTTGCCAGGAGCTCGCAGGTCGGGTCGTTATCGATTTTGCTGTTTTTTATGACGCCGCAATGGCCATGGCTGGTATATTCACAAAGGCAAACGTCAGTAACAACTAAAAGCTCCGGGACCGCCTTTTTAATTTCTCTTATAGCCTGCTGGACAACGCCGTCTTCTGCCCATGCTTGTGAGCCGATATCATCTTTCTTGTCCGGCAGACCGAAAAGAAGAACCGCGGGTATGCCCAAAGAGGCAACTTCAACGGCTTCGGCAGCAATGGTATCCGATGAAAAATGAAAACAGTCGGTCATTGACTTAATCGGCTCTTTGATGCCACTACCATCCCGGACAAATAACGGATACACCAAATCATCGACACTCACGGTAGTTTTTCGCACGAGTCTTCGCATCGAATCGCTGCTGCGCAGCCTTCGCATTCTGATTTTTGGAAAGCTCATAATTTACTCCTTCGGAGAAATTCGAAATTCAAATTTCCAAATGACCAAAACAAAATATTTATTATTTATATGTTTGCTCAATCGCATCAATTAAGCCATCAAGGGTATGCTCTTCGGCCGTTATATCAACTCTTACACCGAGGGTTTTCAAGCGTTCGGAAGTTACAGGCCCGATCGATGCGATTTTGACGTTAGCTGAATTTACCAGGTCGCCGGGGATTAGTTTGAAGAAAGCATTTGCCGAAGAGGGACTTGCAAAGGTCAGCCAGTCAATCCGGCCTTTATCGATTTCTTCAATCAGCCATTTGTTTTTGCTTTTCTCCTGCTCGGCTGTATAAACGGCAACATCCTGAACTTTGGCTCCGGCCTTTTGCAATAGCTCGGCAAGCTCTTTGGAGGCAATCTTTGAACGCAACAGTAAAACCTTTTTGCCCTTTAAGCTTGTGTGGGCGATTAATTGCCTGCCGAGCTCTTTGCTGGTAAAAACACCCGGTACAAAATCCGCTTTTATCCCGAACTCACTTAACTTAGCCGCGGTTTTGCCGCCTATCGCAGCAATTTTGGTTGAGCCGAAAACTCTGGCGTCTTTGCTCAGACTTTTCAGGGCTTCAAAGAATACAGCCACGCCATTGCCGCTTGTAAAGATTATCCAGTCATATTCGGTTATTTTCGCAAGTGTGCGCAAAAATTCGTTCTTCTGCGTCAGGGATTTGATTTTTATAGTTGGGAATTTCTTTGGATTACCACCGCGACGAATAATCTTATCTGCAAAATCAATATTGCCGGGGACATCCCGTGTTACGACAATATTCCTGCCAAACAGCGTCTGCTGCATAAACCAGTTAAGCTGTGTATCACTACCTGCGGCGGCACCAATGACTACGATAGCGGGCGGTTTAATTCCTGTCTGCAGGCACTTTTGACTTATATCGACGAGTGAGGCTTTTGCAACTGCCTGTGTGGGGAAAGTAGCATTAGCAATTATCGCCACCGGAGTATCTGCGTTCATGCCGTTTTCCATTAACTGAGCGGCAATATAATCCAGATTGCCAATGCCCATATAAAAAACTATGGTGCCGTTGAGTTTGGCGAGCAGGGGCCAGTCGATATTGCTGTCCCGCCTGCCCGTGGCCTCGTGGCCTGTTACAAAAATCACCTGTGAACTGTATTCCTTGTCGGTCAGCATGATACCGGCATAGGCTGCGACGGCGATGCCGGAGGATATGCCCGGTACGATTTCAAAACCGATACCGTGTTCAATAAGGACGGCAAGCTCTTCGTGACATCTGCCGAAGATGCAGGGGTCGCCGCCCTTCAAGCGTACGACAGTTCGACCTGCCAGGGCCTTTTCGAGCATCAGCTTGTTGATTTCTTCCTGCGTAACCGAATTACCGCAGGCTCGTTTGGGCACGTGGAGAATCTCGGTATCGGCGGGGGCAAACCTCAGCAAGGCCGGGTTGGCTAATTTGTCGTAAATTATACAGTCGGCGGCTTTGAGGGCTTCTGCGCCGCGAACGGTAATCAAATCGGCCCTGCCCGGGCCGGCTCCAACAAGATATACAAAACCTTTTTTCATAGCATTATTTAGCGTACAGTGTTAAGCGTATAGCGTTTAGTTTTTTCAGGATACCAAATTTGCACGGAGAATGCCATTGATTTTGTAAACCGCTGTTTTTGCAGAATGATTATTTAAATAGCAGAATATTTCATATCTGACGAAAATATTAGTCTGTAAAAAAATTTAAGAATCTCTAAACGTTAGTCGGGAAAACAGCTATACTATGGAACCGGTGTAAACAACAGGTAAAATTACAAAAGGAAAGCTATGAGAAATTTCATTGTGACAATTATTTGTTTGCTGCCGGCCTGCGTGGCAAGCTGCGGAAGTGCAAATGAGAGGAACGAAACTTTCGGAAGGCAGGGAAATATAACTATCGATAACGGTATAGTATCGGTTTGTTACTATATCGAGGACGGCACCTTCTCGGTTCGGCACGGCGAAAAATTATTTATAAAACAGGGCTATTTACAAAAAGTCACAAGCGAGAATACTCCCACGGCCTGGGTGATAACAATCAGGGACAATCTCGGGTCAGGCAGTGCCATTCAGGTCAAATTCCCATCCGGTTATACCTATACGCTGGCTTTATACGGTAATATGCCGCTGGTGTGTATAAAGTCAAATATACATAATTCAACCGATGAAACAATGACCATAAACAAGATGTCGGCCGTCAGCTTAAATGTTGATCTCGGAAAGGCAGCAGAGGACCTTCGGGTACTCGGCTGTGACGGGCTGACCACCGCCGAGGAGGACAGGATTAGCTATACCTTTTTGGCTGTGGCCGAGCCGGAGAGACGTTCAGGAGTGGTGGCGGGCTGGCTGACGAATGAAAGGGCAGGCGGCATCGTCTTATCAAAATCGAACCAGTCCTCGGTGCTTATCGAAGGCAGGAGTGAATACGGTAATCTGCTCATCGAACCGGGGCACAACGCCGACGGTGAAACTTTCGCAGTTGGATATTTTGATGATGCCCTTGCTGGGCTCGAAGAATACGCGTGGGCGATTGCAAAACAATACAAAATCAAACTGCCTGAAATTCCGGGCGGCTACTGTACGTGGTATTCCAAGCCACACGGCGGAGCGTCCGACGAAGAACATATGGCCGAGCTTGCGGAATTCTGCGGCAAAGAGCTGACGAAGTACGGTTTCAATTTGCTGCAAATCGACGACAAATGGCAACTGAGCAGGCGGGACTTCACTAACTATAATCCGAAAGGCCCCTATCCAAACGGCATGAAGCCCACAGCAGATAAAATAAAGGCCGAGGGAATGACAGCGGGCATCTGGTTTATCCCGACCGGGTGGGACCCGAACCGGCCGGTCTTCGAGGAGCATCAGGACTGGTTTGTACATAAAAAAGATGGATCGATTTATACTGTTTACTGGGGTGGAAGCTGCCTGGATATGACTCATCCAGAAGCCCGCAAGTTTCTATATGAGGTCATATCCCAAATGACCAGGCAGTGGGGTTATAAGTACATCAAGATAGACGGCCTGTGGACGGGGATGGCGGTTAAGATATTGTATCCGAAGCCGGACTACCGTGACGACAATCTCGGTGACGCAGTCTTTCATAACCCGGCCAAGACCAATATTGAGGCCTACCGAGACGGCCTAAAGCTTGTCCGGGAAGCATCCGGCGATGACGTCTATATCCTCGGATGCAACATCGCACAGAACATGCGGACGCTCGGCGCTTCGATGGGGCTGGTGGATGGAATGCGAATCGGGAGGGACATAGGAGCAAGATGGAGCGGTATCCTCAGTTGCGCAGAACTGGGGACGCGGCTGTACTTTATGCATAACCGGCTCTGGCACAATGACCCGGACTGTCTGATGCTGCGCGAGCCTTTGAGCCTGGACCAGGCCCGCGCCTGGGGCTCGTGGATTTCCATAAGCGGACAGTTGAACATAGCGAGTGAATGGCTGCCGGGCCTGCCTGAAGAGAGGCTGGACGTAATCAAGCGTTCCATGCCGAACCACGGATTGTGCGGGCGGCCGATAGATTTGTTCGAAAATACTTTTGGGCAAATCTGGCACCTTACAGCCGGGGCAGAGCAGCAGAGAAAAGATATAATCGGGATGTTTAACTGGGACGATAAAAAACCAGATACGGTCAGCGTCGAATTAGACAAACTTAATCTTCCTGACGGGGAGAGCGGAACTTATGTCGGCTTCGATTATTGGGCGGATGAGTTCATCCGGCCGTTTACAGGGGCGCTCGAAGCTGAGCTGCGACCTGCAAGCTGCCGGGTTATCAGTATCCAAAAGCTACTCGAACGACCCGTGCTTGTGAGTACATCGCGGCATATTACACAAGGTATAGTTGATGTTGTCGAGCAGGGCTGGAACAGCCAGAGAAAAATCCTCAGCGGCAAATCCAAGGTCGTTGGTTCGGACCCTTATGAGCTTCGCATTTTTGCACCTACCGATGGAGAACACCGGCAGGTGAGCTCGGTTGATGTTTCGAGGGCCGACAAACAGGCCGGGGTAACTATCAAAACAAGACAAACGGGGCCGGAGGTACGCATTACCATAAACAGCCCGGAAAATCGTCTGGTTCGCTGGGAAATTATATTTTAAGCCGAGATTTTACAGCTAAACCATGACAAGTAACAAAGACTTTGGTATGTTATGGAGGCTGCTTTAGACTAATTTCACTCTGATAACGATAAGTTAAATACGAATTTTATGAAAAGTGTCAGGAAAAAGATAGATTGGGAAGCTCTTTCTGATGAGGAACTACTGCAAATAAAAATTCGCGATTTTAACTTATCTATTCACAAATCTCCGTTAGAACCTCTCATAGAGAACCTCTACAATGAACTGGATGCAAAGGGCATAACGTTTCACCCGCCGTATTATCTTTCAGATGAATGGCTTTGCCCCGACGGGGAGCCGATTATTGGAATACCATTTTGCCTTGCCCACCCAAGACTCAAGCATATCGAACAAAAAATGATGCTCGAAGTCGAGGGAGGTACCGACGCATCATGCATGAGACTCTTACGTCATGAAGCAGGGCATGCTATAAATTATGCATATAAACTCTATCTGAAGACTCGCTGGAGGGAACTTTTTGGTCCTTTTACGAGCAAATATTCGAATTCATATTACACTCAACCCTACTCAAAACGATTTGTCATACACCTTGAGAATAATTATGCCCAGGCACATCCGGACGAGGATTTTGCAGAAACTTTCGCCGTGTGGCTCACGCCGAACTTATGCTGGGAACGAAAATATAGCGGCTGGCCTGCAATAAAAAAACTGAGATACGTTGATAGGTTAATGAAACAAATTTCCAATGAAATTCCCAAAAAAATATGTCCAAAAAAACCTCCATGGTCGGCTTCACGAATGACTTCCACCTTAGAAGCTTACTACGAAAGAAAACGCAAGGTTCTCGGAGAGGAATTTAAAGGTTTTTATGACGCTAATTTGATGAAATTATTTTCTCGACAACACAATACTCCATCAAGTGAGAGAGCTTCAAGGATTTTGAGGCGGTATCGCCAGGCACTTTTAAATCATATTACGAAGTGGACGGGACACAGAAAATATGATGTTTACGAGCCAATCAACAAGCTCATTAATCGTTGCGAGACATTAGAGCTATATGGTAAAGAAGAGGATATAATAGGTGCTGCAACTTTAATAACAGCAATTGCCG
>Ga0307378_10003964_pt1 | contig 21460 bp, 7 predicted proteins | sample UN1MG_FD_202238 | JGI IMG/M metagenome (GOLD analysis project Ga0307378, IMG submission 202238) | Soil microbial communities from Risofladan, Vaasa, Finland - UN-1 | ecosystem: Environmental > Terrestrial > Soil > Coastal area > Acid sulfate soil | place: Finland: Risofladan, Vaasa | collected...
ACTCTGAAACAACGGGGCCACGATCCCATTCGAACCATCATCGACGCCCTGGCCACCTACCTCACCACAGGACAACTTCCAAAGCTCCCCGAACCCAAAAACGCTTCAGATGGCTGAAGTGTTACGATCAAGTGAACAAGTCGGCCTCACCTTCGCTGCCGGGTTGGGGTGGTCGTTCCTCTTCGCGAGATCCCCGAACGTTCTTTCTCTGGGCTTGTCCCACGGCATCCTCGCCGCGCTGGTGTACCCGATCCTCCTGGGCGAAAACCCGCTCGATCGGCTCTGAACATACGGCCGGTTTTCGCGCTTTCCCCCGGCATACTCGCGCCAAGCCGGCAATTCTCCGTCCGGCGGCGAAATATGAACTATAGTTTAAGATAGCGGCATAGGACACGCCGCGATTGACCTGCACATCCCCAGGCGTACCAAGTCTCTTCTGCATCGGTCTGGGATCGCGACCGGCTCCCGCCGGCCGCGAAACGGGAGAAGCCTAGTGAGTATTCGACGCACGTTCCGCGCGCGTACGGCGACTCGCCTGGACCCGGCGAAAAAGGGGTCAGGTCCATTCCGTGCGAAGCACCCTTCGGGCGGTTCCGGAAAAAGACACCCGACGCCTTTTTCCAGAACACTGCAACTGGAACCGCTGGAAGACCGCGTGTTCCTCGACGCCGGCGGCATCCTGCCGGTCGTTTCGTCCCTATGGTTCGCGGATTTCACCGAGGCCGGCACGCCCAGCCACGTCAACCCGGATACGCTCGCGACCGATTGGACCGAATCGGAATCTGCGCACAATTCGGGCGACAACGGGGCGAACCAGTACGACTGGATCGTGCAGTTCAACACCAAGGCGGTTGCCGAAGTGACCACGGCCCTGCAGACCACCAGCCTGTTGGTCGGCGGCGGGTTGCAGTTCGACGTCGTCCGCGGACTGGGGCTGGTCGGCCAGATGCTGGTGCGCAGCTCGGGCGCGTCGATCGAGGCGGTCAACGACTATCTGGCGTCGAACAAGTACGTCGCCGGCTATGAGCTGGACGCCGTCCACGTCTTCCAGGCCGTTCCCAACGACTCGCAATACGCCCGGCTCTGGGGCCTGAACAACACGGGCCAGACGGGCGGAACGCCCGACGCCGACATCGACGCGGCCGAAGCCTGGGACATCTCCACCGGCAGCAGCGAGATCGTCGTGGGCGTGATCGATACGGGCGTCGACTACACGCACCCCGATCTGGCGGCCAACATCTGGACCAACCCGGGTGAAATCGCCGGAAACGGCATCGACGACGACGGCAACGGGTTCGTCGACGACGGCAACGGCTACGATTTCGTCAACAACGACGGCGACCCGATGGACGACAACGACCACGGCACCCACGTGTCCGGCACCATCGCGGGCGCCGGCAACAACGGCCTGGGCGTGGCCGGGGTGAACTGGTCCAGCTCGATCATGGGTTTGAAATTCCTCTCCGCCAGCGGATCGGGGTACACGTCCGACGCGGTCCGGGCGATCAACTACGCCACCATGATGCGGACCACGTTCGACGTGAACGTCCGGGTGACCAACAACAGTTGGGGCGGCGGCGGATTCAGCACGGCCATGCAGAGCGCCATCCAGGCCAGCGGCGAGGCCGGCATCCTCTTCGTCGCCGCCGCCGGCAACGACGGCACCAACAACGACGTCTCGCCCCACTATCCCTCCAATTACGATCTGGCCAACGTGCTGTCGGTCGCCGCCACCGATCACAACGACAACCTGGCCTCGTTCAGCAACTACGGTATCGCGACGGTTCACCTGGCCGCACCGGGCGTTTCCATCTACAGCAGCGTTCCCGGCGGGGGCTACGCCTCGTATTCCGGCACCAGCATGGCGACGCCCCACGTGGCCGGCGTGGCGGCTCTGGCCTGGTCGGTCGATCCCGACGCATCGGTCGAGGACGTCCGCTGCGCCCTGCTGCAAGGCACCGACCCGCTCGGCTCGCTCAGCGGAAAAGTCGTCACCGGAGGGCGGCTCAACGCGCTGAACACCTTGGAACTGCTCGGCCAGGACGGGCCGGCCGTGCCCTACGTCTCTTCGCTGTCCGCGTCGCCGAGCACGGTCGCCGTGGGCACGGCCGTTACGCTCACCGCCGAGATCACCCGGGATCCCGACGCCACCGTCACCGAAGTCCGTTTCTACCGCGACGCCAACGCCGACGGCCAACTGGATGACGACGATGCGCTGCTGGGCACCGACACGACGATCGTCGCCGGCCAGGCTTCGATCGGGATCGACACGGCCGGCTACTCGGCGGGAACCCACACGTTTTTTGCCCGGGCGCTATACGGCGCCGGGCAATGGACTTCCGCGGCCCGCGGGGCGCTGATCGTGGTGCCGGCGGACGATCACGGCAACGACGCCGCGGCCGCCACGGCCGTGGAGATCGGCGGCACGGTGGCCGGGGCGATCGAGCTGGGCAGCGACGTCGATTGGTTCGCCTTCGAGGCGGTCGCCGGCCACGCCTACGTGTTCGAGGTCTCGCTGGGCGATCTGCCCGATTCGGTGATGTACCTCTACGATCGCGACGGCACGACCGAGCTGGCTTACAACGACGACATCAGTTGGCCGGAGAACCCGGGCTCGCGGATCACCTGGACCGCCGACGAAAGCGGCACGTACTATCTGGCGGTGGAGGCTTACGGCAGCACACAGACCGGCGGATACGAATTGAGCCTCGAGGACGTTTCGCACGTCGTCGACGACCATGGCAACAACCCGGCAACGGCGACCGCCGTGGACGCCGGGAGTTCCGCGGCCGGCGAGATCGAATTCGGCGGGGACGTCGACTTCTTCGCCGTGGAACTCGTCGCCGGCCAGGCCTATACCTTCGAGGTCTCGCTGGGAAGCCTGTCGGATTCGGTGCTCTACTTGTACGATCGCGACGGCGCGACCCTGCTCGACTACAACGACGACATCAGTTGGCCCGACAACCCGGGCTCGCGAATCGAATGGATCGCCGAGGCAAGCGGCACGTACTTCCTCGAGGTCACCGCCTTCGACCCCGTCGAGATCGGCGCGTACACGCTGGCCGTCGAGTTGGCCAACAACGTTCCGGTCCTCGAACCGATCGACGACCAGTGCATCGCGTATGAGGAGGACGCGATCACCGTCACGCTGACGGCCACCGACCGCGACCGCGACCCGCTGACCTGTTCGGCCGCGATCCTCGCCACCGGACCGCTGGCCGAACTGGCCTACGAGCTGGACCAGGAACTGAGACTTTACCGTCACAGCAGCGGCTACCTGGAAAATCTCTTCGGGGCCGGCGAGAAGTTCATGGCGAGCGACTACGGATGGTTTTTCATCCTGCCCAACGGCGAACTGTACCAATGGGAGGGAACCATCGAGTCGAGCATCTGGAAGGCGACCTTGGACGCCGGCTACCACGCCGATCCGACCTTGCTGCACGAGGCCCTGCCGCCGACCGTTCACGAGGGCGACGTGACGTTGACCCTCGACGGAAATCGGCTCACGATCGATCCGGCCGACGGGTTCGTGGGCACGTTCCAGATTCGCGTCGAGGTCAGCGACGGGCAGGACACCGTCCGGGACACTTTCCAGGTCACGCGCGAGGCCCCGCCGGCGATCGATTTGGGAACGCTCGACTTCCGCCGGATCGACGGCATCGATCTCTCCGACGGTCAACTGTTTTACGTCCTGCAGACGAGCCATCAGGGATACTTGACCGTCGCGGCCGATTACGAAGGAGCGGCCGATGGTGTGCAGTTGATCCTGTATGACGGCGATTTCGACGACGTGGCCGCCGACGCCGGGCGGATCGACTACCTGGTCGACGCCGGCCAAACCTACTGCATCGGGCTTTCCGGCTCGAACGCGGACGTTGATCTCCGCCTGGCCAACCTGGTCGATCACTCCGGCAGCACCGTAACCGTCTACGGCACCGACGGCGACGATACCTTCGATTTTGCTGCCTCGGCGGGCTGCGAGTTGACCGTCAACGGCGTTCGGTACGCCTTCGACGGCGCCGCGCCCGCCAGGTTTCTTTTTGACGGCGGCGCCGGCAACGATTCGGCCTCGCTCCTGGGATCCGCCGGCGACGATTCCATCTCCATGTACGCCGCGTCGGCCACCCTGACCGGCCCCGAGTACCGGGTCGAGGTCCAGGGCGCGGAGCAAATCACTGCCCACGGCGGCGGCGGGATCGATCGGGCCTACCTCTACGACTCCGCCGGTGACGACTGGCTCATCGGCACGTCGACCTACGCCAAGCTTTACGGCGACGGCTTCTGCAACTACGCCCGGTCCTTCGACTACGTTTATGCCTACGCCACGGGCGGCGGTGCCGATCGGGCCTACCTCTACGACTCCGCCGGTGACGACTGGCTCATCGGCACGTCGACCTACGCCAAGTTTTACGGCGACGGCTTCTGCAACTACGCCCGGTCCTTCGACTACGTTTATGCCTACGGCACCAACGGCGGTGCCGATCGGGCCTACCTCTACGATTCCGCCGGTGACGACCTCTTCATCGGTACGCCCGACTATGCCAGGCTCTACGGCGACGGATTCTCCAACTTCGCCCGGTCCTTCGACAAAGTCTACGCCTATGCCGACCGCGGCGGGAACGATCGGGTTTACCTTTACGACTCCGCCGGCGATGACCGATTCGTCGGCACGCCCGAGTACGCCAAGCTATTCGGCGACGGCTTCTCCAACTTCGCCCGGTCCTTCGACTTCGCCTACGCCTACGCCAGCCGCGGCGGGAGCGATCGGGCTTACCTCTACGATTCCGCCGGCGATGACCGCTTCGTCGGCACGCCCGACCACGCCAAGCTATTCGGCGACGGCTTCTTCAACTTCGCCTGGTCCTTCGACTACGTGTTTGCCTACGCCAACCGCGGCGGGAGCGATCGGGCTTCCCTCTACGATTCCGCCGGCAACGACCGTTTCGTCGGCACGTCGGTCAATGCGAAGTTCTACGGCGCCGGATTCTACAACCTCGCCCAATCATTCGATTACGTTTCCGCCTACGCCTCGGCCGGCGGAACCGACACCAAGGAAGTCGGCGCGATCGACTACCTCCTGGAAACCTACGGCGAGTGCTGGGAAGATGATTGAGCGGTCAACAGGCCGTCGTCTCGAGGGCCCTACTTCGTGCCGTTCTTCTCTTTCGCCCGCTCGCCTTTGCCGGCCCTGAGCAATTCCGTTTCCATGCCCTGATCGGCCTGCTGTCTCATCCCCGTGTAAAGCTGCTGCCGTGTGGGCGCACACATGACGGTGCCGGTGAACGCCCGCGTGTTGGATGAGTTGCGGGTCGTCCTCGTAGGGCCGCAGCCCGAGCAACCGATAGTGGCTCGGCGGCTGCTCATCGGGCCCGATGGCCAGCCAGGCGTCGTAAGGATCGAACTCCGCCGACCCGACATTCCTGCTCAGAACGCCGGTCGGCCACCTGGCAATCCGATGGCCCCACCGAAAGATCCCGCTATTCTTGTAGAAACTCCGGCGCCCTGCCGCTACGGGCACCTTGAACGGATCGGGGTAACGAATACTGGCCGGCTGCATTTTCGGGCTCCTTTCAGTCATTTCGGCAACGTTGACGAACGTTACCGGCGGAATCTGTACAGGAAATAGAAGGCAGTTGATACTGTGATCCCGATAAACGTGCAATCGATTAACTTCCCCAGCGTTACGATACGTTCAAGCTTGGGAGACCCAAACCAATATCGCCCAACCACCCTGTAGTTGTCGAAACCGATCCAGGCGAGGAAGTAGTCCCATCCTGGGCCACATGCCGCGCAGACTATGGTCAGGACGAGAAGTGCCGCTGTCACTGCGGCCGACAACCCGAAGAGTACCCGCAGGATGCCCAACTCCAAACCGTTTCCACCCACATTGGTTGTGCGCCAAGAATCCGACTTCACGAGTCTGTCCGGAAAGGAAAGCCCCGGCACGCGCGCGGCATACCCCCACTTCCCGTTGCGCCCCTTCTTCACGTAGGTGTTTTCTGTAATTCGCCCCGATGCCGCGGCCGCTCGCAATTCGGAGAGGGACACCGGACCATGCTGTATGCCCAACTCATAATACCACTGCTCAACTTGGGCAGTGCATTCCTTGCCGGGCGCGGAAGGAACGGCGGCTACTGGTACATCAGGATCGAACAGCCCTTGGACGCTGGCGGCGGAAACCCAGTTGCCATCGGGGCCTTTCTTGACGAACGTGTCTTGAGAGATTCGCCCCGAGCGGGCCAGGGCCTTCAGTTGAGCCGACGAGACCGGCCCGTGCTCTTCGCCCATCACCTGAAAGTACCATCGTGCGTCCACGTCATGCCCCTCCCATGTTGTGGTGCCCGCGGTCGATGCGTTTGGTTTGGCCACTCCAGTTTACTCGTTTTCCGACGGCAGCACACGCCCCGGATCGTTCTTCCAACCGTATTTCTCGGCGAACTGGTCCGGTGTGAGCGTCTCTTGGCCCTGGTCGGTCTGGACGACGTAGACCAGTTCCTCCTCCAGTCCCGGCGAGCCGCGGTAGTGGCCCTCCGGGCTCAACACGCCGTGGAGATCGTCCCGCAAGGAGAGGATCGTGCGGAGCAGCTTCCCATCATCCAGCCGATGAAGCCGAATCAGCCCCTGGCCGGGAAAGGCAACCAGACGACGCTCGGGGGAGAACGCACACGGCCGATACGGGTTGTAGTGGCCCGTAACCTTACGCGTGAGTGTGTCTGATTCGGTGTTCCAGACCAAAAGGCAGTTGTTGCCTCCCACAGCGATCGTCTTGTCATCGTCGAGCCACCATAGAGTCGGTACTGCGCCCCAGCCGAAAAAAGTCCGATTGTGGGTGCATACGCCTGATTCCACGTCCCAAACGTACAATTTGTGGTGGAACGTGCCCGCCAACTTCTTTCCGTCGCGTGTCCAGCCCAGGGCCTGAATCGAATAACTTTCGGGGTTTGGAAGGACTTGAGCCGTTTGCCCCGTGCGAGCGTCGCAGATTCTGATCTCTTGTTCGGACCCCACGGCCAACGACTTCCCATCGGGCGAAAAGGCGTAGCTCCACGTGTCGGGAAGAAGGTTGCAGAGCAGCCGTCCAGAGGCGACGTCCCAAAGCTTGGCTTCAGTGCCACCTCTGGAGACCAAGGTTGTCCCATCGGGAGACAAGGCAACAACCATTCCGGTCAGGTTCAACTTCTGGCACAGGTCCCGAGAGCCTGTTTCCCAGATGAGAGTGGGGCAACCATAGACGGCAATTGCGAGTCGGTCCGCCGACCACGCTACTGGCTTCGGCCTACCTGGAATGATGGCCGAACGGCGCAGCAATTGGCCCGAATCGGTGCCGCAGATTCGGATCTCGTTGTGGGTGTGCATGTATGGCGAAGCAATCATCTTTCCATCGGGAGAAAAGACAGCATGCTCTATCTCGTCCCCATGCCCGGGCAGAGCGCGAAGCGGTCGCCCCGATCTTGCTTCGAAGAATTCTACCGTGCCGTTGTATGTTCCGACTGCTAATGTCTTCCCATCGGGAGAATAGGCCACACCCCGTCCGCCCCCAACACCCTCGCGTTTTTCCCCTTCCCAGAGAAGCGAGGTTGTCTCGATCTGCCACACTTGGACGCTACAAGTATCGATTGCTGCCCCACAGGCCAGCGCCGTTCCGTCGGGCGACCAAGCTATCGAACGAACTCCGTGGTAGTATCCCGGTAGTGTCCGAAAGACCTCATCGGTTGTCGTATCCCAAACGGTTGCGCAGCTTGCGGGGCCAAGATGTCCGCAGGCAACCAGCTTTCCGTCGGGTGACCAGTCCACAGCGACCATCGCGCCCTCCGGCCCTTTGAGGGTTTTCTGCAGCGTGCCTGATTCTGTGTCCCACAACCGCAGCGTTCCGTCGTTCCCGTTGGAGGCCAGGCTCTTGCTGTCGGGCGACCACGCCAAACACAGTACCGCCGTTACGTCCAACTCGCGAACAACTCCTTTGTCTAGTGATGCCATTGCCCAAATGTGGATTGGGCCGTTCAACGTGTTGACGGCCAGCATTCGACCATCCGGGGACCAACATATGCAGGAATCTATCGCAGCCCGGCTTTGAAGCTCGCGAACAAAGCCCGATTCGACTTCCCAGACACGGATCGGCTTGTCGGAACTGGCCGACGCCAGAAACTTTCCGTCCGGCGACCAAGAGACACTCTTTAAGGAAGTATCGTGCCCGATCAATGCCCGAACCAACTCACCGTTGGCGGCATCCCAGATTCGGATTGTCCCGTCGCTGCCGGCGGTGGCCAAGACGCGACCGTCCGGTCTGTACGCGACGCATTCTACCCGGCCGCGATGGCCGATGGTTTCCAGCGTCCAGGAGCGGATGCCGTCGATCGGTGACGGGTTGACAACCAAGCTCATGTGGCTCAACGCCGTACCGGGTTCCGGCAGGAGGCTGGGGTCGGCAGTGATAGTGATGCCATGGGCGGCCAGTCGTGCGGGCTTGCGCGTGATTTTCACAACTGCCTTCTCGCCGCGCTTGATCGTCGTTGTGTTGTCATCCAGGTCGATTTCATACCCGTCGCCCTCGACCTCGATCGCGTACTTGCCCGGCTTTAGCGTTATCGTGCCTTGGCCTCGAAGGGACGCTACGACTTCGCCGGTTTCCTTGTCCCTGACGACCACCTCGACGTCGGGGTCCATTGTCTCGACCACCAGCGTGCCGTGGCGGTTGGTCAGCGTGAGGATCACGCCCAGCAGGACGACCGCGCCGGCCGCGGCTGCGGCGACTGCGATCTGCTTCCACGGCGGACGGCGAGAAGGACGGGGAAGGGGTCGAGGTTTCGGCGCGTGGCTCGGCTGCGTGCCCGCCTCGGCCGAGGAGCAGAACTCGTCGGTGCTGGAGGCGGCGGTGATCGCGTCGGACTGCGAGTCGGTCGCTTCGTCCGCCCGTTGCAGCAAGGCCGGCAAGTCATGGCCCGAAGTGAAAGGCTCCAGGGCGACAACCACTTCCGCGGGCGTGGCGAACCGCCGCGCCGGGTCCTTGGCCAACAGCCGATCGACGACCGCAGCCAGCTCTTTCGGGACGTCCGTCCGCTTGACCAGGATCGGGGGCGCCGGTTCGCTCACGTGCGCCATCAACTTCTTGATCGGCGTGTTGTACTTTGGACCGCTGAAGGGTGCCTCGCCGCAAAGGAGCTTGTAGAGCGTGCAGCCGAGGCTGTAGAGGTCGGCACGGATGTCAACACTGTGGGCGTCGTCGACCTGCTCCGGCGCCATGTAGTCCGCCGTACCCATGGCCTGGCCGGCGGAGGTCATTTCCTCGCCCGGCGGCTGGTCGGTGTGCAGCAGGGCCAGGCCCATGTCGAGGATCTTGACCACCCCGTCGGTCGAGAGCATCAGGTTCGAGGGCTTCACGTCGCGATGGACGAGTCCGTTTTCGTGGGCACACTGCAAGCCGAGCGCGGCCTGGCGGATCAGCTCGCAGGCGTCGGCGATTCGCAGCGGACCGGTGCAGGCGACCAACTCGGAGAGGTTTCGCCCGGCGACGTGCTCCATGACCAACACGGTGGTGCCGTCGATCTCCCGGGCGTCGAATGCCTGGACGATGTTCGGGTGGCTGAGCCGGCCGACGGCCTTCATTTCGCGTTCGAATCGGGCCTTCGCCTGGGAGTCGGCCGTGCGATCCCGGGGCAGGACTTTCAGGGCCACCACCTTCTCCAGCCGGGTGTGCAACGCCTTGTAGACGGCGCCCATGCCGCCCTCGCCCAGCTTGGCCAGCAGTCGGTATTCGCCCAGTTCGCGGATTCCGCCCAGCCCGGCCGAACCGCTGGCCTCGCCGGCCACCAGGACCGCGACGCGGCCAACGCCTTCCTGGGATTCGGCCTGACCGAGCCGTTCTTGCCGCAGGACGGGTTCCTTGAGCCAGCCCATCAGGGTGTCGCCGGCCGCGCCGAATGTATCGAGAACCCCCTGGCACGGGGGGCACTCGCTGATGTGGGCGATCATCTCCTCGGCGAGTTCCTCGGAGAGTTCGCCGATGTGGTAAGCACGGAGTTTTTGGCGGTTTGGGCATGCTTGTGCGGGCATCGGGCGATCCCCCTGTTCGGTTGAGTTGTGGGCTGTTTTCCTCCCTACAAGTACAACGCACGCCTTACGCACGACTTTTTGAATGTCGTGGGGCAGGTTTCCTAACCTGCCGACTGCAAGGGCTCTTACTCACAGGGACATGATGGGGTTGGCAGGTTGGGAAACCTGCCCCACATGGGGCTGGCAGGTTGGGAAACCTGCCCTACGTTAGAGTTCGCCCAGGTCGTCGAGTTCGCGGCGGATGTTTCGCAGGACGCGGTACTTGGCGTCGTAGACGGCGCGGACGCTCATTTCGAGGTCCTCGGCCACGTGGCGGACGGGGTGCCCGTCGACCACGACCCGCCAAAAAGCCTGCCATGTGCGGTCTTCGACGCCGGCGCGGGCCAGGTCGAGCACGCGAGGCAGCAGATCGTGCCGTTCGCCGGGACCGGGGCCGCTTATTTCAGAGTCGGGCAGTTGCTCGGGGATCTGTGCGAACCATTGCTGGGCGTCCGTACCGCCTTGGGCCTGGGGCCGATTTCGACGGCGGCGCAACAGATCGATCGCCTTGCTGCGGGTGACGGTCCACAGCCAGCCGCGAAAGGAATCGCCCGGCTGATCGCGGCGGAAGTCGGCCAGCTTCGCCAGGACCACACTGAACACCTCCTGGACCACGTCCTCGGCGTCTTCTGCCTGGAGGTCAAAATGCCGATGCAACCAGCGGCGAACGCGTGGTTCGTACAGCGTTGCCAACTGCTCCATCGCTTCGAGGTCGCCCGCCTTCGCCCGAGCCAGCAGGCTGGTCGAGGTCGACTCAGAAGCAGCGGAGTTTGCGCTGCCGTCGGTGCTTGCAGGAGGATCTGCCACGGCACGAAAACCGGTTTTGTTTCGCGCAAAGGACACCAAACGAGGACAGCCTACCACCCTTCGGAGGCGGCGTCAAGGCAGGGCATTCTGCATGCAGCCTACAACGCCCGGCGGTGGCGGCGGGTGCGGCCGCCGAAGACGGGTTTGGACGAGGGCTCTTCGGCCGGTTGGTCGGTGCCCGGGGGCTTTTCGTACACCGCGAAGCCTTCGATCTCGGCCCGTTTCAATAGGAGGTTGATCCGCACCTCGATCCGCGTCAGCTCGTTGCCTTCCTCGGGCGTGACGAACGTGTAGGCCACGCCTTCGCGGCCCATCCGGCCGGTGCGGCCGACGCGGTGGACGTAGTCGTCGCAGAACTGCGGGATGTCGAAGTTGATGATGTGGGAGATCCGCGTCACGTCGATCCCCCGGCCCACCACGTCGGTAGCCACCAGGATCTGCGTTTTTCCGTCGCGAAATTCCCGCATCACCCGATCGCGGGTGGTCTGCGGCAGGTCGCCGTAGATCGTGTCGACCGAAGGGATCTTCCGCGCCAGCCGCCGATGGATGCGCTCGGTTCCCCGCTTGGTGCGGCAGAAAATGATCGCCTGGGTAGGGTTCTCCCGCTGGAGCAGCTTGACCAGCAGGTCGAACTTCTGTTGCGGATCGACCGTGAAGTAGAACTGCTCGATCGTCTCGACCGCCGGGTTCTTCGGCGAGAAGTTGAGCATCTCCGGCTTGCGCATGTACTGCTGGGCCAGCCGCATCACCGGCGGCGGAATCGTGGCGCTTAAGAGCAGCGTCTGCCGCGATTGGGGACAGTGGCGGAGGATCTTCTCGATGTCGGGCCGGAAGCCGACGTCGAGCATCCGATCGGCCTCGTCGAGCACGGCGAAGCGGAGCCCGCCGAGTATCAGCACGCCCCGGTCCATCAGATCCATCACACGGCCGGGTGTGCCCACGACGATTTCCGCACCGCGCGAGAGCTTCTCGATTTGGCTGCGGATGGGTTTTCCGCCGTAGACGGCCACCACGTTGGCTTTGCGTCCGGCGGCCAGCTTGGAGCACTCGTCGCGGACCTGGACGGCCAGCTCGCGCGTGGGCGTGAGCACCAGGGCCTGGGGATCGGCGCCGCGCTTGTGGGGATGGAGCCGTTCGAGGATCGGGATGCAGAAGGCGGCCGTCTTGCCGGTTCCGGTCTGCGCCTGCCCCATCAGGTCCACACCCTCCAACGCCCGGGGAATCAGGCCGCTTTGGATTGGGGTCGGCTCGAGATAATCGGCCCGTCGCAGGGCGTCGAGCATGACCTGGGAGAGTTGGATGTCTCCGAAGCTGCCGACCGTGCCGGGTTCCGGCGGCTCGGGAGTCGATGGCGGCTCGGGAGTCGATGGCGGCTCGGGAGTCGATGGCGGCTCGGGAGTCGATGGCGGCTCGGGAGTCGATGGCGGCTCGGGAGTCGATGGGACCGACGGCGCCGACGAAGCCGATGGGGCCGTTTGTTTCGCCTTCTTGCTCGGCCGCCGTCGGGGACGGCGTTTTTTCGGCGATTTCGTTTCTGGCTCGGTCGCCGGTGGGGGCGAACTGTTCGGTTCTGATTCTCGTTTCGACAAGGTATCCGTCCTGAAATGTTGGATCGCTGCGACGTGTTCTGGTATTCGCGTCACCCCCCGCAACGCAGTGCGGGGGCGTTTTCAACTCGTTGACTTCTCCATCCCCTCACCCTTCGCCCCTTCACCCTTTCGCCCACTTTTCCAGCATGTGGAATTGGCAATCGAAGCGGTGTTCTTCCACACCGGAGGGACTCTTGAAAAAACTGGCCAGGAAGGTCAACAAGCCCGTCTGTCCGCGGCGGTGGGCAAGCTCCGTGAAGCGGACCAGGTCCAGCACCAGCGGCGCGGCCAGCACCGAGTCGCAACCTTGCCAGATGAACTGTAGCACCATGGGCACGCCGAGGAAACCGGTGAAGTGGACGTGGTCCCAGGCCGTCTTCCAGTCGCCTAAGCTCTCGACGTATTCGATCGACACGAGGGTTTGCGGCCGATCGTCGAGAATCTCGCCCAGCAGGTGATCCTTGCTGGCGAGTTTGGCCTGCTTGTTGGCCGGGTTGTCCAGTACCCGGCCGTCCATGTTGCCGAAGATATTGTGGCCCACCCAACTCATCACCCGAAGGTTCCGCCGCTGGAACATGGGGGCCAGAACGCTCTTCATCAAGGTCTCGCCCGTCTTGCCGTCGCATCCCATGTGCCGGCTGCCGCGGAGGTTGGCCAACTCGTCGATGGCCGCCGGGGTGGAGCCGAGCGAGGGCGTGAAGTTGATGTAGGAACAACCCGTCTCCAGCGCCGCGATCGCGTAGAGCGAACTGGCCGGCAGGGGACATTTGCGAGGCTTCTCCAGCAGCCGTTCCAGCTCGACCCAACTCGGCGGGATCGAATCCGTCGCCACCGGCGGCTCGGTCGACGCAACGTTGACCACGACCGCGTGCGCAAGCCGCTCGGTGTGGACGAATTCGTCCAAATCTCCTCGCAGCCGCTCGACGCCCTCTCGGGGCGATTCCCGGCGAGGGACATGCGGGCCGGCCATTCTGGCGATCGTGGGCCCCACCTTGAAAACACAGCCCGGCCGAATCCGCCGGTCGATCCCCTGCAGATCGGCTTTGCACCGGGCGATCATCTCGGGCGTGGCCGTGCGACTCTCGGTGACCAGGCGTGTGGCTTCGTCGATCAAAGACACGTCGCGAATCTCGTGGCCGCCGATCACGAAGTCGGACCAGTCGGCGAAATCGAGGTGTTGGAACTGGGGGAGCTGGCTGACCAGCCCGGTGGTACCGACGAGCCCCTTCTTCAGGGCCGTGATTCCCACGATGGCCGTGGTGGCCACGCCCCCTTTGGCCCCAACCAACCAGATGCCGATGCGACTTTTCGCCATGATGCTCGAGAAATCTCCGTCCGAAACGTCGGGGGTCCCTTGGAAGGGGGCGGGTAAGCTACTATCATTCTCCGACGTGCGTCGCGGCGCGTCAACCGCCCACAACGAACGGAGTAGTACCATGCCCCCGACCATTTCCCGGATTGTCCAGGCACTGGAGCCCTCGGCCACGATGGCGATGGCTGCCAAGGCCAAGGAGCTAAAGGCCTCTGGCAAAACGGTTTACGACCTCAGTCTCGGAGAGCCCGACTTCACCACCCCCCAGCACATCTGCCAGGCCGCTTTGGAGGCGATGGAGGCCGGGCACACCCACTATACACCCGCCAGCGGGATCCTGGAGTTGAAAAAGGCGGTGGCCGAGCAATATCAGGCTACCCACGGTCTGGAATATGCGCCCGCTCAAGTCGTGGTCGCCAACGGGGCCAAACACGCGCTGCACAACGCCTTCACCGTGCTGCTGGACCCGGATGACGAGGTGATCATCCCGGCCCCGTATTGGGTCAGTTACGCGGAACTGGTCAAGCTCAGCGGCGCGGTGCCCGTGATCGTCCAGACCGAGCAGGAGAGCGATTTCAAACTGACCCCGGAGCAATTGCGATCGGCGGCGACCGACAAGACGAAGATCCTGCTGCTGTGCAGTCCGTCGAATCCGACCGGCAGCATGTATTCGCCCGAGGAGTTGGGCGCGCTGGCCGACGTGGCCATCGAGCGGGACCTGCTGGTCGTGGCCGACGAGATCTACGACCGGTTGGTCTACCCCGGACACCGTTTCGCCAGCTTCGCCACGGTTCGGCCGGGCCTGCAGGACCGGACGATCACCGTCAACGGCGTGAGCAAGACTTATGCGATGACCGGCTGGCGGATCGGCTGGACGCTTTCCCCGGCCAACGTGGCCACGGCGATGGGCGACCTGCAGAGCCAGCAGACGTCGAACCCGTGCAGCATCAGCCAGTACGCCGCGGTGGCCGCGATCACCGGCCCGCAGGCGTGCGTCGAACAGATGTTGGCCGAGTTCACCAGGCGGCGCGATTTCGTCACCCGGCGGATCGCGGAAATCCCCGGGCTGGGCTGCGCGGAGATGGGCGGGGCCTTTTACGCCTTCATCAACATCCGCGAGCATCTCGGCCGCAGCTACAACGGCGTGCAGGTCGATGATTCTGCGCAGTGGTGTCTGGAACTTCTGGCCCGGAAGAATGTCGCCACGGTGATGGGTTCGGCGTTCGGGGCGGAGGGTTACGCCCGGGCGTCCTTCGCCACGAGTATGGATAACCTGGAAGCGGCGTTCGAGCGGATCGCGGAGTTCGTGGCATAGCCGCTTAGGTTCCGCGCAGAAATAACCTGTACATTTTTCAGCGAGGGTGGCACGCCCTGAGGAACGAAGGGCGTGGAAAACCTGCCAAGTCACGCCCTTCGTTCCTCAGGGCGTGCCACCCAATTCGACAAGTTATTTCTGCGCGGAACCTTACGGCTTGCGAATCCCGCAATTCCGGGCCATCGGACGCACGGATCGAACGATTCCGAGACGGCTCGCGCCGTGTTTCGGGCCTTCTTTTCTTCAGCTTCGGCGCCACCTCAGCGCCATGGCCTCTCATCTCATGACGCCGGGATCCGGGCGTTACCGGCAAGCCATCTTCACGCACCGGCAAGCGGTCAGCTACGGACGTTCGCTTCCTGAGGGCAGGCAGATATCTATTTTGTCTAAAAAATAACTGTCATGGTGGCCCTATCCCTCGCCAGATGACGGCATTCCGCCCTTATTTGGGCAAGTGGATCCGAATCGACGAATCGGCAGCATCTAAATAACTGCCTGATATATCGCCGTTTGAGGCCGGACTGACTTTTTTTTAGAATTCTTCTTACATGTCCTACCAAAAGCTTGACGGTTGTTCCGTTTCTGCTAGATTATCTGATTATCGGGGAATTTTAAGACATCCCCGCTAGTGAGGCTTGTCCCGACGCCCTTTTCGACACGTCAGGGCGACACGCAACCAAAAAAATCCCTTCGAAAGTTCGGAGAGCCGTTACCGCTTCCTCTGGTTCGATGGAGAAACGCCATGAAAAGACTAGGACTTGTAGCACAGCTTTTGGCGATCGCGCTGCTGGCGATTTGCCCCTCTGCCCACGCGGCGCTGGTGGGTATGGACATCGGCAGCGTGGGAAACCCCCTGCTTCCCGGGAGTTTCTCGTACGACGCCGGCACGGACACGTACACCGTGAATGGCGGTGGCACCGACATCTTCAACAACGACGATCACTTCTACTTCGCCTATGAAGAGGTCCCGCTGGTCGGCGACGCCGTGATCATCGCCCGAGTCACGGGACTCGAGGTTACCAACTCCTGGTCGAAGGCCGGCGTGATGATCCGCGACCAACTGATCGACGTCAGCACGCACGCCTCGATGATCGTCTCCGGCGACCCGCGTACCTCCTTCCAGAACCGGCCGCTGATCGGCGGGAGCTACTCGACCACCACCAACGGCCTCGGAGCGCGGCCCTACTGGGTCAAGCTGACCCGCGTGGGGGATACTTTCACGGGCTACCATTCGCCCGACGGGCTGAATTGGACGATGCAGGACAGCGTGGACATCCCCATGTTCTCCCCGTACATCGGTCTGGCGGTCACTTCGCACAACAACAACCAGCTCGCCCAGGCCACCTTCGACAACCTGCACTTCGAAGAGCCGGCCGAGATGACCTGGGACGGCAGCGATCCGAACAATTGGGGCAGCGACCACTGGAACGCCGCCGGGGCCTTTCCTGACGGCTGGGCGATCGCTACGGTCAACTCCGGCCGCGTCAACGTGGAAGCAGACCACTCTACTCTTGGCCTGAACCTCAACGGCGGCACGGTCGCCATCGGGGCCGGCAACAGCCTGACCTTGGTCGGATTGGACGCCACCGGCGGCACGATTGACATCGCGGCCGGCGGCATCCTGACCTCGAACCAACTGAACGGCCTCGCCAGCACGGTCACTCTGGCCGGCGGCGCCACGTTGGCAGCACCCGGTACCGTCGGCACCGCGGTCACCAGCGGCGACGCGACCTTCCAGGTCGATTCGGGCACGCTGGGCGTGAACAGCCTCACCGCCACCGGCAACAAGGTCACCAAGTCCGGGGCCGGAACGCTCGTGGTCAACACCGCCGCACTGGATGTCGGCACGCTGGAACTGGGCGGCGGAACCACCAACGTGACCGGCCAGATCACGGTCACCACGCAGGCCGACGCGCTGGGCATGAGCGGCTTCCTGAACTCCGGCCGCAACAACAGCGATATTCAGAATATCGAGTACTTCAGCGGTATCGCGGGACAGGCGCCCGTCGGCACCACCTGGATGACGACCGGCGCCGGCTACGATCCGGGCGATCCGCTGGCCGATCCCCCGATTCCCGAGACGCCGGGTCGCGGACTCGACTATAACGGCGACGCCGAGTTCCGGGCCGCCATTGCGGAAATCGATCGCGACGACGACTACCAGACGCTCTTCACCGCCAACTTCCTGGCCAGCGACGGTGACGGTGCCTACAAGTTCCGGATCGGCGCCGACGACGACCGCAGCTCGCTCTGGCTCGACTTGAACCAGGACGGCGTCTTCCAGGCCGACGAGCGGCTGGCGTGGGAAAACGGCGGCGACCACTGGGTGGACCTGGTCGGCGGCGAGTCCTACGCGGTCGCGGTCGCTCACATGGAGTTCGGCGGCGGGTCGAGGATCCAAGCCCTTTATCAGACGCCCTTCATGCTCGCCGAGGAGATCATCAATCCCTCCACTCAGCCCGGCATCTGGACCGGTACGCAGACGTCGATCGGGTCGGTGAACTTCAGCGCTCCGGTCGTGGTGACCGGCGATTCCACGCTGCAGGCGACCACCCACGATTCGGGGGCCACGTTCGGCGCCTTGACGCTGCAGAACGGCGTGCTGACGACCGCTGGTGCAGTAAGCATCAGCTTTACCGGGACGACCATTGCACCCGGCGCTACGGCGGTCGGCATCGATCCGCAGACGCAGACCGATTACAACGTGATCGACGGCAGCGCGACCACGGGCGATTTCGTCTTCTCCAAGGCGGGCCCGAGCAGCCTGACCATCGAGTCGGGCTTCATGACCGGCATGGGCAACGCCATCATCGACGCCCATGGCGGCACGCTGACGATGATGGGGCCGGACTCTTGGGAGGCGTCAACCCGAGCACGGCTCTCCGGCGGCACACTCAAAGTCGTGGGACTTCCGGGGGAGGTCAACAACGTGCTCAATGGAAGCGTCTACATCGGTAATCCCGGCAACGACGATCTGATCAACGGGATCGGCGACGGAACCGGTACCGGCGGACTGCTGGGTGAAGTGCCGGACCAGACGTTGGAAGGGGCCGACGCGATTGTCGGGCGGATCGACTATCGCAACGACAACGACTTCCGCAACGGGGACGCCGGGCTCAACTCGGTCGGGTTCTCTGCCCTGCAGCAAAACGACAATTACGAGACCCTCTTCTTCGGCACATTCAATGCACCGGAGACGGGGATCTACGAGTTCGGGACCAATCGGACCGACGATGTAGCGCGGATTTACCTCGATATGAATCAGAACGGCGTCTTCGAGACATCGGAGAACGAACTGATCGTCACGCGAAATTGTTGCGGCAACGCCTACAACCCGTGGGTTCCGCTGACGGAAGGCGAGTCGTACAAATACGCCATCGCCCATCGCGAGGGCACCGGCGGCTCCAATATCGAGCCCACGCTCAAGTTGCCCAGTTGGGACACCCGACAGACCGTCGAGCCCGGCGCGGCGAGCCAGGCGGGGCTCTGGACGGGCAACGGTATCGCCGAGGTCGATCTCAGCGGGTTCACGTTCTCGGCGATCGCCGACTCGACCCTCGAGGTCGGTTCGCACGCCGGCGCCGTGCTGGGGACGCTGGACATCGACCCGGACGTCACGCTGACGACTGCGGGCAACGCGCCGGCCAGCTTCGCAACGATCGCGCTCAACGGTGCGGGCGACACGACCGTGGGCTTCCATTCCAACGTCAATACGCTCTTGACCCGAGATTCCGGCATCGCCGCCGGCGGGCGGAACGTCCATATCCAGATCAACGGCTCCGCCCAGACGATCGTGAATAAAGCCGGTAGCGGCTTGGAGAACACCACCTTCGATCTGCAGTCCGGCGAATTGGTCGGCTTGATCGGCACGGGCCTGAACACGTTCGGGGCGGCCAGCTTCGCGTTCGACGGCGGCGGGCTGACCATCTCCAGCACCGGGGGCAATCAGACCTTCGACCAGTCTCTGATCGTCGGCGGCAACGGCACGCTGGGTGCCGCCGAAGTGCCCGGCGGCGTAGGCGGAGTCGAATTGACCTACGGCAGCGCCTCGACAGGGGCCACGATGAGCAACTATGCCGTCCTGTCGTTCGACGCGCGGGACGGATACACGATCAACGTCGACGGTCCCGTGACCGGCGACGGCGGCATCGAGGCGGCCGGCGGGACGGTCAATGTCACCGCGGTCGGCGCCAAGGACTACGCCGGCATCACGGCCGTCAGTGCGGGCACGATGATGATCGATACCCCCATTACCAGCACTTCGAATGTGCGGGTGACCGGTGGCACGATGGTGCTCAACCAGCCGGTGATCACCAACGGCGGCTTCATCTCCGACCGGATCGAGTGGATGCGGTACGACGGCGGGAACAACGATGCGAACCTCTTGGGCATCGACGACGGCGTCGCCAACGGCAACAACGGCGGTCTGTTCAACCTGACGCCGACCTCGTCGGGCTACTGGACCACGTCGCTGTACGACGACGGTAGCGGGGACAACTACGCGTTCATGTGGACCGGCGTCTTCCGCGCCCCGAGTACCGGCGACTTCCAGTTCCATACGCACGCCGACGACCAGGAGATTCTCTGGTTCGACCTCAACCGCAACGGCGACTTCGAAGACGCCGCCGGCGAGGCGGTGGCCGTGAGCCTGCCGCCGGAAGGGTGGAACTCGCCGCACACGGCGACCCTTTCGCTGGTCGAGGGAGAGCAATATGCTTTCGCCTTCGCGTACTACGAGAACAGCGGAGGCGAGTTCGGCCAACTGGAGGTCACGGCGCCCGGCGGAGCCCGGATGTTCCTCGATCCCAGCGACCCCGGTCAGACTGGCTGGCTGGGGATCGCGACGGCTCCGACGACGACCGTCTCGAACGGCACTCTGGAGATCAACTCCTCGCTGGATACCGAAGCGGTCACAGTCGGCAGCGGCGGTACGATCAACGTCAACCCGGGCGGCTCGCTGACGGCTGACAGCCTCAACGTGGAAAGCGGCGGCGTGTTCGACACGCAGTTGCCGGTTACCTTCACGTCGGTCCAGGCGGTCAAGGGCGGTCTGGCGAACACCAACGGCAACGACCTGACGGTTCTCGATCGCTTTGCCGCCGGTTCGTTGGAGATCAACGCCGACGGCGGCAGCTTCAAGGTCCGAGGCTCCGATCTGGTCGCCAACGTCGACCTGCTCACGCTCGACGGCGGGGTCATCGAGGTTACCGACATCCGCGGCGACGCCCCGACGGGCGGACTGGTCGGCCGCTGGACCTTCGACGACGAGACGATCAACGACAGCGCCGGCTTCGCCCTGGGCAACCACAACGGCACGCTCAGCGGCGGACTCTATTCCTCCGACGTCGCCGTGTCCGGCGGCAAGTCGCTCGATCTGTCCCAAGCCAACAACCACTACGCGGTGGTCGACCAATTCACCGGCACCGCCACCGAAGACGACTTCGATCTGGGCAGTGCCATGACGGTCGCCGTATGGGTGAAGGGTTGGCCTAACGGCAACTGGGAACCCTTCGTCTCCAAGCGGGGTGAAAACGATGAAGGCTGGCAGCTTCGCCGCAACGGCGGCAACAACGAGGCCTCCTTTACGTTGCGGGGCACTTCCGGCGGCGACGACATCCGGGGAGCCACCGATATCAACAACAACGAGTGGAAACTGGTCGTCGGTACCTACGACGGGGCCCAACGGATCCTGTACGTCAACGGCCAGGTCGACGCCCAGATCGGCGACACCGGCGCCATCCCCGACACGGGCAGCCTTCTGGTCTTCGGGGCCAGAGACAACAGCGGCACCGGCGCCCCGCCGAACATCGGCAACCACGCCCGGGTCATGCTCGACGATATCTATATCTACGACCGTGCGTTGTCATCCGAGGAGATCGGCATGATCTACGGTGCCGGCTTCGGCACCGGCGACGGGTCCGCTTTCCTCAACGACGTCCAAGGCCACGGCACGTTGGCCGGCCAGGTGGTGATTCAGGGAACGCTCAACCCCGGCGACGGAACCGGCAGCGGCATCGCCACGTTGAACCTCGACGGCGAGATCGAACTGCTCGGAAGCTCCGTCGTCAATCTGGAAGTCAACGGGCTGGCCCACGACAAGCTGGTCAACGTCGGCGATCTGGAAACCTACCTCGCCGGCAAGCTGCAACTGACGCCGATCGGCGTGGGCAACGTCAACCCGCTGGACCCGGGCAACAACCTCGGGTTGCACAGCTACCCGTTGGTCACCGCGGTCGCTGAAGGCGTGCTGCACGGTCAGTTCGACCCGCCGCCGCCGGTGATCACCGATCCGACCGATCCCAACTACGACCGCGAGAAGCACCTGGGTCACATCGGCTTGGGCGTGTT
>Ga0307378_10003966_pt1 | contig 21440 bp, 14 predicted proteins | sample UN1MG_FD_202238 | JGI IMG/M metagenome (GOLD analysis project Ga0307378, IMG submission 202238) | Soil microbial communities from Risofladan, Vaasa, Finland - UN-1 | ecosystem: Environmental > Terrestrial > Soil > Coastal area > Acid sulfate soil | place: Finland: Risofladan, Vaasa | collected...
ACCGACGCCTTCGAAAGCGAACGGACCTTGGAGACTCCGGGGATCACCACGAAGGAGAGGAGCAGAATCACGACCACCGCGGCCGCGCCCAGGGCGAGGACGATCTTTTCGCGGCTACGAAACACGGTCTTCGCCCTCTTTCTCGATGAGAATCGTGTACCGTACGTTGCCGTTCCGGGCGCTCCCCTCGGACTCCTGGACGGTCACATTCGTCTCCGGACCGAAGGCGGTAAGGAGTGCGGTGCGGAACGTCTCGACGAGCTGCGAGGACCCCGCGTCCCCTTCGACCTTGAGGCGGCCGGAATCGTAAGAGAGCTCCCGGACGGAAATGTTTCCATCGCCCGGCAGTGCCCGGGATACCTTCCCCAGCATGGAGGTCGCCTCCGGGAAGTCCGCACCCAGCTCCTTCCTCTGCCGGTCGAGAGAATGGATCTTCTCCCGGATCTGCGCCATTTCCTCCTTCACCTTCACACCGGGCACGGCTTCGGTGAATTCCTTCCGGATCTCGGTCCGAATCCGGGCGACTTTCTTCGTCTCGGCCCACCGCGCGATTCCGATGGAGCCCGAGGCGGCCAGGACGGCGACCGCCGCCGCGACGGCCGTGATGCGGACCCGGAACTGGTGTCTTGCTCTCTCCGATTCGGCCTCCGCCGAGGTTCGAAGGGAGAATCCGCCGGTCTCCTTGCTGTAGAAGGGCGAAAGGGCCGCGCCGTATGCGAGGGGCGATGCATCCTCTGCTTCGTCGGGGAGAACGAAGGATTCCACGTGGAGGAGGATTTCCACGAGGGGAGGGGGAAGATTTCCGAATACGACGGACGGATGGGAGAGGATCCCGTGTGCGTCGGCGTCCAGGACCTCCCGGATTCCGCTCTCCAGCTCCTCGGGTGCAGCGCCGATCGACTCGGGGAACTGGCGGGCCGATACGACGGTGCCCCCGGACAGTCTCAGGGCCATGAGATCGTTCAGGTCGGAGAAGACCAGTCCGGAGAATGCGTCTTTCGCGGAGAGAACGGCGCACAGGAGGGACACGTGGTCGGTGATCGCCCGGTCCGGGCGAAACCCCGCGGCGGTAAAGGCGGCCACCGTTTTCTCCACGGAGGAGCGCCTTGCTGCGATGGCCAGGAACGTCCCCGTCTCCCCGGCGGGGGAGGGGAGGATGTCGGAGAGGATCTCCTCGTCTTCGATGGGAAGGTTTCCCTCGAGTTCCGCGATGTGCATCTTCTTCGCACGCGGGAGATCGGGGACGGGCAACGTCACCCGGCGCAGGAATGTCCACGCCGGAGGCAGGGAAAGTACGGCGGGGGGGAGACTCCCGTTGCCGGCGATCTTATGGACCTCCTCCGCGAGACGGGCGATATCCCCGGGGCCCCCGAACGGTTCCTCGCACGGCACCGTGCACGTCCCCACCATCCCCGAGGCGAAGAGGGTCTGCTCCCACAGGACTGCGGAGAGGCTGTGGCACGTGATGGAGATACCAAGGCTTTTCAATAGAATCCACCCTTAAAAGAACTGGAACTCGCCTTTCGGTGACAGGAGGGTTCCCGTAATTCTCAGATTAGCATTCTTCGCATTTTTCGACAGCAGGTCAAATATGCTGGCGATCTTCCCCTCGAGAGGGTTCTCGATCTTCAGGCGGAACGTGATCTTCGAGCGGGGAGGGTCGAAGATCCCTGCGATCTCGCCGTTTCCCTCGACACGAGCCCCCTCGTACGTCCCGGTCAACGACGAGACGATCAGGGACCCTTCCCGCAGGGCGAAAAGGATCGTGATGTCCTCGAGCAGTGCGTCGCGGATGGGGGAGGACGGTTCCGGAATGGGCACGCGTATCCAGGAAAACGTTCCCTTTCCCGTGCCGGAGACATCATCCGATGCTTTACGTTTCCACCTTATATCTGCAGTATCCAAGAGGAATCCGGCTCCCGAGACGGAGAACGGAATCAGGGAGGACAGATCCTCGCTCCCCAGTTGTTCGAGGGAAAAACGTCCCTTGCCGGGGTTCCAGAACCGCGGGGAGGTGCGGACCTCCGCTCTTGCTTTCCCCATCGTGACAACGGCGTGGAACGGGAGCCACCTGAAAAGGCCGGTCCACTCCCAGCCGGCCCGGACCATGTCCAGCCGGAGCGCTCTTCCCCCGGGGCGCATGACGGCCGCGTTGTCCATCCGGAAGGCGAGGGGGAATTCCGTGCGGGCGGACATCGAGGAGATCTCGAACCCTCCCCGGGCGAGGAGCGGGCGGAGGTAGGAAAGGATCGTCTCCCCCGGGAGCGTGTAGGTGAACACGGAGAGAAAGACGAAGAGGAACAGGAGAGCGGCCGGGGCCAGCCACAGCCACCGGCCCCGGGAAGATCGTCTAATCCCCAAGAGTTCGCCTCAGAACGCGGCGCATCCACAGAAAAGCAACGGGGAGGACAAGGAAGAGACCGTCCGCGTTCCTTCCAGCGCCGCCCGCGCGGGATTTTGCCACGACCCCGCACCCCGATTCGTCGGTCTGGATCGCCGACGCCGTAGGCAGTCCGGTCACGTCGAGGTTCCGGTTTCCCGTTCCCGTCACCTCGCCAGACCAGAAGATGATGACCTTTCCAGCGGTCATGAAACCGAAGGCGGCGTGGGTGTAATCCCCGGGGAGAGAGACGGGGAATTCGGACGAGTCGAGGCCCACCGTGGCGGGATTATTCTTGAATTGCGCAAAGGGGGAGATGTTTAAGAGCGTGAAGTCGTAATAGGTGGACCTCGTCCCGTTGTTTCCATACCCGGTCACATGAACCTGTCGGATGCTATCGATAAACGCCTCGGGCCGGTAGAGACTGAAGCTCTCGGGCAGGATGGCTTCCCCCGGCGGAGTGAGGAGAAATCGGGTGTCGTCCTCCACCTCTACGGGGCTTCCGTCCTGGTCGTCGGCGTCGGGATCGATGTTCACCATGCCGATGTTTCCCGCAAACTCCGGGAGGGACTCGTCGCCCGCGAGGATGATGACGGACCTCGTCGAGGAAACGAGGGTGTTCGGATGCCCCCACTTCCGGGAGCGCCCGAGGAGTTCCGTCGCCGCGATCGCGACGTTGTCCGCCCCGTCCGTCTCCTTCACGAGCGCATAGTAGATCCCGTTGGGCGAGGAGGAGTTGTCGTTGGCGGCCCACGAGATGTGGGAGCGGTCAGACGAGTCGAGGTTCAGGCTGGGGAGCGGGCGGGTACCGGTGCTGCCCGTCGCGGAGGAGAGGAGGAGAGGCGTCCCGGGGGTTCCCGTGACGGCGGCGGTCTCCAGGGAGACCTTCGCGTAGAACACGTTGAAATCGCCTGAAACCGCCGACCGGCCGGCGTATGCCACCCGGGCGGTGCCGTCCTCCGTGACCAGATCGAACGAGACATCCTCGTTGAATCCGGTTACCCCCGTAACCAGCCGCACGGATTGCTGCACCACCACTCCGCTTTCCAGCGTGAGCCGTGCAAGATAAAGGACATAGGCGGGGTCGGGAGAGGCGGCCGTCTTGGCCTGGAAGAAGATCACCACTTCGGTGTTGGACCGGATGGCGATCCGGGGGTGCCGCGCGTCCACGTAGGCGTCGTTTCCCGGAGCCGTGTTGTTGACAACGGTGGGCGGAGTGACCAGGAAGCCCGCCGTGGTCCGGGAGAGGGACAGATTTGTGAAATCGGAATTCCCGTTGATCGCCGCGTAGAAGAGGCGGAAGGGACCGGCCGTGTTGTCCGCCCCGATGTAGGCCACATGAACGACGGACCCGGATGCCACGGCGGAGGGCTGGTCGAACACGCCGGGGACGGCGGGATCGTTCACCGCCACGGTTTTTTCCGCGGCCGCGGTCGCAGCCATCGCGGCGACCAGCACCACCGCGCAGATCGTCGTCGGAAAGCGTCTCATGGTTCCCCCGCAACTGGTTGAATTCGGCGGATCATTCTACCCTCCAGTACCTCCATTGTATAGCCTTTCCGGAACGGATCCCGACGCTGTCGATCACGCGGGTCGTGCCGGCGAACTCCCCCGTGGAACGAACGTGGAACGCGGTCCCCCGGACGTCCAGAAGGTCCCGGAGCACGGTCTTGTACAGGTCGGAAAGGAACGGGCTCACGTTCCTGATCTCCTCGATCTTCTGGAAGGGTGCATCCTTCCGGTATTCCACGATCTCGTTTGCCAACGCTTCGGTGATCTCCCCGACATCCGCTTCACCCTGCCCGGCGGAGAGGGCCATGAGGACCTGAGCCGGCGCGGTGTTGATGTTGACCTTCCCCGACGAGTAGACGGTTATGAAGGGCCTGATTTTCTCGAACACCTCCTGTGTCACGCCCCGGACGAGACGGAGCTCCTCCACGGTGTCGAAAAGGTCGTTCTTCGACTTGTACGGGAATTTCCGGGAAAGATAGAATGCGCTCTCCGCACCCCCCACCCGCGGCGTTTCGTCGTTGTCGAGCCAGTCGACGACGGCGTCGGCAAGCGACGGGTCGATATCGAGGATCTCGAGGAGCCGCTGGAAGACGGCGAGCCTCTGGTCGTCGGGGGCGTTCCCGTTGGTGAGCACGAGGCGGTTGATGTTGATCTTCCTCTCCTCGTCCTCCACGACGATTTGGATCGTCCCCTCGCCCAGGTCGATGGGGGGCACCGGTCTCGACCAGATCTCGTCGAGCGTATCGTAGTTGTTGTCCCCCTCGTCCTCCCGCAGGGCGACCCGGGCCGCCGCGATTCCCGCCTCCGCGACGAGCCCCGCGCGAATCGAGTCGCGGCCGAACGCTCCTGTCTGCGCGGACCTCGCGCCGACCCGGAAGATCTCCCACACAAGGGTCACGATCAGGACGAGGATCATGAGTGTGATGAGGAGAACCACCCCCTTGTCGTCGCCGGCCCGCCGCGCCCTCACAATCCCTCCCTCGTTCGCTTCCCTGAAAAGGGGACGGACGCTTCCTGGCCCGAGAGAGGGACGGAAACGACCCGACGGTACTCCTGCCCGGACGAAGCCGTGAGGATGAACGCGACCTTGCGGGGGAGGGGACTCTTCGACAGGCCTCCCGGGGGCCACTCCTTCGTCCACGCGTCCCCGCTAGCGAACTCGACCCGGAAGCCCAAGAGGCGGTCCGCCATCCGGACCTCCCGCGTGGGGATCTTGTTCTCGATCAGGGGGAGGGAGGACTCCTCGCGGTACAGCTCGAGGAACGTGCCGTCCCGGTCCAGCTTCGGGTAATATTTGATTTTCACGATGTCGCCCGAGGGCCGCGGGCCTCCCGACTCGGGAAGCACGAAGGCGGTGAAGACCAGGGTGGAGGCGGGTTTCCCGGATAAGGTGTCCTCGTGGCAGGTAAGCGCCGTCGCCTCGATCCCCGTGGAGGAGAACGCTCCCGCAAGGTCCGACCCGATCCGGTCGATGCTCATCCGCAATTGACGGAAGTCCCGGGACCTGTCCGTGAGGATCTCGCGGGTGCGCTCCGTCCCCGTGAAGGAGGAAAGCAGAAGGACGAGGATCACCGAGAAGATCGCCAGCGTCAGGAGGACTTCCAGGAGAGTGAAGCCGCGGTTGCCGGCCGTCCCCCTCACCGGACCGAAAGCCCCGACAAGGTGATCGTCTCCTCGACGCCGCCCGTCTTCCACGACACCGAAACGTACACCTCCCGGGCGTCGGGGTGAAGAGCCTGCTTGACGGAAATCGCCCAGGCGTATTCCTCGTAGGGGGCGGGAAAAGTTCCCTTCGTTTCCTGGGCCTCCGCAAACGTATCGGTGGCCTCCCGGAGCTTTTCCTCACCGAGGAGGGAGGCCGTGGTCCACGCTTCCGACCTCTCCGCGGCGGCGATGGCGCCGGAGGTGACCTGGAAGGCCATGATGAGCGTTGCGGAAAGGATCGCCAGGGACACGAGGACCTCGAGGAGCGTGAAGCCTTTCGGGGAGACCGCTCTATCAGGCATCGTCCGTGATGTTCCCCTCGAGGACGTCCACCGACCCGTCAAAGGGATTTACCCGAAGGGTCCATTCGGGGGGAGCTCCCTCCCCCCCGGATTCCCGGAAGAAGATTCGGAAGGCGGGAATCCTGCCGCCGGGAAGGTACCGGATCTCGGTGACGACGTCGGGGGGACGATCCTCCCCCTCGACCCGGACCCCGGTGATCGACAGATTTTCCGACAGCTCGCCCGGCGGACGCTGCGCACTGCGTTTCTCCGGTCCCTGGAACCGGTAGGTCCCTGCGGCGGGGTCGATGACGAGCCTGACCTCCTGTTTCTCGAAGAGGGCCATGTCGAAGGCCGCCTCGGAGCCGGCGGCAATCTGGCGGAACACGGTGTTGCGGGTTATGCCCACCACGGAGGATACACGGGGGACGACGATCCAGAGCATGAGCCCCAGCACGAAAAGTACGATCGATAACTCGATGAGCGTGAAGCCCGGGCTATCCTTCATCCCAGGAGTTGATATCCGCATCCTCGCCTTCCCCGCCGGGCGCCTCGTCCGCCCCGTAAGAGGTGATGTCATAGTCCCCGTTCGTGCCGGGGGAGACGTAAACGTATTCGGTGCCCCACGGGTCCTTCGGGACCCGGTCGAGGTACCCTCCCTTCCGGTAGTTCTTCGGGACCCTGCCAATTTCCGGGGCCCGCACGAGGGCCTCGATCCCCTGCTCGGTGCCGGGGTAGAACCCGTTGTCGAGCTTGAAGAGCTGCAGGGCCTGCTCGATGTTCTTGATCTGGAGGCGGGTCTGGGTCTGCTTGGCCTCCTCCGTCCGCCCGATCAGTTTTGGAACCACGAGGGCCGCGAGGAGCCCCAGAATGACGATGACGACCATGATTTCCAGGAGGGTGAACCCCCCGCGGCTTAAAACCCGGCTCCTCCCGTTCCGTTCCCTTTCCATGTCTTGTCTCCTTTAGCGCACGATTGTCGAGATCTCGAGCATCGGCAGCAGTACCGAGATGACGATAAAGGCGACCACCATTCCCATCACCAATATGATAACCGGTTCCAGCAGGGAGAGCGCGCGTGAAAGGCGGGCCTCCACCTCCCCGTCGATGGCCTCCCCCATCTTGTCGAGCAGATAGTCCAGTTTTCCGCTCTCCTCCCCCACGGCCACCATCTGGATGAATGAGGGGGGGATCAAGGCGTGCTGGCGCAGCGCCTCCGACAGGGAGGTCCCCTCCACGACGCGGGCCGCCGCCGCCTCGATTCCTTCCTCGATCACGGTGTTTCCCACGGTGGGAGCGACGAGCCGCAGCGCCCGGTCGATGGGAATCCCGCCCGCCGTCATGGTGGACAGGGTACGGGCGAAGTGCGAGAGCGCCGACAGGTGGACGATCCTTCCCAGGATCGGAAGGCGAAGGAGGAGGGTGTCGCGGGCCCGTTTCCCCCGATCGGTGGCCAGGTACCGTCTGCCCGCCACTACCAGGGCCCCAAGCAAAAGGAGCAGCACCCACCAGCCGGAGGCAAATACGTTGGACACCGCAATGAGCGCGCGGGTGGGAAGGGGAAGGGCCTGCCCCAGGTGGGAAAACACCCCGACGATCTTCGGCACGACGAAGGACAGAAGGAAGACGACCACCAGCCCCGCCACCGATGCCATGAGAAGGGGATACGTGAGGGCCGACCGGACGCGGTTTCTCGTCCGCGCCTGGTCCTCGAGGTGGTCGGCCAGCCGGGACAGCGACAGGGGAAGCGTGCCGCTTTCCTCCCCGGCCCGCACCATGGCCCCGTACAGCTCGGGAAACGTCTGGGCCTGGGACTCGATGGCGCGCCCGAGAGACATGCCGCTGCGAACGCTCTCCTGGATCTCGACCAGCACCCGGCGGCTTTCGGGGTCGTCCACCTGCGCCGAGAGCGACTGGAGCGCGGACACCACGGGGACGCCCGCCCCGACGAGGGTGGAAAGCTGGCGGGTAAGAAGGGGGAGGAACTCCTTGCGGCCGAGCAGGGAGAGGGAGGGCAGGAGCCTCCTCACGCCCGTCTCCTCCGTGAGCGCGAGGGGGTACATCCCGTCCGTGCGAAGCTTCAGGCGCGCGGCGGGGACGCTCTCGGCGTCCACAACGCCCTTTCTCTCGACGCCCTCGCGGGAGACTCCCGTGTACCGGTATGTGGGCACGCGGGTCCCTTACTCTTCCTGGGTGACGCGCAATACCTCCTCCGCGGAGGAGATGCCGGCACGGACCTTTTCCGCCCCCGCCGAGAGGATCGTTCGCATCCCCTGCGAGACGGCACGGGACTTGATCCCTTCCGAATCCGCCCGCTCCAGGATGAGAGCGCGAAGGCGTTCGTCCACGATCATGATCTCGAAGATGCCCACCCGCCCCCGGTACCCGGTGTTCATGCAGGAGGAGCAACCCCCCGCGGAGAAGAACCTCCCGGAGGGCGGCCCGGAGAGCCCCATCTCCTTCCACTGCGCAGGCGACGGGAGGTACGAAATGCGGCAGTCATGGCAGAGCTTGCGCACGAGGCGCTGAGCGATCACCGCCGAGAGGGAGGAGGCGAGCAGGAAGGGCTCGATCCCCATGTCGATCAGCCGTGTCACCGCGCTGGCGGAATCGTTCGTGTGGAGGGTGGACAGCACGAGGTGCCCCGTCAGCGACGCCTGGATCGCGATCTCCGCCGTTTCGGAGTCCCGGATTTCCCCCACCATGATGATGTCGGGATCCTGCCGCAGGATCGACCGAAGCCCCCCGGCGAACGTGAGGTGGATCTTCGGATTGACCTGGATCTGCCCGATCCCCTGTATCTGGTATTCCACCGGGTCCTCGATGGTGATGATGTTCTTGGTCCCCGAGTCGAGTGTGCGCAGCGCCCCGTAGAGGGTCGTGGTTTTCCCCGATCCGGTCGGGCCGGTGACGAGGAGGATCCCGTTGGGCCTCCCCAGGAGACGCTTCACGGAGGTCAGGGCGTGGGGCGGCAGGCCGATGTCCTCGAGTCCCAGCAGGAGATTCGACCGGTCGAGAATCCTCAAGACCGCCCTTTCCCCGAACGCCGTGGGGACCACGGACACGCGGATGTCGATCTCATTTCCCCCGAGACGGATCCTGATCCTGCCATCTTGTGGTAGTCTCCGCTCGCCGATGTCCAGGTTCGCCATGACCTTGATGCGCGACACGACGGGGGCGTGCCACTTCCTCGGGGCGGCGACCATGGGGTACAGAATCCCGTCGATGCGGTTGCGCACGACGAGTTCCTTTTCGAACGGCTCGACGTGGATGTCGCTGGAACGCTCCCGGATCGCCCGGAAGATCAGGGAGTGGACGAACTTGATCACCGGCCCCTCGTCCGGGGACTCGAGGAGGTCGCGGGTCTCCTCGATGGCCGCCTCGACGTCCAGGTCCCACTCCCCGGAAAGCCCCTCCACCATCTCCCGTTCGGGGGCGTGGCGCCGCTCGTACGCCGTGTCGATCTTTCCCAGGATCACTTCCTCCGGAGCGGACAGGATGCGGGCGGGGCCGCAGAGGAAGCGGATCTCGTCGAGGGCGTAGGAGGAGTCGGGCCTGCCGGAGAGGATGAAGAGAGTCCCCTCGGCATCCCGGCAGGGCAGGAGCAGGTGCTTCCTTGCGTACCCGATCGGGATCCTTCCGAGCAGATCGGCCTCGGGTATAAGTGCCGCGAGGTCCTGCGCCGTTTCCTTTCTCGCTTCCTGGCTCACTCCCCTTCCTCCACCGTCTCGGGCTCGGGGAGGATCTTCTCCAACTTTTTCTCGGGGAGGAGTTTCTCCACCTCCTCCTTGTGCTCCTCGATGAACCTGTCCATTTTCCCCCGGTGGTCGGTGGTCACCCTTCCCATGTCCTCGGGAGTCCTGATGATGTGGGGAGTGAGGAAGATCAGCAGGTTCGTTTTTTTCCGGCTGACCGACGAGAACTTGAAGAGGTTCCCCAGGATCGGGATATCTCCCAGCAGGGGGACCTTCGATTCCTGGTTGGTGACGGTCTCCTGCATCATCCCTCCCAGCACCACGGTCTCCCCGGTTTTTACGAGGACGCTGGTCCTGGCGGACCGCTTCGTCGTCGTGGGGCCCACTGTGGAGACCGTCAGGATGGAGACATCCTTGACGGCGGACGACTCCTGGTAGATCTCCAGGCTTACGAAATTGCTCTCGTTGATGCGCGGCGTGAACCGGAGGATGATCCCGACGTCCTGTCGATCGACCGTGTTGATGACGTTGGCGAGGTTCGTCGAATCCCGCGACTGGCTGGTGATGAACGGGATGTTCTCGGCGACGATGATCTCCGCTTCCTTGTTGTCCATGGTCAGAAGGTGCGGCGTGGACAGGATGTTGACGTTGTTAAGGGTCTGCGCGGCCCGCAGAACCGCCGTAATGGCGGGGACCTCCGTTCCGTCCGGGAGAGTGACGCTTCCCGCGATCCCCGCCGCGATGAGTCCGCTGCCGGAAAACAGGAGGGGATTCCCGGTCGCCAGGCCAATGAGGAGCTCGTTCAGGTTGCCCTGGAAGTCGAAGTTCGTGCCGCCGATGGCGGCGCCGTCACTGCCGATCTCGGTTGCCCCGCGGAACTCGACTCCCACGTCTCGCGCGTTGTCCAGCCCGATCTCCATCACGAGGGCTTCCACGTAGACCTGCCGCCGGCGGATGTCCAGTTTCTTGATGACGTCGACGAGCGTCTGGTAGTCGTTGAGCGAGGCGATGATGATAAGGGAATTGGTGGCCTTGTCCGCCGTGATCTTCACCCCTCCCTCGAGCTCTGCTGCGATGATCCCCTTGATCGTGCCGGCCTGCGGCTTGCCCTGCGCGGCGGCGCCCTTGTGTTCGGTGAGCGAAGACAGGACCTTGGTGACCTCCTCCGCGTCCGCGTTCTCCAGGTAGTAGACGTTGATCTTTCCCGTATTCTCCGGCGTCGGGATGTCCAGCTTGCTGATCAGATCCTCGATATCCTCCATCGCCTCCTGCCCCGCGACGACGATCAGGATGTTCGTGCGGGGGTCGGGGATGAACCTCGGGGCGTCTCCGCCGGCTGCCGCCGGTCGGGCAGCCCGACCGCGGCGCGCCGCCACCCGGGGTGCAGCTGTCGCCTTGTAGAGGAGGTCAAAGGTCTTGGCAATCTCCGTGACGGAGGCGTTCGTAAGCGAAAAGACCCGCATCGTGTCCCCCGTCCCTTCCTGGTCGATCTGCCCGAGGATCCGCAGGACCTTGTCGATGTTCGACCGCGAGTCGATGAGGATGAGGGTGTTGGAGGGGGGAAACGACGTGATGAGCCCGTCCTTGGAGATCAGCGGGGTCAAAAGGGCGACGATTCCGGCGACGTCGACGTATTGCAGGGGGATAAGCCTTGTGATGAACCGGGAACCGGGCTCTTCGCCCCTTCCCGTCTCGGTGGGGAGGTCTTCCTGCTTGATCTCCCGCAAGGGAACGATCTTGATCGTGTTTTCCTGCTCCACGGTGGCGAACCCCTTCACGTGGAGGACCGACAGGAAGACGTTGTACGCCTCGTCCAGGCTGATCCGGCGGGGCGAGATGATCGTGATCTTCCCCTGCACCCGTTCGTCGAAGATGAAGTTCTTCTTCGTCTGCTCGCTGATGAACTTGATGAGCACGGGAAGGTCCACGTCGGTGAAGTCCATCGACAGGTACACGGGACGCTTGCCGGGGGCCTGCTCGGGGGGACTCGCCTTCCTCCCCCTGGTCTCTGCGACTGCCGGCCGGCTTCCGGGCGCCTCCTGGCTTTCGGTCGCCGTCTGACTTCCGGCCGCCTCCTGGCTTTCGGTCGCCGTCTGACTTCCGGCCGCAACCTGGCTTCCGGCTTCCGCCGGCTGGCTTCCGGGCGCCTCCTGGCTTCCGGCTACCGCCGCATTCTCTTCCTGTCCTCCCCCGATGGACAGCACCAGCTGGCTCCCTTCGAGGTTTACCAGGAACGGCACCACCCGGTCCTCCGGCGGTTCCACGATTATCCTGAGCCCGTTGTTTTGCCGGAACACCCGGACCGTTTTCACCTGGGCGCTTCCTACCGGGATCTCGGAAGCCGCCGTGCCCTGGTCCACTCCCGGGATATCCACCACGATCCGGAACGGATTAAGAAGCTTGATCGAGTTGTACGACTCGATTTTCCCATCGATCTGGACATCGATATTCGTGTAATACGTCGTCCTCGAGACGGTGATGTTCCTGACACTCCCCTCGAAGACGGCCTGGTTGTCGGTCGCCGGGACGGTGCCCGCAATCACGTCCGCAACGGGAGCCTGGTTGTCCGCCGCCGCGGGCGGCTGCGCCCGGGAGGGGAGATCCTCAGCTTCCGGGACGCCTGCGGAACAAAGTGTCAGGACAATGACGGCCAGGGCCATCTTTCTCATCGTTTTCTCCCTGCTCAACGGATTTCGTAGGTCAACGTGTTTTTCTTTCCCTGCCGGAGAATGTCGACGGTCACGACCTTTTCATCCTTCAGGTTCTGGAAGATCGTGTACATTTTCTCCGGGCTGGTCAGTTCGACGTCGTTGACCCGCTGGATGATGTCCCCTCCGCGGAAGCCCAGTTGTGCGAAGGTGGACCCGGGCCGCATCGCGGCCAACCGGTACCCCGCCGACTTGTTCGCCTCGAAATAGGGGATGATCCTGACCTGCGTCATGAACTTGTTGATGTCCCCCGACAGTTCGGTGACCGTAGCCTCGTCAAGGGAATACGTGTTCTCGTCGATCTTGTTCACGTTAATGGTGGATGCCGCCGGGGTGGCGGTCCGCGAGCTGCGTTCGGTTACTGGCTTGGGCGCAGGAGCCGGCGCTGAAACCTTCCTTGTCCCTGACCCGACGGGGAGGAGGTCCAGCTTCTCCCTCGACGGGCCGCGTGCGATCCACACGTGATCGCGCTCGATACTTGCAACCTGCACCCCCGGTTCGATCTCCGCGTGCTCGCGCACCAGGAGGGGGTCCTTCATCCCCTCCGCCCAGAGGATCGCCCGCCGTGCGGTGGGGAGGTCCGAGGAGATCGTTCCGAGCAGGATATACGAACTGGTGGAAGTCGGAGCCGGCCCGGCAATTTGCCCCGGAAAACGGGAGGGGATGTTCATGCCGCTGGCAGGGGCGAAGATGTTCGTCCACCGTTCCGGAAGAAGATCGGGCTTCCCCCCGACCGGGTTTGTCACCTCCCCCACGGACGGAGGGGGAGGGGGGGCGTAATACCGTGTGGAGAAGTAGCGGCTCGCGGAATACCCGAGAGAGACGGCGGTTACGAGTAAGGATGTACCCACGATGGCGTAGAACGCCGATTTTTGCATCCAGCCCCCATAAGCAGGAGTAAACCAAGCTATTTTCCTCCGAATCGGCAGGACAGTCAACCGTTACGGCTTCCCCCCCGGGGGATTGGGCAGGGGAGTGAAGATTGCCGGCTTGGCAACTTCTTCGGGACGGTGCAATTTCCCCTAAACAATAATGTAAATGTCGCCGATAAAACAAACGGGAGCCGGTATTACGTTCGGCAACCGGTGAGTTGAAAAAGCGTATTGGGGGAAACAGAAATGACCATGGACTCCGACCTGATCCTGGTGGTCGATGACGAGCAGTCGATCTGCTACGTTCTTTCCAACCTGTTCGCGCGGATGGGCTGGCGGACGAAGGCGGTTTCCTCCGCCGAAGAGGCCCTGTCGATTCTCAACGGCGAAAAACCGGGCGTGGCGCTGCTGGACATCCGATTGCCCGGGATGAACGGACTCGAGCTCCTGGGGGAACTGAAGAAGGTTTCCCCGGACACCGAGGTCATCATGATGACCAGCTACGCCTCCACGGACACGGCGATCGAGGCGATCCGGAAAGAGGCCTACGATTACCTCCCGAAGCCCTTCGAGGACCTGGACGAAGTCTGGGCCACCGTGCGGAGGGCTTTCGAGAAGAGGTCGCTTTCCCTGAATAACCGGCAACTTTTTCTCGACCTGGAGAACAGCAACAGAGGTCTGTCGGCGGCCGTGAAACGTCAGAAATCCCTCATCGACGCGGGAAGAGCGATGGGGGGAATCGGCGTCCTCCCCGAACTGCTCGACTTCTTCGTCGGTGTGGTGGCCGACGAACTGGAGGTCGACAGGGTTTCCCTGATGCTGGTCGACGAGGACACCCAGGAGATGTGGATCGTGGCCTCGCGCGGCCTGGACGAGAAGGTGAAAAAAGAGGTGCGGAAGAAAATAGGGGACGGAATCGCCGGGTGGGTGGCCCGGGAGGGAAAGCCGGTTTTAGTGAAAGACGTCGTTTCGGATCCGAGGATCAAGACGTCCCTTCAGTCCACCCCTGCGACCTCCTTCATTTCCGCCCCGATCGTCCTCAGCATCCCGATCCAGCTCCGGGAAAAAGTGCTGGGCGTGATCAACGTCACAGACCGTCGCTCCGGCATTTCGTTCGACGAGGAGGACATGGCCTTTTTGTACGGCCTTGCGGGCCAGGCCGCGGTGGCGATCGAGAAAACCCGGCAGTACGAAGAGCTGGAGGGGGCCTACGAATCTCTCAAGGCCACCCAGAACAGCCTGGTGGAATCCGAGCGTTTGAATGCGCTCGGCCAGATGGCCGCCGGAGTGGCCCACGACTTCAACAACCTGCTGGCCGGGATCCTGGGGAGGGCCCAGCTTCTCCAGTTGAAGATGAAAGAGAAGGGGGCGGACCGATCCGAACTGGAATCCCAGCTGGAACTGATCGAGAAGCTGGCGCTCCAGGGAGCGGCGACGGTTCGGCGCATCCAGGAATTCTCGCGGATCCGAAAGGATGCGCCCACCGAATCCATCGACCTGAACTCCGTTGTGAAGAATGCCGTGGAGGTGGCCAGACCAAAGTGGAAGGACGAATCCGAGACCAGGGGGATTCACGTGGAGACGTGTCTCGAACTGGGGAAAATTCCCACGGTCCGGGGGAGCGCAGGCGAACTCGTACAGGTAGTCACCAACCTGATCTTCAACGCGGTGGATGCGATGCCCGAAGGGGGAGAACTGACCCTGAAGACGTACCTCGAAGGAAATGCCGTCGGACTGGAGGTGTCCGATACGGGCATCGGGATGAGCAAGGAGGTGAAGGAGAAACTGTTCCAGCCCTTCTTCACCACAAAAGGAAACGGGTATGGGCTGGGGACGAGCATCGTTTACGGCATCGTCGCCCGCCACGGGGGGGAGATCCAGGTCAGCAGCGAAGAAGGGGTGGGAACCACGTTCTTGTTGAGCCTGCCGGTTGGAAACGGTCAGTCGGCGGACAAACTTCCCGAAAAGGTTGCACGCAAAAAGAAGCAAGGGCGCGCGAAGGTCCTCGTCGTGGAGGATAATGATCTTAACCGTGATATGTTCGGGGGATATCTCACGGCATTGGGTCACAACGCCTTCCTTGCCGCCAACGGAAAGGAGATGCTTCCGTATCTGGAAAAGGAATCCTTCGACCTGGTCATCACGGACCTCAGCATGCCGGGAATATCGGGCTGGCAGGTGACCAAAAAGGTGAAAGAAAAGAACCCCCGCGTGCCTGTGATCCTGGTGAGCGGGTGGGCGATCCAGCAGGACGACGCGCGGCTTAAGGAATCCGGGGTCGATTTCATCCTCCAGAAGCCTTGCACTTTGAACGTTTTCCAGGAGATGGTCGACGAGGCGCTTTCCTCCGTCGATGGAGAGGAAGCGGAAGGCACGACCGCAAAGGAGGCGGAGGATACGGCGGGGGCGTGAAGGAATTGCATGGAGATGAACGGGAAAAAAACATGTTGTACGGAATTTCCGATTCCTTCTGGCCTGGGTCCAGGTGCCGTCCATCTCGTCAACGGTGTTCTCCGACATCTACTTGTATTATGGTAACGGCTTGGCGCCGAATTGGAAGAACGGGACCGGGCCCAGGAAGGCAGGATGACCGCATTGCAGCGTCGGATCGTCGGATCGCTCCTGGCCTGGGCGATCGTTTGCACCGCGGGCGTCCCCTGTATGGCCGCCACGGGCGACGTGATCACCTCCTTCTCCTCACCAACTTCGGGACCGTTCGGCATGGCCTGGGACGGCACGAACCTGTGGATCGGCGAAGACGCCGCGGGAGCGATCTGGGAGCTGACAACGGCCGGAACCCCGGTATCCCGTTTCGCCGCACCGTGCACGTATACCAAAGGTCTCACGTTCGACGGGACCCATCTCTATACCGCCTGCGACTCCACCGACCGGATCTATAAGCTCACGAAGACCGGGACGATCGTCTCCACCATTCCCACACCCGGCGGCACCGCCAGAGGCCTTACCTGGGACGGGACGAACTTCTGGATCGCCGATGCCGGCACGGATCGTGTGTACCGGATCACCACGGCCGGGACCGTCCTTTCCTCCTTTGCCACGCCCGGTCCCGATCCCCGGGGGCTTGCCTGGGACGGGACAAGCCTGTGGCTTGCCGACGTGATTACGGGTCTGGTATACCAGCTGACCACGGCCGGGACGGTCCTGTCGTCTTTTTCTGCTCCGGGCGGCAGTCCCAGAGGCCTCACGTTCGACGGGACAAATTTCTGGCATTCCGATAACAAGACCGGTCTCATCTACCAACTCGAGGGGCTCGCCCCGGCTTACCGGCCCGACGCGATGATCAGGCTCGCATCCGAGGGGGCAGGGGGATACCTGACCGACGACCTCTACGAGGCCACCGCCTCGGCGCAAGTAAAGTCCCTGGGGGTGGTGAGCGGATCTACGGCCACCTACAACGTCCTGTTCCAAAACGACGGCAACCTCTCGGATGATTTCGTAATTACCGGCACGGGCAGCGGCTCCGGATTCACGGTCCAGTACCTGGACAACACGAGCACGGACCGCACGGGCGCTGTTACGGGCGCAGGGTACACGATCGGAGGGTTGGCGGCGGGAGCCGGCACCATGTGGACTGTGAACGTTACCCCTTCCGGGGCTCCGACGCCGGTAGATGGCGGGACTTCCTACACCGTCTTCGTGACGGCCACCTCGGCCACGGACGGAGCGAAAACAGACCAGGTCAGGGCTGTCACCTCTTCCACCTCGGCCAACCTGACCCTGCTTAAAATCGCCGACAAAGCGAACGCGGCTCCCGGCGAGGAAATCACCTACGTCGTCAACGCCACCAACGAATCAGGCCTTACGACCGCAGACAACGTGGTCGTGACTGACCCGGTTCCTGCGAACACGGGGTTCCTGGTGGGAGGAGCCACGTTCAACCCGGGGACGTCCACCCTCTCCTTTGTCGTGAGTTACTCCAACGACAACGGATCCACCTGGATCTACGCTCCCGCAAGCGGCGGATGCGGTGCGCCCGCGGGGTACGACGACTGTGTGACCGACGTGAAGTGGACGGGCGCGAGCAGCATGCCCACGGGGACGGCTTTCAGCGTGGGTCTGGTGGTGAGGGTGAAGTAGCGCAGCGGCGCGTCCAGAAATTCTCTTTCCCCGGCAGTCCCTCCGAGCTTCTCTCCTTCCAAATCCCTATGATAATTGGCGCCTTACATTTATCTGCCCACCCGCTTTATAAATTGCAACTCCCCCATAGAAAGAAATTACGGCCGCGGGCAGACGCGATTTATCTGCTTCTTTCGGCTCAGGAAACCAGGTGGTGCCGCAGCGGATATCAGCAAATACCTGTAAAGAAATCGGCAGATTATCCGAATAGAACAGAAGGGACTCGGCAAGACGCTTCCTACCTCGATGGAGAGGAAGCGGAATACACGCTGCAAAGAAGGCGGAGGAAACGGCGGGGGCGTGATGGCAATGAAGGGGGATGAACGGGAAAAAGGAACATGTTGAAAGGAAATCCCAAAAGACGGAAAGGGGGCTTGCGGGAAGTAACCGTGACCCCGGTTCCTGTGCGCGAATGGATGGGCGTGCAATGCGGCTGAAACGGATCCTGTGGATCTTCGTAGCCCTCTACGTTCCGGGAACTTGCAAACGGCGGCAAGCTGCCATGGCGAGGCAAAGATGACTGAATCGCGCCGTAAATTTGTCGCCGCAGCATTCGGGCTCGATCGGGCCCCCGGACGCGCGGGCAACATATCCCTTGCGACCGAATCCGGTTGCAAGGAGCGTTCGTTCGCGCATAGGACGAAGCTGAGCATATGGAAACGGCTAACCCTGGTCTGGCTGTTGTTCTTCCTTGTTCCTTGCACGGCTCAAGCGGCGATCCAATTCCGTGCCGCCAGCAAAGACGTACAGGATAGCGCGGCTGCGCTAACTGCCAGTAAACCAGCGGGTACCACTGTCGGGGATCTTCTCATTGCTTGGGCGAGCCATGACGTGGCCGGTGGTACCTGGACGCCCCCAGCTGGACAAGGCTGGACCGCTTTTTCACTGCCAGGAACGGAGACTGAATTTACGTCCCGGGCCTGGTACAAACAGGTCGACGCGAGCGACGCGACTCGTATTGATTACACATTTACTTTTAGTACTTCCGAATCATGCATTCTCTACATCGCTGCCTTTTATGAAGACAGTGGTACCGGCAATTGGACACTGGAGGATGGTACCGGCTGGGCATTCGCCGCTCCTGCCAACTCGATCTCCAACGGCGGTGTAACCGCCGTTAACAATAGCTTATTCGTGGTCGGGTACGGAAATGACGACAACGAGACGGTTGCAAGCGATCCCAGCGGACCCACAAAGATCGACGAAGATATGACTGGCGGCACCGCCTTTGCGGCCTACTATGAGATGGTTGATGCGATCGATGGCAGCGTTTCTTACCCGATTACCTGGGGCGGGAGCGCTGATGAACTCTCCGCCATGGCAGGCATCTTCAGCTGGGCCCCCAGCGGTGGCGGGAGCTCCATCTCCGGCACCGTCTTCGAGGATATCGTCGGGGACGTCCTGAACGACGGTGCGATCGGCGGCGCCAACAACCCCGGCGCATCCGGCGTTGACGTGTACCTCTACCGCGACAACGGCAACACCGTCTTCGACGGCAGCGACACGGTGATCGCGGGCCCGGTAGCAACCGACCCGTCGGGGGCATACTCGTTCACGGGGCTGACCGACGACACCTATTTCGTCCGGGTTGACTCGAGGACGATCCCCTCTGCCCAGGATCCGACCGCACCCGTGGGTGACATCTGGGCCACGCAGACCTACACAACGGCCGGCGGGTGGTGTGCCAACGGGAGCGGCGCCGGGGTGTTAAAAGGCACATCCGGACCTTGCTATGGAGGCATCACCGGCATACTGTCCGACAGCTCGAGCCTTCCCCTCCATTATGTGCGCGTGACCGTCTCCGGTGCGAGCGTCACCGGCATCGACCTCGGGTTCTCGTTCAACGTCGTGGTGAACACCCGCGGCGGCAATTCCGCCGACGACGACGCGGGTGCCAACCGGACCGTGCAGGGCTCGCTGCGTCAGTTCATCCAGAACGCCAACGCCATCTCCGGATCCAACGCCATGCGGTTCGTGCCGGTGGATCCCGCCAACGCAGGCGCCGGGAGCTGGTGGAAGATCTCAGTGTCGACGGCGCTGCCGACCGTCACGGGCTCGGGCACGACGATCGACGGCACCGCCTATCAACTCACCGACGGTGTCACGGTGCGGAACACCAACACCGGCGTGCTCGGGACGGGTGGGACTGTTGGCGTCGATGGGCTCGCACTACCACAGGTAGCCAAGCCTGAGTTGGAACTGGCCGGCCTCTCGGTAGCGGATGGACTCGCAGTTGAGGCAGACGCCGCGAGGATCCGTCGCCTGTCTGTCTGGGGATTCTGGACGTCGGCAATCCGGATCGGTGATCCTGCAACTCCTGTCAACCACACCGGTACCGTCGTCGAAGAGAACATCATTGGCTCTGCCCCCGGAGTCCTGGCTGATCCCGGCGCGGTAAGCCGCCCAGATTATGCAGTGCGCATCAATCATGCGGACGACGGGTTCGTGCAGAACAACATCGTTGCGTTCGCAGACCAATTCGGGATTCGCGTCGAATCAAGCGGCACCGACCGCTGGACGGTGAGCGGCAACGAAGTTCGTTCCACGGGGTTGAGTCTTAATGGTGGGCTTGATGCCAAGGGTGCCGATGGCACGTTTCGGGGCAATCTCGTCGTAGACACCGGGGGCACCGGGGTCGTACTCGTCAGCACGGGCAACGTTGTCGAGAACAACACCATCAGGGACAGCGGCCAACTGACGCCCCAGGCCGGCATAACGGCTCTTCTCACCAGCAATGCCGTGATTCGGAAGAACGTCATCACCGGAAGCAGCAGGGGCGGAGTTTTCGTAGGTATCGTCGCTCCTTCCGGGGTGCGTATTTCCCAGAACCACTTTGGTGGCAACGGCGCCAATGCCATCGACCTCCTCGAAGCCGGCGCCGGGGCTCCGGCCACTTCCCAAGGAGATGGGATCTCACCGAATACGGCTGTGCCACCGAATTGCGGTATCGATGCGGGCGCCAGCAACCAAGGCCTTGATGCACCGGTCATAGGCACGGCAAGCCCCGTCACGGTGACGGGCGCCGCCTGTGCCGGCGCAACGGTAGAGGTTTACCGGGCGGTAGCCGACGGCGATGCGTCCGACACGCTTACCGGCACCGACTATGGCGAGGGCGTCGAGTACTTGGGCTCGGCCGTGGCCGACGGCGTCACGGGGGCGTGGAGCCTGTCCGGCATCACAGGTCTGGTCGGCGGGGACGCGGTTTCCGCAATTACCATTAACGCTTCCAACAGCACATCGGAGTTCGGGGAGAACGCAACCGTTGCTCCTGGTGATACCTGCCCCACCGTTACCACCACCGCCGATTCGGGACCCGGATCTCTCCGGCAGTGCATCAATTACGCAAACAGCAACCCGGGGACGACCATCACCTTTAATATCCCCTTGCCTGCGAACCAAACGAGTGCCCCCGATTCCTGGTGGCGGATTTCGCCAGCCAGCGCCCTCCCGCCCATTACAGCCAATGGAACGATCATCGACGGCACCACCCAGACGACGAACCAGGGGAATACCAACACCAATGGTCCGGAGATCGAGATAAACGGAGCCGGTGCTGGGGTGGCTGATGGATTCAATGTGACCTCGGCGAACAATGAAATCAAAGGATTGATCATAAACGGCTTCACCCAGGCCAATACTGCCGGGGTGAAAATAACCGGGGCGTCGGCCACGGGAAATTCCGTTTCCGGCTGCTACATCGGGACGAATCATGCGGCGGCGGTTGCCGCCGCGAACTTTGACGGGATCTTTCTTACCTCGGGCGCATCCTCCAACACGATCGGAGGCACGACCGTCGCGGAGAGGAACATCATCTCGGGAAATACCTGGGCCGGAATAAGAATCACCCTCTCGGGGACGAATTCGAACATCATTACCGGGAACTACATCGGAACGGACGCTAGCGGTTCTTCGGGTGTTCCGAACAGCGGATGGGGGATTACCATTTATGGCAGCGCCGGGAACGTCCGGATCGGCGGTACCGGCGGGGGTGAGGGAAACATCATTGCCTTCAATACCCAGGACGGGGTGTGGATCGGCAGCGCAGGCTCGGACGGTAACCTCATATCCGGAAACTCCATATTCGAAAACGGCGCCCTTGGCATCGATCTCGACCCCAACGGTGTGGGTACCAGCAACGGTGCCAACAACAA
>Ga0307378_10003968_pt1 | contig 21430 bp, 16 predicted proteins | sample UN1MG_FD_202238 | JGI IMG/M metagenome (GOLD analysis project Ga0307378, IMG submission 202238) | Soil microbial communities from Risofladan, Vaasa, Finland - UN-1 | ecosystem: Environmental > Terrestrial > Soil > Coastal area > Acid sulfate soil | place: Finland: Risofladan, Vaasa | collected...
TTCAATATAATACACTTATAAAGACATATCAGAATCAATGGGGGATTCCTGAATGACTCACCACCTTTTTAGACCGGCCACTTACCTCTTTTTTCAAGCCCCCGCGGCGCTTGAGCGGAGGCGAATCAATCAAAAAACAAAAATTATGCAAAACAAACCCAATTTAAGAACTACCCAAATGAACATAACCTCTTTCCTAATAAAGGATTATAGAAATGAACCACCCCGCCGACACCCCCAAAACAAACCCAATCAAACCCAATTCAAACCCAATTCAAAGCCAATTTTAACCCCTCAGCCCCCTATCAAAGCCAAAACAAACCCAATTCAAACCCAAACAAAGCCAATGTCATTTTGCGACGGCGGATTTTCAATAATCCTTAAATCCTTGCATCCATTCCGGCCAGTCTGCGGGTTTTACGCCGCCCACTGTTGTCCAGGGGCCCTGCAGGGAAAAGTCTCGATTCCATTTGAGCAGCCACATTTCTTTAAGGCCTATTTTCCTGACGCTGTAGTCCAGAAAAACTCCGTTTATATAACCGTCGTGACGGTTCTTACAGAATCGGGCCATCTGCTCGCCTTGCTGCCAGAACAGATTGTCGAGTGGCGGCGGGTCATCATTATGCTCCGGCCAACAGTCAATCCATGGAGCATCGAGGAAAAGCGGCACATTGCCGGCACCGCTGACCCGGTCGGTCCGCCATCTCATTGGACGCATATAAGGATAGATTTCCACTCGCTTATTTTCCACCCAGCCGTTTATACCGTAGCTGCCCTGGTAGCCCTTGTTCTCAAGCCACGCATCGTCCCAGATGCCAAAATTAACATCGCCCTCTGCCGCTTTTTTAGTTTTGTTCGCAGCAACCGGGCAGAAAAATATTTCGGGATAATCCATATAGTATGCTTTCGTAGCATCCATCCACCAGTTACTGGTCCCCACAGTGTCCCAGCCTTCCTGGAAGGAGCCGTCATTATCGGCTGTATACATCGAAAAAATTGAGCCCCATTGACGAAGGTTCGACTGGCATATAACTACCTTTGCCTGTTTTCGCACCCTTGCAAGTGCCGGCATCAATATCGACATCAAAAGTGCGATAATCGCGATTACAACCAGAAGTTCAACGAGTGTAAATCCGCGTTTCTTATTCATAACGCTCCCCATAGGCCCCTCTTAAGATAATGGTTACCATAATATTTATTATAACCGGCTTTTCGGCTCCGCACAACGGTATTTTGCGTAAATTCTTCGCCATTTCACAATAAGAAAGGACCAAAAAAGGGACCGAAGACTCTATAAAGGCTTTTTGGGAAATGATTTACCTGCTGGGTCATGGGGACGACACCAAGCGGGCCTTGGGCAGCGGGGTGCAATTTTTGGGAGAAACTAAAATTGCTTTGAAATACTGCGGTACAGGCTTGTAAACTATAGCTATGCCGAAGATTCCAAAAGTCATATTGCTTCTCGAGAACTCGCGTACATACGGGCGGGGACTTTTGCAGGGAATTGTCAGGTACTCCCGCCTTTACGGCCCGTGGTCGTTTTACATGGAACCTGAGTTCTATATGGAGCCAACCGGCACCGTAAAGGAAGTGCCGCTGTCAAACCTCAAGGCACTGGGTGCCGACGGCATTATCATGCGGGATACCCGAAACCTCGAAGAAATCCTCACGGTGGGTCTGCCGACGATTATTGCCACGGCAACCAAGGGAAAAATTCCGGGCCTTCCGTGCATACTGACAGATGATGAGGCTATCGGCAAAATGGCGGCGGAGCATTTGCTTAACCGAGGATTTCGTCAATTTGCATATTGCGGGTTTGGTAATATGCCCCCCTGGTGTCAAAGGCGGCGCGACAGCTTTAGCAAAAGGGTCTCAGAGGCCGGTTGCAAGGCCTATATTTACAAACCACCTAAATCACCTGATGAATATTCCTGGGAGAAAGAACAAGACTATATAGGGCAATGGTTAAAGAAACTGCCTAAACCGGTTGGTCTGATGGCGTGTAACGATGACCGCGGACGCCATATTACCGAAGCATGTAAAATAATGGGATTGAATGTTCCAGAGGAGATAGCAATTATCGGGGTGGACAATGATGAACTGGTGTGCGAAATGTCGAACCCGCCGCTGTCGAGTATAGCCCTTAATGTTCAAAAAGGCGGTTATGAGTCGGCGGAACTTCTTGATAAGATGATGTCGGATAACTCCATTACAGATAAGGAGATAGTGATTCAGCCGACACACATTGTAACGAGGCAATCGAGTGATGTTCTTGCGATAGAGGACCAGGAGGTTGCAGGGACGGTGCGGTTTATACGTGAGAATTCGAAGAAAGCGATACAGGTGGATGATGTTGTTAGTGTAACAGCACTTTCCCGGCGAGGACTCGAGCAGCGATTTCGTAAGGTGCTGGGACATTCGATACATGATGAGATTAAGCGATGTAGGATTGAGCAGATTGCGCAAATGCTTGTCCAGACGAATCTTACGATATCAGAGATAGGGGTATCGCTGGGGTATGTTGGTATAGAGAAGATATCGCGGTACTTTCGGCGTGAAAAAGGGATGAGCCCGTTAGCGTATCGTAAGCGGTACGGTTTGAAGGTGTGAGAGTTTTTTTCGGGGATTGAGATTGGTGTAGGGTTAGACGCAAAGTGGTAGGTTTTGGGCGCATTTGCGGCGGAAAAATTGGTATTTTTTCGTATTTTTTTGTAAAAATTTGTAAAAAGCGCGCACTTTTTATGCAATCTTTGTATTTTTTGCGCTTTTTTTGACATTTTTGCGCAGTTTTGGGGTGGTTGTTACATGAGGGGTTGGCAATCGGACACTTGGTTAACGTGGGAAAAGTTGGGGGAAGACCAAGCTTTTCCAAGGCACCTAAGTTGCCCAGATCCACTTTGGCGAACTGGTGCTGAATTTTATTTTAGTCAGGTCTTCGGAGGGGTTAGGTTTTCGGAAGACGAAGAGGTGTTCGTGCATAATCAGGTAGAACTTATCTCGCCTTGCTTTCCACTGCCATCGATTTGTGAATTTGCAGTTATGCTGAACTTTAATAATGTCTTCTTTGAGGACAAAGCCAGCATTCAAGAAGCGGGTCATAACGTGAAAGGCAAGAGGGACATAATGCCTGCCTCTGCGGGTGTCACCTATAAGAATCGCGCAGAATTTATCCGGCTTAAGGACACGCAATAATTCTTTCGCTATTTTCTCCATTTCATCACAAAACTTTGGGAGACTACCGATATTCGACAGGTCTTCCGCTATCTTGCCGTCCGAGTACTTGATAATATTCATATATGGCGGATGAGTTAAAACAAGGTCGAAGGAATCATCTTTTAGAAAAGACAAATCCCGCGCATCGCCGACCTTTACTGTTTGTTTGCTGGACGGCTGATGTTTAAATTGCAACGCCTCTTCGGTCAGCTTCACCGCCTCCGGATTGATATCCATCCCTAAGGCATTTCGCGCTAATAGCTTTGCTTCGATAAGCGTCGTCCCCGCCCCAACCATCGGATCCAGTATGGAGTCACCTTTTTTAGAATACATTTCGATAATGTTTCGAGCTATCTGCGGGGCGAAGTTGCCGCGATAGGATGAATTATGCGTAGCCCAATTGCCACGCTGAGGGAAAGACCAGACGGTAGTATATTCTGGTAAGTAGTTTTGGGTCACATTCATATGCCGCGCAATCCTCCACCACCACCCTCATTTGTAAAAATCGTGTTCCATGTGTTATTCTGGATAGCAAAAGGAGGATTCAGCTTCTTTAGTTCATCCGGACATATTCCTAGCAATGGGCATGATGATTCACACTTATAGTTTATCTCAGTTTCTAACCACTTGAAGAATCTTTCTCTTTTCTTACCACTTATACAACTCCTATCTGTTGCGCGACAACATCCTAAAAATCCTTGGCGCGTACTAGCATTTGCAAGACGAAAGAAGAAAGCATCGAACCTTGCTGGGTAAGTGACAATATTACTACCCCCATTCAATTCTTTACATTTGAACCAAACTCTTCTAAAAGCTTCTTCAGTGCAACTAGCCGTCATCATATACTGATAATCATATTGGTCCAACAGGTCATTTAATAGTTTGGGTAATGCAAAATCTATTATTCCTGTCCGCAGTGTTACACGCATGATCCTATTGTCTGATATTATGTTTACTGCTTCGAGATTGGATTTATAAAGCCAAATTCCAAATTCGTAAAAATCTCTCAAGATCATGTTAGCTTTTTTGGATGCTATACCTGTGAATTTTTTCAAAACATGGTAAATAGCCTCCGCGTCCCCATCGCACTTTGCGAATATTAGATATGGATCACCTTCATAGTCATTCATTAATGAATTGGAAATGTCTGTAATGTATCTTATCCTTTCCTCGACATTTCTCTCTGCACCACCAAGAACAGTCAGAAATTCCAATGCTTTTTCCCTTTCTTTTAGTTGGCTCGGCATTGGAATTCCGCCGAATTTTGCTTTTAATTTTTGGGAAAAATGTTTATCGATAGGAGGCAATATTTGTGTAAAATCTTGAAGTGCGTGAAGAATTCTAATAAAAACAAATTCTCTCGGAGTCATAGAACCTAGACGTGAATTTATGGCGTCTGGTTCGACCTCTTTAGGAACCATCCTTAATGAATTGGCGTTTTTAAAAATAATATTTATTCTTTTGGCTAACGATATGATTCTGTTTTGGGGATAAAAAAAGGAAAGAACCTTCTGAGAATAATCGTCCCAAATAGCCAAGAATTCCGTGTGCCTTTTCCAACTTGGAAGTGTAGCTTCCTTACCTTTGTAAAAGCTACTCTGCAAATCATGTACTTCTCCATTAGCTCTTATTTCAAAAAAGAACTTGTTAAGAGTGATTAGCAGTTCCCTTAAAAACTCTATTCTCCCTTTTTCGGTGTTAATACTCTTCTTTGCTAAGCTCCCTAAATTCTCTTGTAGATTAAGAATTATTCCATTTGATTTAGCCATTTCATAACTCAGCTAACATGATTTCAGGTAAATTTTTTTTAGTTAGTAATAATTAGTTCATTGATTTTTCCTCTTCCTGCAGACTTGCAGTTTATTGCTCTGTTTGCTTTGACTCTATCAATTACAAATCCCTTGTATTTATCTTCGAAGAAGTGGTCTTCCGGGTTTTCGTTTTTGGGGTCGGAGTTGCTCAGGAGGAATTTAGCACCTCTTTCGTTTATCTTTTTACAAAATTCGGCGAGGCGAATTTGATCTTCGTTGCCAAAGTCTTCTTTGGAGTAAGAAGTAAAACTTGCGGTCGGGCTTAACGGCCTATACGGAGGATCAAAATATACGAACGTGGTTTCAGTGATGTATTGGTCGCTTTGTTCGAAGTCACCACAGATTATTTCCACATTTGCGAGGGCACTTGAGACCGCCCGGAGGTTTTCTTCATTGCATATTGTCGGGTTTTTATAATCGCCAAAAGGAACGTTGAATTCATTTTGTTTGTTTACGCGATAGAGGCCGTTATAGCAGGTTTTATTGAGGAAGATTAATTTTGCGATGGATCTATCGGAGTTGAACTGGTCCCTTGTATCATAATAGAAGCGTTTCTGTTGAGGCTTTTTCTTAGAATAGAACTCGTCTTCAAAGGATTTTAGTTCTTCTATGAGAGAATCAACATCATCCCTGATGGCGTTGTAACATTTTATTAAGTCTTCATTGATATCAAAGAGGTAAAAATGTTTGATAGATTCGTACTTTTGAGCAATGTGGAAGAAGACAGCTCCTCCACCGACAAAAGGCTCAACATAGGTGTCTATTTGACCCGCGTCAAAATCTGGAGGCAACCGGCGTTCAATCTCAGCTAATAGCTTGCCTTTCCCGCCAGCCCATTTAAGGAAAGGCTTTGCTCTTGCGGTCGTTAGTTGTTCTGCTGTGGTAGGCATAAGGGATATTATAAAGAGAATTCGTTGAAAGGCAAGAGGTCAGGTAATAAATTTGGTAATAAGAAGGAGAATAGAACCCGCGGCGGTTGGCCGATTAAGTAGAGCGGGCGTTGGGATTTATTTGTTTTATCGAGGTTGTTTTCTCTTTTGTTCGGTATTGCTGAAGCTGCAGTTGGGGCATCTGTCGGCGAAGTCGTTAGGTACCGAGCCCCTTTCGAAGACAAGGCCGCACTGGAGGCACATTTCAGCGCGGTAGCCGCTTTGCTCGGCGCATTTTGGGCAGGGGATAGCGGGAGTCAGCATGGTGTCCGGCTTCTGATTTTTCATCAGGTACTCGAAGTAGTGCCTTTTGTCCATTTGCCATTGGTGTTCACATTTTGGATTACGGCATTTAATCCAGTACAATTCCTGGCCTTCCGGTGGCAGTTTATCCTTCTTTTTGATGTTCATCGATGCTATGACGACGGCGGCGGCAAGGCAGAGGACGATAGTAAGTAAGTAGAGCGTTTTTTTCGTATTTTCATCCATGTCAAGACCTCCACAAGGGCAAAGTAATTGTCAGAGACGTATTTTTCGAGGCTGTGTCTGCATGAAAATATTTATTTTCCCTATTTTATTTCTATTTACTTACTACTCTATAGTTGGTGTTCTTGTTCTGTTTTTTCTTAAAATCAAAGATATGAACGGAGAGGTAAATTATGAAGTAAAAAGATGGCCTGCACTGAATAAATCAGTGCAGGCCTGAAAACTATGTAGATTTAACTACTTAGTTAAGGAGGTGTATTATGGCCAGAGCTGGTGCTCGAGCCAGTTATTTGCGAAGACGAGATAATCTTTTAAATCAATGGTGTCATCTTTTTCCAAATCGACCTGCGGTCTTTCGAGCGGTACGTACATATCAGTGAGTCCTGCGAGGTGAATGATTTCGGGCTGAGAGAGTGCTCGTTTATAGAACCTTAATTCATCGACTTTGCCGGAGTATCTTCCCCAAGGGCCTTCCCACCATGAGCCGAGGGTGAACCAGCCGTTGTGCATTCCCCAGGGGGAGTCGGAGGTCTGGTCGCGTGCGACGAGTTCGGCATTTCGATAGATGCTTCTTGTGCCCTCTTCTTCATTTACAATAAATGCATAATGGTTCCACTGCCCTTCCCAGTCGTATGGTGCGGCGTTATCCCAGACGATGGCATCTGAGCCGGTCCAGAGGCTGACGGAGCCATCTTCCCTTGGTATTCTTCCTTCGAACCAAGCATCGCCGTAGGTGTATCCTTCGAAGACGCAGCTTTCAGGCTGGGGCTGCCAGTCGACATCGCCATTTATCCAGAGAGAGATAGTGACCTGGTCCTGGACATAGGCGAAGAAGCCGGTGGGGACATCGATCGAGAAGAGTTGCATTTCCTCGCGGTCGAACCAGATGCAATTTGTTCCGTCTATGCCGTTGGTGTCCCATTTAATATCGGGAGTTTTTCCTGCGGTTCTTGAAGAGAAAGAGGTGGCGTCATAGTCATTTGCATCGATGTTCGCGGAGTCGGCGGTGATATTTCCGGCGCCCTCGTTGAAACTGTATTGTGCGAGTAGGTCATCGGAGCCAGGGTCGATGGCGTCAACAACCTGTCCGGTAAGTAGCCAGTCCTCATTTATCATCTGAAGGTCGTAATAGTCGATGAAGCAATCGGCGTTGATGTCCCCTTCTGTGAGCTGGAAGACACAGGCGGTGGGGTAGAGTCTTATATCATCGAAGTATAAGGTTCCTTCACCGCCGGGTTCTGTTCGGTTTTTTTCGCCGATTAGTATAGAGACTTTACTGAGGTGTTCGAGGTTGAGACCTGCGTCAGCGAATTGCTGGAGGTCGACGTACCAGATGCGCCAATCTTCCCATGGATTGTCGTTTAGGTCGTTAGAGTCGTACTTTACGGCGGCGGTTTTTTCGTCGATATCTTCGAGGACGAGATACAAGGACTCATCGTTGTTGTCGGCGACGCCATGGAAGTATAGTACGAGTCCTTCAGCGTTGCCGACGGTCCAATCGGTTCCGATTTGCAGTTTGTCGGTGTTTGCATTAGTTTCGGAATAGTAGGGGGACTCTTTATTGCCATAGACGCAGCGCATAGAGTTTCCGTCGTTTGCGATAGTTTTATCGAGGAAGACCTCCATGCGGCTTAAGTTATCGAACCAGTCGTCCCATACACCGAGCAGGTCCGAGCCGTCTTCGTATGAATCGAAGTCTTCGACGACAAGATATTCTTGTGTGCTGAACGACCAGAGATTGCCGGTCCAGATTTTTGGTCCGTTTACTTCGTCGACCCGCCAGTAGTAGGTTGTGTCCAGCAGGAGCGACTCCAGTATGGGACAAGTGGCTTCTGTGCCGGTATAAATGGGGATGAGGTCGTCAGGGCTGGCGCCAAAGTAAACATTGTGCAGTTCGGCGAGGTCACCGGGTGACCAGAAAAGTGTTGAAGTAGTGTAGGGCAGGTCTTTTCCAAAAGGCGAAGGGTCATATGCAATGTTGGGGTCGTAAAGAGCGGTGACGGTGGTTTTATTGAGGGTGTCATTATAATCAACAATAACTTTCCCCCTCGAGTCATATGCGACGAGCCAGCCCTGCATGACGAAGTCGTTTATTTTTTCGGTTTTGTCACCATCGACAACGAGCTGTCCGAGTGTTACATCCATCAGGGGTGTACCTGCGGGGTCGGAGTCGAAGTCGGATGCGTTTACAGTTCCGCCGTTTAGATATAATGAACCGATACTACCGACGCCCAAGGGCAGCCATAATGTGGCACCAACATTTATTACACCGTCGTTAATATCTACAGTGCCGAGACCACCTTCATTGCCAATTAAAAGATTTCCGCCGATATCTATGGTACCACCGGAGGCATTTATAACACCCTGATAAATATTTTCGCCATCGCGTGCCCCGATTCTAATCTGTTCAAGAACGGAGAGGATTCCGCCGGTGACATCGAGATAGCAAGGCATTTCAATGGGGTTGACCCAAGTCCGGCCGAGGCAGAACCTGTAGCACAAGGCGTCGGTAACATTCGAATCGACCAAAATGTGGAGATTTGATTCTCCGTGATAAGCAAAACCTGTCGCGATGGGTACGGTGCCGACGTCCCAGTTGTTGGCATCGTTCCATGAATTTGTGTCGCCATCTCCAGTCCACCACCAGTCGTTTTCAGCGGCAGTTGCGGCGGCGGCGAATGTAAACAGTAAAGCAAGGAACATAATTAAATATGACTTTTTAGCCATGATATTGCTCCTCAGAAAGCATTTCCCAAATTATTGTCGAGGAAATCAACTTAAACTCCTCACACCAACTCTATATCACCACTGCCTTTTATTAAAAGATAGCATTTAAGGTTATCTAATACAATGCCATTTTGCGACTTTTAGCTACCATTTTGCGTCAAGAACCCGCCCCAGAGCCAAATTACAGGAAACAAACTGTCGCAAAATGGCAGGAAAAAGACGCAAAATAACATTGCCAAAAATGAAAAAAAGAGTAGGATTTTAATTGTATCATAAATGCGATTAAAAGGAAAGATTAAAAGAAAAAAGATGGAGTTTGATTATGAATACTCGAAAAGGATTTACGTTAGTCGAACTTTTGGTGGTGATAGCCATCATCGCCCTTTTGATGTCGATATTGATGCCGACACTGGCGAGGGTAAGAAAACAGGCGAAGTCGGTAATGTGTATGACAAACCTGAGACAATGGGGTAGTGTTTTCGAGATGTACGCGGGATCGAATGACGGCTACCTTGTTGAAGGCTCTTTCGGTGGCCCGAACGGTGACCGGCTCAAACAGTGGATGGATGCACTTCGGCCCGACTATCAGGAGCCCGATCTTCGTCTTTGCCCGAGTGCGACAAAAACGAAAATCGTCGGTGGAGTACTTGTAGATTCCTGGGGTGCTGAAAAAGCATGGGGAGTTTATCCTGAAAGCTGTGAATGGTGGACGAAAGGCGATTACGGCAGCTACGGTATCAACGGCTGGGCAATGAACCCATCGGATGAAGCGAGTTTGTTTTGGCTACCATCGGGAGACTTCTGGCGTCGTATAGACGTCAAAGGTGGAGGGAAAATTCCACTGTTTATAGACAGCCAACACTTCGACACCTATCCAACAAATTATGCCCAACCGCCGGAATTCGAGGGACAGCCCTGGGAGTCGACGTCTACTACGGGCCAGATGGAGCGAGTTTGTCTGAACCGTCACGAGGGGTACGTGAACTGCGTATTTATGAATTTGTCTGTTCGCAAGGTAGGCTTGAAGGAATTGTGGAAGCTGAAATGGCATCGTACGTTCGATTTGAACTTCGATGATCCTATCTGGCCGGAATGGATGGAGGACTTTAAAGACTACTAAAATAAAAGTTTATTCTCGCAGCAATCACAAATCCCCCCGAAAGAACCTCAAAGAAATCAAGGCCCCGAGCTAATAAGGTACACCTCCTGTCGCAAAAAGGTAGAAAAAAGACGCAAAATGGCATTGCCAAAGATGAAAAAAAAGAGTAGAATACTGGTTGTATCATAAACATGATTAAGAGAAAGATGGAGTTTGATTATGAAGACTCGAAAAGGCTTTACGTTAGTTGAACTTCTTGTGGTGATAGCCATCATCGCCCTTTTGATGTCGATATTGATGCCGGCACTGGCACGTGTGAGAAAACAGGCGAAGGCAGTGATGTGCATGACAAACCTGAAACAATGGGGGAGCATCTTCGAGATGTACGCGGGAGTCAATGACGGTTACCTGGTTGAAGGCTCCTACGGGATGAAGGAAGAGGACAGGTTTAAGCAGTGGATGGATGCTCTTCGTCCATACTATCAGGAACATGACCTTCGTCTTTGCCCGAGTGCGACCAAACCGAAAATCGTGGGCGGCGAATACTTGGGGCTTTACGGCGCGGAGATAGCGTGGGGTATTTATCCTGAAAGCTGCACGTGGTGGACGAAAGGCGATTACGGCAGCTATGGTATCAACGGCTGGGTAATGAACCCGTCGGAGCGGGACGATTTAGGGTGGCTGCCGCACGAAGAGTTCTGGCGTCGTATAGACGTTAAAAGCGCGGGTAATATACCATTGTTTATTGACAGTCAGCATTTCGATACATATCCGACGAACTATTCACAACCCCCGGAATTCGATGGACAACCATGGGAGTCAACATCCAGTACAGGTCAGATGGAACGCGTATGTCTGAATCGTCACGACGGCTACGTGAACTGCTTATTTATGAATCTTTCAGTCCGGAAGGTTGGTTTGAAGGAATTGTGGAAGCTGAAATGGCATCAAACATTCGAGTTGAATTTCAGCGAGCCTATCTGGCCGGTGTGGATGCAGGGGCTTCAAGACTAAGACAAGAGTTTGTTTTACTAATAAAAACACATCCAAATAGAACTTCCAAACGATAAGGGCCTGCTCCTAACCAGGAGCGGGCCCTTTAGCAATCCGGTTCAATTGTGATTTATTTTTTCAACCTTTTTATTGCGGCCAGAGGATTTCCTGCATCCAGTTGTCGGCCATTTTAGCGTAGTCTTTGAAGTCGATGCTTTCATCTTCATAAGCGTTTGCAGTTCTTTGCTGCAACGGATAATATCCCGAGCCTGCAGTAGCAAGATAGTCGATTTGTTCCTGTGAGAGCTCGTAGTCGTAGATTCTGAAGTCATCGATGGTACCGGAGTATGGCGAATCAAATCCCCGGCCAATTTCGAAGCTATCGATGGTATCAGTGAAGGGGACATTGACATCGTAACCGATTTGGAAGAGGGCGCCATTTAGATACATTTTCATGACGCCTGCGCCGTCATTTGCATCGCAATTCTTGACGAACGTCCAGTGGTTCCACTGGCCTGCGTAATCGTCAAACTCGGCCTCTTTTTCGATTCGGTCACATTCCTGGTAAACGATATCCGAGAATACATCATTTGGGTTCCCGGCATCCCAATAAACGATTGAATTGCTCCAAGGCACATGGGCGCCGAGGACCCTGATGCCAGTGGAATTGCTGTAATCGCGAGTACCTTCAAACAAATTGTCATTCATAGGTTGTTTGTCGGGATTACCAAACTGCCACAAGGCGATGGTTATCCGGGTGGTGACAGATGAGAGTGCTTCAGGGGGGACATCGACATAAGAGTCCTGGTCACGGTCAAAGATGAGTGCGCCATCGATGCGTCCCTCAGTGGTCCAGACGGCATCGGAGACGTAGCCATCGTAGGGGTCTTCAGAAGAATCGACGGCGGTATTCTTGGTGCCATCATGGTCAAGCCTGTACCATATCAACTCGTTATTCGGCTCATTTATATCGACGTTGAAATCGGTTTTCAGCCAGTCTCGAGCGATTATTTCAAGGTCGTCGAGGTTAACAAAACAATCACCAGTGAAATCTACATCTACATATTCGGTTATGCATCTTTGGAGATATAGCCTTATATCATCGAAGTAAACTTCTCCCGACCCGCCCTCTAAGGGAGCATACCTGTCGCCAAAACCGATGTAAATTTTAGCTATGTTCGAGAGGTTGACCTCGTTAATGTCATTAAATTCCTGAAGGTCGATATCCCACTGCTGCCACATGGGATTTTTCAAATCGTTAGGGTCACCGCCGTATGGAACGACGGCAAGATTTCCGGTTTGGTCCTCCAATGCAAGGTACATTTGCTGTGCCTCGTTGTCTCCTGTTCCATAGAACCAGAGTGTAAGCGCTTTGGCGGCATATGCAGCCCAATTAGGGGTGACCAGCAAATCGTCAACAGCAGCTTCAATTTCCGAATAGTACGGATAGGAAGAATTGTCATAATAGTAACTTATCGAGTTGCCATCCCTGACAATGGCAGTCTCAAGGTCTAATGCCGCACCGGTGTCGTTTGTCCAGTAGTCGGCCCATATTGTAGGATGGGTACTGTCACCAATAATCTCTTCGGTGCTGGCATAGGAGTCGAAATCGTCGACTATCAGGAAATTAGTCACAGTGAATCTCCAGACGTTTCCCTTGGTAACGGTCGGGCCGCTGACCTCATCGATACGCCAGTAGTAGGTCCCATCGAGAGCCAGTGGTACTTCTGTGGGCTGGTAGGTGTTATGCGGCTGATTACCCCTGCCGACAGGCAGGAGGTCGGGGTCAATGGCATTGTTGACGTCTTCGAAGCTGGAGCCGAAGTAAATATCGTGTGATTCGGCGTTTTTTCCGGGGTTCCATTTTAGAATAACGGCACTGGGTGCATCAATGGCTTTATTTCCTGGCCTGGGTCTCCAGGCCTGGTTTGGGTCTTTGATAAGTGAGTGGTCAAGGAACCTTTCGGCACCTCTCCACTTTCCAATTGTTGTAATTCCGTCTTCATCGCCATCACCGTCAATATCATCATCGGCTTCCCATGCATTTTCGCAGAGCATGCCGTAGTTTGTGCTTTTGCTGCTCATAACTACATCGACACCGACTCTCATGTCGGTTTCAAGCTGGAGGATTTTATTCGCTCTTCCGGTGTTCCACCCGAAGGCCTCATAAGGTGTAAGAGCGAATTCGTAAGTGTAGAGGTCTCCAACAACGGTAGAGAAGAATTCGGGTCTGAGTTCGTCGGGCAGAACATTATCCGGATAAACATGTTCGACGGGCAGCATAACCCACCGACCACCGGTGGTATTATTGGCGCCCATCCACTGCTGAGCTGGGTCCTGTATCTGTTGATATGGAGTAACGTCACTGTTTGAAGGGTCGAAGTAGACTTCGGCCATGTCATAATCGTTCCAGGCGGTGTCTGACCAGTAACCATCACCAAAGACGTGTACGGTGTCTGTTCCGGTTACAACAACGTAGATAAGATTAGTTTCAGGGCTCCAGAGAGCTGCCCAGCTTGCGTCAGAGAGGTCGGGCGGGTCCAGATAGTAGAGCTTGTCGAGTAGTAGCCAGTTAGCGTGGTCCCATTCACCGGGGCTGATATTGCCGTCGATGACGGGTATTCCAACGGGGATGTAATACTCCCCAACGAGGTCCTGTTTTTCATAGGCGGATGCAGTTACAGTGCAGAGCAGGACAAAAGCGATGATTGAAATAAGTGATTTTCGGGACATAATACTCCTCCATCGGCCAAAATAACATTTAAGATATTTAAAAAACTCTTTTTTTTGTTTTCAAGCCCAGATTGGCAGCATGACATTTCCGCGAGTGTTCCACAAGGCCAATTTAAGCTCAAACGCCAACTACCATAATTTATATAGAGATTATCGTTGGTTTGGACCAGCAAAGCAATATCATTTTGCGTCTTTTTTCTTCCATTTTGCGACACAGGTGCGGTTTTTGGGCATATTTACGGGGTTGGTTTTTTATTTTTTTTGTAATTTTATAATTGCTTTGCGTCAGGTTTAAAGAGTATAAATATTATTCAGTTATGTCAGGAAACCCAAAGGTGATATTGCTGATAGAGACGTCCCGGGCGTCTGGCCAGGGGCTGTTGCGTGGAATAGCGAAATATTCCCATCTCCACGGACCCTGGACGTTTTACATGGAGCCGCCTGCTTACGAGAAACCGAGCAGGAAGATGCGTACGTTGTCGCGTCTGAAGGACTGGGGGGCGACGGGAGTAATAGCTCGAGATTCGGCGAAAATAGACGAGCTTCTTTCGATGCGTCTGCCGGTTATCATCGCCAACGCAACCAAAGATTACATGCCGAATCTTCCCAATATTGTTGATGACTGCGAACCGACAGGCGCGATGGCGGCGGAGCATCTGTTAAGTCGCGGCTTTCGTCGCTTTGCATATTGCGGATTTGACGACAGGCTGTGGTCGCGCAAGCGTGGTGAGGCCTTTTCGAAAAGTATCGAAGAGGCGGGATATAAGGCATACTTTTACAAGCCCCCGCGGCTTCGGGGTCAGCGATTGTGGGAGAATGAGCCGACGTATATAGCCGATTGGCTTAAGGCCCTTCCGAAGCCTCTTGGTTTGATGACGTGCGCAGACCATCGCAGTCAGCATGTCATCGAGGCGTGTCGGATAGCAAGCCTTCATGTACCAGAAGAGGTAGCGGTTCTTGGAGTGGACAACGATGAGCTGGTATGTGATTTGTCGGACCCGCCCTTGTCGAGTATAGCTCTGGACACAGAGCGGGCGGGTTACGAGGCTGCGGAACTTCTGGACAAGCTGATGCAAGGGGAGAAGATGGCGGAGCAACGGATATACGTTAAGCCTACCCATGTAGTGACGAGGCAATCGACAGATATTCTCGCGATAGAAGACAAAGAGGTAGCAGAGGCTGTCCGTTTCATTCGTCAAAACACCAAGTGTGTAATACAGGTGGTAGACGTTGCGGAGCACGTGGCACTATCCCGCAGGAGTTTAGAGCGTCGTTTCAGGAAGATACTGGGTTGGGCCGTCCATGATGAAATCAAACGAGTTCGAACGAACCAGATAGCGAGGATGCTTTTGGAGGCGGACCAGTCGATATCACAAATCGCGTTGTCTTTCGGGTTTCCGGGCGTGGAGCAGATGTGCCGTTTTTTTCGTCGTGAGAAAGGTATCAATCCGCAGGCATACAGGAAGAGTTACGCTATTAAATAATTAAGAATCGAAATCGGCTTTGAGATTTTTTCCACTTATTTTTCCGGATTTGTTCAAGATTCATCAAACACTTTTTTGCCTGACTGTAAAAATTTTTGCTGGACTAAAGATACGTACTATAGTAAGAGTCTGGCTCCGTCAAGAGAGGTAATTTAAGAATTTAGAGGAGTTTTAGAATGATTTTGCAAGGCATAGACTGGAGTGTAATCGGGCTTTACTTTCTGGTGAGCATATCGATAGGTATAATCATGTCGAAGCGTGCGGGCAGGAGCACGGGCGATTTTTTTCTATCGGGCAGGCAGCTTCCGTGGTGGATAGCTGGGACGAGCATGGTAGCAACAACGTTTGCGGCGGACACACCATTGGCGGTGACGGAGCTGGTGGCACAAAACGGCATTGCGGGCAACTGGCTTTGGTGGAACATGATACTGGGCGGCATGCTGACGGTGTTCTTTTTTGCTCGTCTTTGGCGTCGGTCGGGGATTCTGACAGACTGTGAATTTGTAGTGATACGATATTCGGGTAAGGCGGCATCATTTCTGAGGGGTTTTCGCGCGGTTTACATAGGAATCTTTATGAACATGATAGTGATAGCGTGGGTGAACCTTGCGATGGTGAAGATACTGTCGGTGATATTTCCGGAATTGAAGTTTTTCGGGATTGAGGAGGTTTCCTTTCTTGGTTTTACATTCGGTTCTCATTTGCTTACGGTTGGTTGTCTGATGGCGTTTGTTGCGGTTTATTCGGCGTTGTCGGGGCTATGGGGGGTATCGATTACGGACACTTTCCAGTTTGTGATGGCGATGACCGGCTGTATTGTTCTTGCAGTGTTTGCGGTAAAGCATGAATCAATCGGCGGACTTTCGGGTCTTCGAGAGAAGCTGCCGGAGTGGGTATTTAAGTTTACGCCTGAGATTGGCGGTGGGGAGTCGACGGGCGCGGCGGCGACAGGTTTATTGAAGATGAGCGTTACGGCATTTGTGGCGTATTTAGGGGTCCAATGGTGGGCGAGCTGGTATCCGGGAGCCGAGCCCGGCGGCGGCGGTTATATAGCCCAGCGGATGATGTCGGCAAAGAATGAGAAGCATTCACTTTTAGCGACTTTGTGGTTTAACGTTGCGCATTATGCCCTTCGTCCGTGGCCGTGGGTAATAGTCGCGTTGTGCTCGCTGGTGTTTTTCCCGGAGTTAACGGCAGAGAACAAAGGTGCCGGATTTGTGATGGTGATAGTGGAAGTGCTTCCACCGGGTCTGATAGGACTATTGATGGCGGCTTTTTTTGCAGCATATATGTCAACAATAGCATCGCAGACGGTATGGGGGACATCTTATATAGTTAACGATTTGTACCGACCTTTTATAAAGCCCGGGGCAGGAGAGAAATACTATGTAAAGGTTTCACGTATCACTACGTTTTTGCTCATGGCTTTATCACTTCTGGTGACATCAAAGCTGGAGAGTATCAGCGGGGCGTGGAAATTTATCTTAGCGTGCAGCGGCGGTATCGGCCCTGTTTTGATACTGCGGTGGTTTTGGTGGCGGATAAACGCGTGGTCGGAGATTTCGGCATTAATAGCACCTTTTGTGGTGTACCCGATACTGATATCCAAGGGTGTCAGTTACGAGGTTTCTTTGATGATAATTGTGGCGTGGTCGACGATGGTATGGATAACGGTGACCTTCCTAACGCCAGCTACTGATGAAGAGAAGCTAATGAGCTTTTATAAGAAGGTGCATCCGGGCGGCCCAGGTTGGAAGTCGATAGCAGCGAAGGTGCCTGAGGTTAAAGGCGACAGTGGTTATTTACAGCTTTTTGTAGACTGGCTGGCCGGATGCCTGATGGTTATGTTCGCGCTTTTCGGCGTCGGGAAAATTTTGTTTGGTCAAACACAGATGGGGATTTTGTTTATTTTGATAGCGGCGGCGGCAGGAGCGGTTATTTACTGGCACCTGTCACGCATTGGGTGGGAGAAGCTGGGCGATTAGTCCAGTCGAGGTTCAAGGGGGATTTAATTGGCGGGTGCGGTGAGGAGTTGTAATATTTGATATTACAAAGGTATGTGACACCCCTGTCGCAAAATGGCAGGTAAAAGACGCAATATGGTATTGCTGAATTCTCGGCGCAATGATACAAAGGCCGGGCACAACAGAGGGAGGTCTTAATAGGATAAGAGCAAATGTTAATACTTCATCAATATAATCTTGAATCAATGGTCTGCAGTTTAGAGCCAATGAGTACAATAACCGGAAGTTGTACGAATTTAATTCCAGGAAAAGATAATGGAGGGGAAAGGAGATAATAGAAAATCCAAATTGTCGTTAACCCTAATGTGCTGGCCTAATAACAGTCAGCACGCAAAAAATTATTGTGAAGTTTAGAAGTTACTCGCCATATGTTATCCGATAAAGTTTTTTTGAAAGGAGACAGAAAATGAAAAGGAAATTGTTATGTTTTATGGCGTTGTTAATGTGTTTTACAACGGTCGGACTTGCCAGCTGGGACAGGACCATAAACTTTGCCGGCTACAACTGGACGGTCAAGGATGTTTACATGGGGCCGGGACCCAACTACTTTTCCGACAGCGAAGAGGAAGTTTGGGTCGATGAGAACGGCTACCTTCACCTGGAGATTAACTACAGAGACGGGGTTTGGAACGCCAGTGAAGTGGTCTGCAACGCATCGATTGGCAACGGGAAATACATCTTCGTCGTTGACGGCAGAATGGATTTGCTCAACGAGATGGTCGTTCTTGGCATGTTTACATGGGACGATTTGACTCGGGACGGGGACTGGCGTGAAATTGATATAGAGTACTCTCGATGGGGCCAGGTGGACAATGAGCCGGGCCAGTATGTAATCCAGCCCCCGAGCACAACGGGGAACAAGTATCGATTCGATATAGTTTACAACATGGGAACAAATGTAACGACCAACATGTTCGAGTGGAACTCGGACGGAACGGTTGACTTTCAAACCTACTTTGGCGACTATACCCCGGACCCAAATGTAGAAAATATGGTCGCATCCTTCAATTACACAGGCAATGACGCTCCGGAGCCGGGATGGGAGCAGCCCCGCATTAATTTATGGCTGTTCGGCGGGAACCCTCCAAGCGACAGTGAGGATGTGGAAGTTGTAATCAAGGATTTTAAGCTCTTCCCACACGCAGGTGCGGATGATTTCTCCCCTCCAACGCCTAATCCGGTAGGCTGGTCGGTGGAACCGTATGCCACCGGCCCGGGGGAAATAATTATGACGGCGGAAACCGCAACCGATGACAACCGCGTATTATATAACTTTACCTGCACCGGCGGCGGCGGTTATGATTCCGGCTGGCAATGGACGGAAACTTACACAGACAAGGGGCTTGACCCGAATACGACCTATACCTATACGGTAACGACAAGGGACTGCAGCGCAAATATGAATGAAGGTTCGGCTTCGGTGGCTAAATCTGCAACCACGACCGCTCCGCTTGAGCTTCACGTCCATGATATTTCGATGGGTTATCGCAAGGGAGGCCCGAGAATCTATGGCCAGGCCACTGTGTGGGTCAAGGACCAGTTGGACGATGATGTTGAGGGAGCCGAAGTCTATGGCGAATGGTCCGATGCGGTAGTCGCCAATGATGAGGGCATTACCGGCGTTGATGGAACCGTGATGATAGAGTCACCATGGGTAAGGGACGGGGGCACATTCGTATTTACCGTCACCGACATAGTAAAATCCGGCTGTACCTACGACCCGAACTCGAATGTGGAGACCTCTGATTCTATTACCTATTACCGCTGATTCTATTACCGCTACTTTCTGATTTTTATTCCAAAGGGCGAAGAGATGGCGGTCTTTATGGCAGCCTCACCGAAAGTGTCGGCGCTAAGCAACAAAAAAAATTAATATTTTTTATTTCCAGACAGAGCATAAACGGAAACACTTTGCCTGCGCTGTACGGCCGGCAAAAATGGCTCTGAACGCCTAAAACTTGGCAAAAACCGCGATTTGCCATCTATACAGGCTCAGCTGCAGCCCTGTGCACAACTAATAAAAACAGACCGCAAATGCTAAGGCATTACCGACACGCTAAAAGAATCAGTCACATCCGTCCTTCGGCTGCCGTCCGAATAGAAGGGAATCATCGTTGCCGTCCACCCTGAGCTGTCCACATCTACGCGAACATATTCATTTACCAGACCGGCCCGGACGTCGGGACCCAAATCGTCGTAGCCGCCAACTGTTATGTGCTCCCAGTACCAAACCAACTCCTCGGTAATATCCAGCCAGCTGCCGCCGCCCGTTATACAATAGTACACGCCGTTCAGGTAACCACGCTCGTATTCATGTGTGTGTCCGCTGAAACAGGCATCCACTCCGTAATCCTCCAGCAGCGGAACCAGCCTTTTCCTGAAGTCCTCCTCGCCGTCTATCCAGAGCTCACAATAAGGGGGACGATGCACAAAGACAAAAATGTGTCTGGCATCCTCGGCCACCGCCTGTTGAAGGTCGGCCTCAACCCACGAATAGTCCCTCTTGTCGTCATCAACAATACAGATAAAGTGACATCCGGAGTAATTAAAGGAAAAATTTCCTTCCTCCGCCGGGTGGTCCACAAAATCCATGGCATTGCCGTTTTGTATGTCATGATTGCCCCATGCTACATAGTACGGTACCGACGCCGGACCAAGATTGGCTGCCACCCGGTCTAAAAAATACAGGCGAACCGCTAAATAATTATTGTTCTCGCCCGCCGCTACATCTCCGCAGGCAACAGCTATGTCCACATTCTGACCCATGTCCGCGATAAGACTGTAGGTCGGCTCAAAGTCACCTCCCTGGCTGTCCGCCCATACCCCAAATGAAAAATCCGCCTCATCCGAAGGAGCGGTAGTGAAAGTGTTGTCATTACTAAACCGGCGCCCTGCTACGACACGATAGTGATAAGTCGTACCCGCCGATAGCCCGCTCAATCTGGATTTGTAAACTATTGTATCGCCACCGGAAACCACACCCGTACAGCCTTCTGCATCTCCGTAACTGCTGTCGAGACCATACTCAACGTAACAGTCCTCATTGTCCACCGTCTCCCACATAATCGTGATCCCGTCGGTCTTGACGTTTTGCAGGTAGGGGGCCGTCAAAAATACGGGTGGTCGCCCTTTCCCTGCCGGAGCCGCACTCGCCAAAACAAGAACGGCAAGCACAAATATTGCTGGTTTAACCTTCATCTTCAAAACCTCCTAAAAAGTTGAAAATAGTTATTGCGCAGCCGCTGCGCAGAGTTGTTCCCTGAGAGTTGCCCAAAAGGAGAAATTGTGACTTTCCGTTACCACCACTCCTCCAACGAAAACGAATAAAACAACCCCAATATAAGCCTTACAGGCTGCAGGTCAAGATAAAAATCAGATAAAAATTGACTCCTATGGCAAAAGGGAACATTTTAGTGCGAGAGTGCATAATCGGTAAGCACACGCAGGTTCTCTCGCGGCGTGTCACGCGTCACTTCGCAGCCTGCACCTACAATAAAATTCTCACCCGCCTGATTATGACAGCCCTCAATCGCCTGATAGATACTTTCGACGCTGCCGTCCCGCAGAGCCGATACAGGGTCAATGTTGCCCAGCAGCACCTGCTCCGGCCCGGTCTTTTCGCGGGCAAGCGCCACCGGCGAGAGATAGTCAAGGTCCACGATTTCACAGCCAAGTTGCCCAATACCCTTCAGTATCGCCCGCGTGTCGCCGCAGATGTGCAGCCTTACACCGGCGCCGAGTTCGTGCACCCCGTCAACCAGCCTCTTCTCGTAGGGCCAGACAAATTCTTCATAAAGTTTAGGCCCAATCAAAGAGGCCGCCGCGTCACCAATTCCCATTATATCAATGCCTGCCTGAATCTGCGAAGCGGCAAACCGCAGTTCCATCTCAACCACGAATTCAAACAGCTCACGCACAAAACCCGGGTCTT
>Ga0307378_10003969_pt1 | contig 21421 bp, 17 predicted proteins | sample UN1MG_FD_202238 | JGI IMG/M metagenome (GOLD analysis project Ga0307378, IMG submission 202238) | Soil microbial communities from Risofladan, Vaasa, Finland - UN-1 | ecosystem: Environmental > Terrestrial > Soil > Coastal area > Acid sulfate soil | place: Finland: Risofladan, Vaasa | collected...
CTCAGTGTACAATACTACTATGTTTTCTTCACTATGGCATGGGTTCTCGGTTCAATACCCGTCAGCATCGGTGGCGCTGTCGTTGTCGAAGGAGCCCTGGCATATATGTTCATAAATTTGGCCTCCATACAGCCTGAAAACGCTCTCGCTCTTGTTTTTGCACAGAGAATCGTCTGGATGATTGTTTCCCTCCTCGGGGCCGCTATACACCTCTCCGGAGCACATCTGCCAAAAGACTTTTCTATTGACTATCAGAACTCCATAAATTAAGCTATTCTCACCTGATTTTAGGGCGGTTTTGGTTGATGTAAACCCCGTGTTACGGGCTATTTTTGTGAACTTAAGCGCAGCAAAGGATTGTTGTTAAGGATATGCCAATAGTCAAACAAATTAAACACTATTTCCTACGCGGCCTCGCCGTACTGTTGCCGACTATACTCACTATTTGGATCTTCGTCTGGGGATATCAGTTCATCCAGAAAAATATCAGCATCCACGTTAATCGCGGCATCGTAAGACTCATCATGTTCGTTCAGGGTGAAAACGGGCCCACAAAAGAGGTCCTCGATGAAGTCTGGCTGCACGGACCCGGGGCCATCGCAGGATTTGTCATAGCGCTGCTCGCCGTCTGCGTCGTCGGTGCTTTGCTCGCTAGCGTCGTCGGAAAGACCCTCTGGAAAATGATTGAAACCTTCATTATGAACACCCCGTTCCTCAAACAGGTCTATCCATACATAAAACAGGTGACCGACTTCCTATTCACACAGAACGGAAGCGAAAAACTCTCCTTCTCAAAAGTCGTTGCCGTCGAGTACCCAAAAAAGGGTGTATGGTCGGTTGGATTGGTCACCGGAGAGGGACTAAAAAAAGTTGTTGAAAAACAGGGAAAAGAATTTCTCACCGTTTTTATTCCCAGTTCGCCGACACCACTGACCGGTTTTACCATCATCGCCCAAAAAGATTCTACCATGGATTTGGATATGACAATCGATGAGGCTTTTAGGTTCATTGCAAGCGGAGGGGTCATAACTCCGCAAAACCGGAATTACAAAATCTGGGAAAAGGCAAAAGTTGATGTAAAGAAAAAATGACTTCACAACCTCGAAACTATCGTTAAGGAGAATTATCTTGCTTTTTAACATTACCGGAAAACACATCGACATAACTGAAGCTATCAAAAATCACGCACAGCAAAAAACCGCAAAAATGCCAAAGTTTTATAACAGCGTCAATCAGATTGAAGTTGTCATTGATGGTAGCACCGGAGGGCAAAACAGCGTGGAAATCATCGCAAGGGCCGAACATGGCAAAGTTTTCGTCGCTTCCGAAAGTGGAGATGATATTTACAGGTGTATTGACCTGGTTGTACACAAACTTGAAAGACAGCTCAGAAGAAAAAAAACCAGGGAAAGAAACAATAAGCACACTGGTCCGCCGGAGTCGCAATAAAACCACGCTTCACGGAAGCCTCTCTTGTGACTGTGATATAATCGTAGCTAATGATAAACTGATTGTGGGATTAAAAATGAAGTTTGCAGATTTTGTTTGTTTCGAGGCGATTGTACCTGAACTAAAAGCCGGCGACAAAAACACCGCTATCTCCGAGCTTGTAAAGGCACTTCAAAACGCCGGAAAAATAAAAAGAGATGACGTACAAAAAATTATAAGGGCCGTAATAAAAAGGGAAAATGAGGCAAGTACCGGAATGGGAAAAGGAGTTGCCGTACCACACGTAAAGCACCACACAGTCAAAAAACTCATCGCTACACTCGGGCAGTCTAATACCGGCATCGACTTCGTTGCTCTCGATAAGAAACCCGTCTACTCCATTATTCTCTTATTAAGCCCACCGGATGAGCCCGACAAACATCTACAGGCTATGGAAAAAATCTTCAGACATCTACAGCAGGAAAAGTTCAGAAAATTCCTTAGACAATCACAACTCGCCGAACAAATTGAAGACCTGCTAAAAGAGGCCGATGAAAATCCGTCTTTACAATGACCTTTTTTTGCTTGTAATCTGGATGGGTATACTGCTTAATATGCTGACAGGAGATAATATCTTGGAAAATGGCCTTTGCGAAACATCCGTGGAAATTAAAAACGCTGACGGCCTTCATATGAGGCCCGCCATGCAGTTTGTCGACATCGCAAACCAGTTCCAGGCCGATATCTCCGTCAGCAACAATGAAAATACCGTCGACGGTAAAAGCATTATGCAGATGAGTATGCTGGCTGCTACTTGCGGCACAAAGCTCAAAATCACGGCTCAGGGCTCGGATGCCGAACAGGCTGTTCAGGCCTTAAAAGTGCTTGTCGAGGAAAAATTGTTTGATGAACCGCCCCCGGGCGATAAGGAAAAATAAGACTCGTTCGTTCATATGGAAATTAAAAAGGGTATCGCTGTTTCGCCGGGCATTGCTATCGCTAAATGCCTCACTATTGACGCCGAGGATTACAGAATCCCTCGACGCTCGATAAACCCTTCGCAGAGAATAATTGAAATCCAGCGGCTCAGAAACGCCTTCGCCGATGCTATCGACGAACTCACTCAGCTCCAGACAGAACATCAGGCTCTTGAAAAACAGAAAATAAAGGACATCCTCGCTGTGCACCTTAGGTACCTCCACGACAGAAGCCTTAGAAAAAAAATTACCGATATTATTCAGACCGAACTTGTTACCGCTGAATACGCCGTCTCTACTACTATGAGGGATATCGCCTCAAATTTCGCAAAAGTTCCCGACTCATACATCAGTGAACGAGCCACCGATATTTATGACATCGAAAGAAGACTGCTAAAACAGCTTCTCGGAAGCAAAAGAGAGGACATCGAAACGCTCACCAAAGAAGTCGTCATCGTCGCTCGAGAGCTAAGCCCAACCCAAACCGCAGCCTTCAACAAGGAATTCATAAAGGGCCTCGCTACCGACGCCGGCGGCAGAACCAGCCACACCGCCATCGTCGCTCGCTCGCTCGGAATACCTGCCGTCGTTGCTCTCGAGGACCTAACCGAATTAATCAGCGGTGGAGATACTGTCATAATTGATGGGAATCGGGGTATCGTTATCGCAAATCCAGACATCGAGACCATCAGGCAGTACGAACAATATTCACAGGAATTTGAACGCCTCGGCCACAGACTTGACACTATCCGAAAAAAACCCGCCGTCACACGCGACGCCGTAAAAATAACTCTACTCGGAAACATCGAGTTCCCTGACGAGGCCGAAATGGTCCTCCAAAAGGGCGGCGATGGGATCGGACTCTACCGGACTGAATTCCTCTATCTAAACCGGCCCGATGAACCCTCCGAAAACGACCACTATAACGCCTACGCCGAAACGGTAAAGGTCTTCGAACACAGACCGGTTATCATCAGAACCATGGACCTCGGAGCAGACAAATACACCCAGAACAAACGTTTCGTCCGAGAGCCTAACCCCTTCCTCGGCTTACGCTCTATAAGGTTTTGCCTGCAGAACCTCATGATGTTCAAAATGCAGTTGCACGCTATCCTCCGCGCCTCTGTCCTCGGTGAAGTAAAGATAATGTTCCCCCTTATCACAAACGCCCAGGAGCTTATGCAGGCCAAAATGATTCTAAGAGATGTGATGGAGGACCTCGACGAAGAGTCTATCCCATACAATAGAGACATAGACATCGGTATCATGATTGAAACGCCCTCTGCTGCACTGACCGCCTCAACTCTCGCCAGAGACGTCGACTTCTTCAGCATTGGCACAAATGACCTCACCCAATACACCCTCGCCGTCGACCGGGGAAATGAACTTGTCTCAACTCTCTATTCTTCTGCAGACCCCGCCGTTTTAAGACTTATAAGAACCGTCATACAGGATGCCCACAAAGCACAAATCGACCTCAGCATCTGCGGTGAAATGGCCTCTGAACCTGAATACATTATGCTACTACTCGGTATGGGTGCCCGCTCACTCTCACTCGCACCGCCCATGATTCCCGAAATAAAGCAGATTATTCGTTCCGTCACCATCGAAGACTGCAACGCTCTCGTCAGAAAAGTTCTCGCCATGAACTCCGAAAGGCAAATTTCAAGCTACCTACGGGATGCCGCTAGAAAAGTCCTCCCGGAGGCCTTCTAAAGGCTTAATCTCATATCTTTAAAGCCACGCTCCTCTACCTCTCAGCCGCCCTATAACCGGTACATAAAACGGCACAAACCACTGAGCCAGCGAGATTTCATCCTTTTCGTCAGCCACGTCTCAGAAGTCCGACGTCATCAACAGCCGCATCCACGCCCACATAAAACAAATGCAACCACTTCCCGCTCCCGTCCCATAATTTACGCCCGCAATGCCGCTGCTTCCGCCTCTTTCATAATTCTTTAAACTTCCCCCCGTATCCCTCCGCTTTTCCCTTGATTTAAATATCGAAAACTGTATAATAATATAGACATATTCGATGGGGTTTGAAGTTACCAAAAATGTTTGAGATTCCCAAAACTGGAGGAATGATGAAAAAGTTAACTGTTTTAATTGCAATATTGTTTTCGATGACACTAAGCCTCAGCCACGCTCAGGCTGCTGTCATAAATATCACTGATGGCCAGTCTTACGAAAACTACACCATATCATCCGGCACCCTGAACATCCTGGGCGGTTCTGTACAAAATCTGTTCGTGCACAATCAAGCTGCCGTCAGCATACAGGCCGGGCAGGTAAACACTTTATGGGCCTACCCTGAGTCTGTAATTGATATATTGGGCGGCTCCGTCGGTGAAATAGTCATCGGCGCAGATTCACAACAGAAAAACGCTGTTGTAAACCTCTTCGGCAATAGCTTGCAGTACGAGCAACTCGGCCCGGGACCTGTCTCAATACAAATCCAGGGAGAATATGCAAATGGCCATACTATTAACATTCGCTGGCTCGATGAGGCTGACCCCGCATCTCAGTACTCGCATATGTTTCCAACTCCGGAACCCGCCACAATCGTAATGCTCACTCTCGGCACCATAATGCTAAGAAAAAAACGATAAATCTTGAGCCGAAAAAAGACAAGGCCAAACTCAAAACAATATAAAAGCCGCTAACCCGCTGCCTTGGAAATAATTTCTTTAACCTCTGACGAATTAAAGCCGCGCAGTGTTTGTGTCCTCACGTTTCCTAACGACCCCAAACCAAGCATCGCCGCCGCCATTGATTCGTCATCCGCCGCTTCAAGAACCATCACTACATCATGAACGCCCATCGTCCAATAAACATCCTTGACCTTCACATCGAACTTATCGGCCATCGATTTGAATTCCGCCGCACGGTTAGGCGAATCTTTGAAATTCGCAATACCCTGCTGCGTAAAATTCACCAGGCAAATATACGTCGCCATAATTAAACTCCTTTCCTCTTTAACTGATTTAATATATAAAACCACCTTTCTCCATGCATTCTTAGCCCAAATTTAATTGCCGGTCAACTCAAAACTTCAAATCAACCCACCACATAGGTATTAATGACGATTTTATCGGCCATTTCGCACATAATCCACTGGAAAAATCTGCCTTTCGATTGCTGCTTAACATGCCACATAAATTTGACGATAAAAGCCAAAGAAAAAGTGTTGGAAAATGTTAAAAGAAAAAACGCAATCTGGATTCCTTCGGGAATCCTTAACCATGGAAAACGTGCACCTGCGATAAGGAAATCAACCGCTACCGGACTTTAAGGAAATTACCAGATGGAAACTCAAGCAGCTAAAAATACACAAGCCTTGATGGAACAGGACTTTATTAAAGTCTTGTTGGTTGAGGATGATGCCGTCGACAGAATGTCAATCGAAAAGGTTTTGGCAAAGTGTCCCCAACCAATTGAATTTTCTACTGATTCGGCCCCGACCTTGTCCGAGGCTGTTGACTGCCTAAAAAAGGACGAATATAACGTTATATTACTCGACCTCATGCTTCCTGACAGCGATGGCATTGATACGGTTCAAAGTATCCACAACATCAATTCACACATACCAATTGTGGTCTTAACCGGCTTGAATGATGAACAAATGGGCATTGCTGCCATAAAAGCCGGCGCAATGGATTACCTGGTTAAGCAGCAGGTATCAGATAACATGCTCGCTCGCACCATTCGATATTCTATCGAACGCAAACAAATGCAACAGGCTCTGCAGGAGGCACACGACAAGCTCGAGATGCAGGTAAAGGAGAGAACCAGAAAACTTTCAAAAACAAACGAACTTTTGAATAAGGAAATTATAGAGCGCCAACAAATCGAAAATGCCCTGCGCAGCAACGAGGAAAATCTTCGAAAAGTTATAACCATAAACCCCGAGGGCATTATCGTCCTCGACAATAACGGTATTATAATTTTTGCTAACCCCGCCGCAAATGCGCTCTTTGGACGCGAATCAGAAGGCCTCCTTGGACAAACTTTCGAATTCCCTCTGGTCGTCGACAAAGCAACTGAGATTGAAATCGTTCGAAAAACGGGAAACTTCGCTGTTGCTGAAATGCATGCTGTACAAATTGATTGGGAAAAACAAAATGCTTATCTTGTGTCGCTGCATAACATAACCGAAAGAAAAAACGTAGAAGAAAAAATACAGGAAGCGGTCGAAATAAAATCAAAATTCGTATCTACTGCCTCTCACGAATTGCGAACACCACTTGCTGCCTTAAAGGAAGGCATACGTTTGGTCCTGCAGGAAAAAACAGGCAATCTTAACGATAAACAAAAAGAACTTCTGGATATCGTCAAAAGAAACGTCGACAGACTTACAAGATTGATTAACGATGTCCTCGACTTTCAAAAGCTCGAGGCCGGGAGGATGAAATTTGACCTGCGAGAAAATGATATAAATGAAATCGCCAGTGATGTATACGATACTCTGGCGCCTGCTGTAAAGGCCGTGGGACTCGATTTCATGCTGAATCTGCAAAAGGACCTGCCCAAAGTTGAATTCGATGGCGACAAAATTGCCCAGGTCATAACAAACATGGTTAGTAATGCCATGAAATTTACCGAAAAGGGTTACATCACAATCACAACAAGCAAAGGGGAAAATGAAATTCAGGTTTCTGTCTCCGATACAGGCCGGGGTATCAAAAAGCAGGATCTGCCGAGGGTATTTCATGAATTCGAACAATTAGGACAGGACGGGGAGAGAAAAACTGGTGGCGCAGGACTCGGACTCACCATCTCTAAGGCCATTATCGAACAGCATAGAGGCAAAATTTTTGTGGAATCAGAATATAATAAAGGTACGACCTTCCGCTTCCTCCTGCCCATTAAAAAGCGAAAGCTTAAGAAAAGGACCCGAAAAAAATAAGTCACAAAAGCGCAATAGGAGAGTAACTAATGGATAAGAAAATTTCTGTTTTAGTAATTGAAGATGAAAAAGATATTAGGAAAGTATTGGAATACAACCTGGAATCGGATGGGTTTAAGGTATATTCGGCTGCCGATGGGCTCGAAGGACTAAAGATAGCTCGTAAGATAAAGCCCGATGTGATTCTATTGGATTGGATAATGCCCAAAATGAGCGGCCTGGAAGTGCTCGCCGAGCTTAGAAACGATGAAAATACAAAAGACATAGTTGTTATAATGCTGACCGCCAAAAATATGATGGGTGACGTCTCAACGGCTTTCGCTAACGGCGCCGACGACTATATACCAAAGCCTTTTGATGGGGCCGAGCTGGGAAAAAGAGTCATGAGCATATTCGAACTCTTTAAAGAAAGAAAAACAGCCGACACTACTAAAAGCTAAAACGCACCAGAAAACCTGGCGAAGACAAACTCCAACGACTCTATCTCGTCGCGTCGTTGACTATATTCTGTGGACGTCCCTTAACAAACGCCGCCACATTCTCCGCCGTCACACGAAGCAGGCGTTCTCGCGCCCCACGCGTCGCCCACGCGATATGCGGCGTGATGTAACAGTTCCGGGCCTTCAGCAGTGCATTGTCCGCAGCCGGCGGCTCAGTGCCAACCACGTCCAGACCCGCACCACCAATCTCCCCCTTATTCAGAGCTTCCGCCAGAGCCGTCTCATCTACCAGCCCGCCCCGGCTCGTGTTGATAACAAAGGCGCTGCGCTTCATTAACGCCAGCCGTTCTTTGTTCACAAGACCCTCCGTCTCCGATGTCAGCGGACAATGCAGACTCACCACGTCGGCCAGCCGAAACACCTCCTCCAAACCCACCAGCCTGCAACCCTTAAATGCCGGTGATGGCTTTACCACGTCATAACCCACCACCTTCATACCAAACGCCTGCGCCAGCTTCGCCGTCGCCCGCCCGATTCTGCCAAGCCCGATGATACCCATCGTCAGCCCTTGGATCTCGATTAACTCTCCCTCCCAGTAGCAGAAATCCTCGCTCGCGCTCCACCGCCCGGCCCGAACAGTCTCCGAATGATGACCCACACGTTGTGTCAGATTCAGCACGTGGGCAAAGACCATCTGCGCCACCGCCTCCGTAGTGTACGCCGGCACGTTCGCCACCGGTATCCCCCGTTTTCGCGCAGCCTCGACATCGACAACGTTGTATCCCGTCGCCAGCACCCCTATATATTTCAGGTTCTCAAGTTGCTCGATGACCTCTGCCGACAGCACCGTCTTGTTCGTCAGGACGATTTCCGCGTCCTTCGCCCGCTCGACTGTCAGCTCTGCCGCCGTCCGCTCGTACACCGTACAAGGCCCGAGCTCCTCTAAACCCTTCCAGCTAAGGTCACCCGGATTAAGAGTATACCCGTCCAGCACCACGATTCGCATTGTCCCATCACTTGCCGTTTCAGCCATAAAATCAATTCTAAAAAACATACCCCCAAAATGCGAGGTTTCTCTTCATCTTTTTTTGATTTAGCCCCGAATCCCTGCGCAGGCTCCGGACCTAGTCGTCGTTGTAGAACACTTATTTTCCCCGCACGCTGGCGGTCAATTCTTCCCAAATAACTACTATCTCACCGGCGAGGTTTGTCTGCGTCTGTTGAAGCTTTTTGCCCGGCGCACTTTTTATACCGGATTTATTAATCTTTCATGATTTCTGCAGGATCGATACCAACCAGTTTTAAAGGATTATAAAAAGTCATAGCGATTATCTCATCCTCACCCGCAATTCCAATTTTCGCTAGGTAATCTGTACATTCCCGCAAAGTCGCCGAAGACCCGACAAGATGTCCCCCTTTGGGATTATAAAGCCTGCCGTCAGGTTCAAGTATGACTTCATTACCCAAAGTCGTATAACAACCGGGCCCCATCCCCGCTAACGGTGACGCGTCACTTACCAATATACATCGTCGCCAGCCTTTTGTCCGTATAATTGTTTTTATCAGCGAAATCGGCAGATGATGACCATCCGTAACGATCATCGCCCACAGGTTATCATTCCCAAGACCTGCCCATATCGGATTATTGTGTCTGTCAACCATCATAGGAACGCCGTTGCCAAAATGTGTCAATGACTTTGCACCTGCCTCTGCAAGCCTCTCCAGTTCCTCCTGACCCGCCATATGATGCCCGAGAGAAATAGTTATGCCTTGCTCGACAGCATATCTCGTAAACGCAAACGCCCCTTCAACATCGGCACCAATTGTCATAAGCCTGATTTTATTGCCTGAAAATTCTATCATCTGATCCAGCAGCGTTGTGTCGCATGGAACAATCCATTCCGGATCGTGTGCGCCACGAGCACCGGGCTCTGACGAAATGAATGGACCTTCAATATGAAAACCCGGCAATCTCCCGCTGAATTCATCCCTGTCCATCACTTTTGCCATCAATGGCAGATTGCGTTCGTATACTTCAAAAGGACTCGTTATCATCGTCGGCAAAAAGACGGTCGTGCCTGCCCCTATCATTGAACGACATGCCGATGCAAAACCCTCTTCGGTAAGCTCCGGACTGGAAAAATCAATGCCCAGATAACCGTTCACCTGAAGATCAACAAGCCCGGGGTATGATTCATTCAACCTTATTTCCTTAAAATTAATTTCTCAGGACAAAAGCTCCGATGAATCTTCATCAAGAAAAATCCTGCAATCCGGATGCTCCTGAAGTATCGATGCCGGACACATGTTTGTTACAGGCCCCTCAATACTGTCTTTAACAGCTTTCGCCTTTCTCTTGTCAGGAACCGATACTATTACACATTTACTTTTCATTATCTGTTTTATACTCATTGACACTGCCTCGTTCGGCACTTCCTCAATTGAGTTGAACCACCCCTCTCTAGCCTGCTGCTGTCTGCATCTTTCATCGAGTTCAACTACGATAAAAGGTTTGTCCGTTTCAAAATCTGCCGGCGGGTCGTTAAAGGCCAGATGTCCGTTCTCACCGATACCGACAAATGCCGCATCAATACTATGTCCTTCAATGATATCGCCGAGCCTGTCGCACTCTCTCTCGGGATTGTCTGGATCTGGATTGATAAAATGCACCCCGCGCAGGCCCCCGACCTTATCGACAAACCTCTCCCGAAGATACTTCCTGAAACTTGCCGGATGGCTTTCATCAAGCCCGATATACTCATCAAGATGAAACATCACCACTTTGGACCAGTCGATTTCTTCGTGTTGTATCAGGCTCTCGAGTGTCTCGAACTGACTCGCCCCCGTCGCAAGTATTATGTTCGCTTGTTTCTTCTCCCGTATACTCCGTAGAATCACTTCCGCCCCCGCACCCGCCGATGCCTTTCCAAGCTCGCCTTTACTTCCAAAAATATACTTGTCCATCGCACCTTCCGGCTTTGAATCTTCGCAATTTTACGCCCCTTCTTCCGCGACTCTTTAGTTTAGTCTCCGCCCCCATATCTGTCAAACTTTCTTCCCACCGCCAAAAAAAGCTTTGCATCAAAAAAACTCTTAAGCTAAATTGCTTACGAACCATGTAAAAAATTTCGTTCCGCCGTAATATTTTTAATGGACTTCGGATTTATGCCCCTTCACGCCGCCGACATCGTTATCCTCTGTATCTACCTTCTGGGAATTACCGCCGCCGGTATTTACGCCGCTCGAAAAATCCGAAACATAGCCGATTTCTTCATGCCCCGAAGATTCGGCAAACTGATGATGATTATGCATAGTTTTGGTACCGGCACCCACTCCGACCAGGCTGTTACTGTCGCCTCGAAAAGCTTCACAAACGGATTGTCAGGTATCTGGTATCAGTGGTTGTGGCTCTTCGCTACTCCGTTCTATTGGCTTATCGCTCCAATGATGAGACGATTCAGGGCCATTACAACAGCCGATGTACTTGAGGCGAGATACGACAAAAGTGTCGCTGTGCTCTACGCCGTCATCGGCATGGCAAACCTCGCCGTCAGCATCGGCATCATGCTCAAGGGCTCCGGGGCCATCATTCACGCAGCCACCACCGGCCTCGTCTCCTCCAACATCGCCATCTCCGCCATGACGTTGATGTTCGTCATCTATGGCGTCGCTGGCGGCTTGGCCGCGGCTATCATCACCGATTTCGTACAGGGAATACTCACCGTCATATTCTCCTTTATGCTCCTGCCGCTCGTCTTAAATGCTGTAGGCGGACTCTCAGGACTCCACCAATCCATCCACGACCCCGGCATGTTTTCTATCATCGCGCCTTCGGAAATCAGCGTTTTTTACGTCGCCGTCATCGCCTTGAATGGTCTTGTGGGCATTGTCACTCAGCCACATACTATGGGCAATTGCGCCGCCGGAAGAACCGAGTCCGAAGGAAGAGTGGGATGGATGTGCGGCAATTTCATAAAGCGTATCTGCACCGTCGCTTGGTGCTTCACCGGCCTCGCCGCCGTCGCATACTTCGCAGGAAGCGCCGTCGAGCCCGACCAGGTCTTCGGCCTGGTCGCCGCAAAATTCCTCCCGAATATCCTGCCCGGCCTGCTCGGGCTTTTCCTCGCCTCCGTTCTCGCCTCGGTCATGAGTTCATGCGATTCATTCATGATTGCATCCTCAGGACTCTTTACCGAGAACATTTATAAATATATTGTAAAAGACAAAAGCCAGAGACACTATATACTCATCGCAAGGATATCCTCAGTTATTATTGTCGCCGCCGGCGTGACCTTCGCCTATTGGCTGCCAAATGTCGTCAAAGGCCTGGAAATCTTCTGGATGATTAGCCCTATGATGGGAATAGCCTTCTGGCTGGGGCTTTTCTGGAGAAGGACTACCTCCGCGGGCGCATGGGCCGCCGCATTAACCGCTCTCGCAATGTGGTGGCTTACTGCCCAGCCATCTTTTATTTCACTTATGACAGACCTTTCACAAAACTGGCCTCTAAACTTCGTCGTCTCAAAAGAAGACGCAATCCAGATATCGCTGCCCTGGCAGATGATTTTTTATCTCTCTGCCGGCACCTGTGCCGGCGTCGTTGTCAGCCTCCTTACAAAACCGATTGCGGAAGATAAGCTTGATAATTTTTATGCCCTTCTCCGCATTCCGGTCGCGCCAGGCGAAATAGTACCCCGCGTATGCACTGTCCCGCAGGATGCTCACATCCCCCCGAAGCGAAAACTGCTGCCTCTTAAAAATTTCGAGATTCTTATACCCTCCGTTTCTTCCGTGACCGGTTTTATTGCCGGCTGGATTTTCGTCGCCGCCATCATCTACTCCGTCTTCATCATCGCAAATATAAAATAAGTGATCTGTCTTTTATGTTTAACCCCCCAAATTTATTCGCCAGTCCTTTTCAACAACTTCCCCTTGCTTCTTAAATATTTATCCAATCTCTTGCATTGCGATTATATGAATTGCGATTTATTCAAACTCCAATATTATGTTGGATAAGTCAATATAAGACACCTCAAATCTTCTAAACGTCGTTTCAATTTCTCCACTCAGATATAATTTCGTCCCCTCTCTTGCGATAAGCAATTGAGGATACTGTTCTTTTGGGACAGTGCCTAGTATCCTCCACTTGCTATTAGAAAAAGTCGGTTGATCAGGAAAGGTTAACATAAGATTATATATGCTCTCATCCCCCGGATTGATCTCAACTTCAAGGACTTTAAGGCGTTCTCTCTTTATCCTCAGGCCCCAGTATTGTTTTTCCGTCTCGTCTTGTTGGGCCAATGGTCTGCTATCAATATCCTTACATATTTCTTTTAGGCTTACGCTGAGTTTGCTCTCATCGGTTACTGGCAATTGTCTTTCTTTAGATGTTGAGGTTTGTATTCTCGGAGGATAAAACCACTCTTTTATGGTTTTAAGATTAATTAATAGAGTTGTGATTAGTACCAGGCCACTTAGTACCCCAATAATCTTGGCCAATCTTTTTTTATACCATGGTTTATGTGCTACAAACATTCCTTCTCGTTCACTTTTTGCGTCCTTACTTCCCCCTGTCTTGATAACGTGAGAAGAGCTTGCTTTTTGGGGGAGGGCATTCTTTATTTGTTGTATCTCTAATTCACGTTTTTTCCGATGGCTAAGTTCCAGTTGACTACGACAAAACATGGGGCCCTTTTCAACTACTTCTTTTTCCCATTCCCATTGATAGCTACCATGAGGTCTTTCAATATGCACGTAGTCACGTTCAATTTTTGGGTGTTTATAGTAGAAAAATTTTGTTTCGGTTATCCTTATATCACCACGATTAATAGCAGTCTGCAAGAGACTATCCGGCTTTGTTCCTTTCTCGTGAAAATAATAAAACTCATATTCAGGTTCAAGAAATAGAAGTCTAACCAACTCTTGGATGTCTTCGTCTGTTACGAAATCACCCTTTTCTGAAATACGAAACCTACTTTCCTTAATCGAAGAAGGGGTAATATCAGGAAAGACAGGAATACCTTTCTTGGGCAGAATCTTGCCATTTCCTGAATTTACTTTTCCGGGTTGTGTTTCTACTTTTCCGTCCACACGAGATACTACTACATCAGTGGAGCGAAAAGGGTGGAGTTTATATACCTCATCTATTTGTTCTAATTTGTAACTATCTCCTCGCAATCTTGCATTCAAATATCCCACAACAGCTCCAAGTTTTTCGGGACAACTTAAATATTCTCGAGGGTCTGCGACCTGTTCGATTAGCTGAACAACTGCATCGGGATTATTTTCATTTGCAGTTATCAAAACCTTACGAACTGAAGATACTCTGGAATTACTACCTATATGGAGTTCTATTCCCGCGGCGCCTAAGAAGTGTTCAAGTTCGGGTCCAGTACGGTAAATTCCAATCCGGTCTCGCCTGTCTCCCAAACCTAAACCGCCAGTTACAACTTCTACTAGTGCGGTAATAGTTTGAATGGAAAAATAACCCATTGGAATCGTTCTCTTCTAAATACTATTTGCTATTGTATTCTTTCTTGTGGCTAAATATTCTTTTGTCAAAAAATACAAACTACAGATACAAACCACGGCAGGAGTTTGTCCTGAGAAATACCGAAGGAAAATACTTGATACGAATGAAATCCCTTTGCCAGAAATTATAACCTCACCTATCCACAACTACAACTATTTTAAGTCAGCTTCAAAAGCCGAGCCGATACCGGCCGGGTGGTCGATGGCGAAGCTCTGTGACAAAGTTTACTTTGGGAGCCGAACTTGCCAAGAACACCAAGGTGACTGACTACTCTCTGTGTTCTCTGTGAACTCTGTGGCTAAAAACACCTAAATTAACCAAATTCCCCATTTTAAGAAATCCCTCACCCCCCACAGACTAAAAGAAAGAAAAAGCGCGAACTTACCCCAAAATTGTCAAAAAAAGCGCAAAAAAGCACAAAAAATGCACAGTTTTTACAAAAAAGTGCGCGCTTTTTACGAAAAAATACCAATTTTTCACCATTTTTTTGTCGCATTCGCGCACCAAACCTACCATTTTACGCCAAATCCGGCTTTGCAGAATCAAAGACTTGCAAATTTTTTCAAAAAATCCGAAAAAACCCTTGCTTTTTCAAACAAACGTTTTAAACTTTAGTATGAAACAACTGTTTTAAGGATTCGATTATGCAAAATCTAACAGAAAATAAACAATCCAACCATACCACAAACAACGCCAAAAACCGCCTCCTCGGTGCCGCTGAGGCCGTTTTTGCCAAAAAAGGATTCGATGCCGCCTCCATCCGGGATATCACCGCTCAGGCCAAATGCAACGTCGCTGCCGTAAACTACCATTTCGGCAACAAGGAAAATCTCTACAACGAACTCTTCCGCCGACGACTCTCCGAAATGCGCGAAATTCGCCTGAAAAGCATCGAAACCGTAATGGCCCAAAAAGAACCTAAACCCTCTCTGGAGCAGCTCTTACACGCCTTTGCGGTGGCCTTTCTCGAGCCTTTTTTCGACCAGGCCTCCGGCCCGCTGTTCATGAAGCTCATGGTCCGCGAAATGTCAGACCCACGCCTCCAGAAGCAAATGTTCGTCGAAGAACTCGTAAAACCGACACTAAAAAGCCTCGGCAATGCTCTAACAGCCATTTGTCCCGGCCTTACAAGGGAAAAAGTTATCCTTTCAATCATATCACTCGTCGGCCAGCTCATTCAAATTATGCGTATGTCAGAATTATTTGATGTTCACGAAGTCCTTGGCTCTAAAGAACTTACGTTCGACCAGATGATAGACCACATCGTTGAATTTTCCGCCGCCGGAATCAGGGCAAACATCAATCAAACTACCGAATGAACAAATTGGAATAATATATCAATAGCGTACGGATATGGGTGCAAAACCAAAAACCATTTATCTCCTTATAGCCATTACAGTTATGTTCTCCGGCTGTAACGTCGGCCCAAAATACTCAAGGCCGCAGACTCCCGCCGATACTATCGCCTTTGTTCACGCCGGAAAACATATTCGGGACACAAACGACTTTTCCCAAATCGGAAAATGGTGGCAGCGATTCGGCGACCCCGTAACCACCGAACTCGTAAACCGTGCCCTGGAAAACAATTACGACCTCAGAGCCGCCGCCGCCAGGGTCCTCCAGGCCCGTGCCGCTCTTGCCGAAGCTACTGGAAGACAGCTCCCCGAAGTATCTTACAACTTCGCACGGTCCCGCGGAAAAACCTCATTTAATTTCGGCGGCGGTAGATTCAGCAACCTAAGCACCTCCTTTTCACAGGACATCAGCGTCGCGTACATCCTCGACCTCTTTGGAAAACTAAGACACGCAGAACGCGCCGCATGGGCCGACCTGCTCGCCTCGAAAACGAATGAGGACGCCTTGATTAATTCGATCATCGCCAGCGTTATAAAGGCAAGAATCGACATCGCAACCACGCAAAATGCCCTGCAAATCGCTCGTGGAACCACCGAAAGCCGCCAAAAAACGCTCAATATCGTGGAACGCCGCTATGCCCAGGGCCTTGTCGGCCCCGTCGATGTAAGGCTGGCGAGAGAAAATCTCGCCGCTGCAAAGGCTACCGCCACGGCCCTTGAGCTTTCACTCATAAAGGCCCATCACGCCCTGGACGTACTCGTGGCACGACAGCCCGGCTCTGCAGAATATCTGCCTGACACTCTGGCGGATTTGCCCGACTTACAGCCTGTGCCCATTGGTCTGCCCGCTTCGCTCCTGGACCGCAGGCCCGACGTACAGGCCGCTGAATTCGCCCTGAAGTCGGCTAACGAGCAGATTGGCGTCAGCATAGCCCAGTTATACCCTGATTTGACACTATCAGCCTCATATGGCCGAAGTGCCGACATTTTTGACGACTTGTTCATTCACGAAACTGAAATTTATTCCGCTCTAATCGGCATCACCCAGCCGATTTTCAAAGGCGGACAACTCCGGGCACGAGTCGAAGGCTCCAAGGCAAGATACGAAGAGTTAGCTGCAAATTACGCAAATGCGGTTTTAGCCGCCATCAGAGAGGTTGAGGACGCACTGGTTAGCGAACAGATGCTCCAGGAACAGCTCAAGCATGTTGAAAAACGTTTCACAGAAGCAAACGCTGCGGAAAATCTCTCCACCCAAAGGTATCAGCGGGGCGTAGAGAGCATATTGACGGTTCTTGAGTCTGAACGAAGGCGTCGCCTGGCAGAAAACGAACTGGCGCTTCTCAAAGGGCGTATTTGGACAACAAGGGTTAACCTTTTCCTGGCCCTGGGTGGTGATTGGACACAAGAATCGCAGATTCAGACCCGGTAGGAACACACAAATGAGAAAAAAAATGAAGATTAAAGCCTTCCTGGCAGGAATATACGGCAAGTTCCAGCAGTTGCCAAAGGGCCGCAGGCAAGCACTTCTTGTGGTAACTATTTTAGCTGCTGCGGTATTGGGTGTAGTTCTTTTAAACGTGTTTAAAAAATCGCCCGAGCGCGTGGAAAAAGAAAACCCCACGCCCCTTGTCCGAACCGAGCTAATACAGCGCAAGGACATTCAAATGATTGTCAGCGGCTACGGCACCGTCAAACCACGCCTGCAGGTGGAAATCGTGCCCCAGGTTTCCGGCAAAATCGTCTACGTTAATCACAACTTCAGAGCAGGGGGGTTCATCAAAGCCGGCGAAACTCTTTTACAAATAGACCCCCGCGATTACGAATTGGCTCTGCAGCAGGCCGAGGCACTCGTCGCAGAAGCCCAGGTAAGGCTCGATATGGAAAAGGCCGAAGCTCAGGTCGCAAGGAATGAATGGGAGCAGATAAATCCGGGCACCGAACCATCATCGCCACTGGTTCTCCGTGAACCTCAGATACGTCAGGCCCAGGCCCAACTCGAATCCACAAAGGCGCAACTGGCCAAGGCAGAGCTAAATCTCGAACGCACAAAAGTATCTCTGCCCGTCGATGTAAGGATAATTGACGAAAAAGTCGCCCTCGGCCAGTATGTCATGACCGGTCAGTCCCTCGGCTCAGCTTATGGCCTCGAAATCGTTGAAATTGAAGTACCCATTGAAGACTGGGAGCTTGCCTGGTTCGATATTCCTGACGACTCTGTTTCGTTTAATGGCCAAGGCCCAACCACCGAGGAAACTCTCGCCAGCGTCGAAGCTGACTTCGCAGGAAAAAGACATAGCTGGACAGGGCGCGTAATCCGCACCACAGGCCAGGTGGACGAAACTTCCAGACTTGTCTCGGTTGTTGTCGAGGTCTCAAAACCGTTCGAAAACACTGATTCCAGACCGCCGCTTATGCCCGGCACATTCGTCGAGGTGTTCATCAAAGGCAACTTCCTGAAGAACGCTGCTGCTATTCCTCGATACGCCGTACACAATGGAAATGAGGTTTGGGTCGTTAACAATAATCGCCTCCACATCCAACCCCTGCAAATCCTTCGCAGAGACACTGATTTCGTCTACGTTGTCTCCGGCATTGAGGACAACACCGTAATCGTTGTCAGTTCCCTGGATGCAGTAACCAACGGCATGGAAATACGTACTGAATCTGGACAAAAGCCCATACCGCAGGAGAGCCCACAAAAATGAACCAAGCTTCGGACAACAATAGAGGGCCTCTGGCCTGGTTCGCGCAAAATCATGTCGCAGCGAATCTTCTGATGCTTTTAATTATCTGCTCCGGCCTGCTTACCATATTCACGATAAAGGTCGAATTCTTCCCAGAGATGAGTTTGGACATGATAACAGTAACGGTCCCGTATCTCGGCGCCTCGCCTGACGACGTCGAAAATGGCGTTGTCATGCGCGTCGAGGAAGCCATCGCTGCGGTCGACGGCATAAAAAGACTAACCGCCTCTGCCGCCGAAGGCGCAGGCATGATTTTTGTCGAAGTCGAAGAATACGCCGATACGCAGGAAGTGCTCGATGATATAAAAGCAGAAGTCGACAGAATTATAACATTTCCCGAAGAAACAGAAAAACCGATCATCACTGAAATTGTTACTCGCCATGAAGTCATAACAATCGTACTGTACGGCGATGCCTCGGAGAAAACACTCAAAAAGTTGGCTGACTCAATTCGCGACGACCTCACAGCACTGGGAAATATAAGTCAGGTCGATGTGGCAGGCGTCCGGCCCTATGAAATCTCCATCGAAGTTTCAGAAAAAACCCTGCGTCGGTACGGCTTGAGTTTCGACCAGGTGGCGAACGCAGTAAGACAATCCTCAATTGACATTCCTGCAGGTTCGGTCAAAACCATCGGAGGAGAAATACTCGTCAGGACCGAAGGCCAAAGATATTACGGGCCGGAATTCGAAAAAATAATCGTGCTTACCCGCACTGACGGGACGAAAATAAGGCTTGCCGATATCGCTACCGTTAGGGACGACTTCGAAGATATCGACCTTTACTCGAGATTTGACGGCAAAAAAGCCGCGCTGGTTAAGGTCTTTCGGGTAGGAGAACAAGGCGCCCTCGACGTCGCCGATACTGTCAACAAATATGTCGAAGACAAAAAGGAAATGCTTCCCAAAGGCATTTCAATAGCTACATGGAAGGACACCTCGGTTCTCCTGCGTTCGAGAATGGACCTGCTTACCAGAAATGCTTATGTCGGTCTAACGCTTGTTTTTGTCTGCCTAACCCTATTTTTGAATATTCGTCTGGCCTTCTGGACGACAATGGGCATCCCCATATCGTTCCTCGGCGCCTTCTGGCTCATGCCCAGGTTCGGTGTCTCACTAAACATGATTTCGCTCTTTGCCTTCATAATGTCACTTGGTCTGGTCGTCGACGACGCCATTGTCGTCGGTGAAAACATCTTCTCCTACCGACAAAGGGGGCTAAGTGGTACACAGGCCGCTATAAAAGGCGTCAGAGAAATGGCCGCACCGGTAACAATGGCCGTCCTCACAACAGTATTCGCCTTTCTCCCTCTGCTCTACATCCTCGGAATTATGGGAAAAATACTTCGCGTCATCCCAATAGTCGTAATAAGCGTTCTTGTGGTAAGTCTTGTCGAAGCGCTGCTGATACTGCCTGCTCACCTTTCATCAGCCGCCTTCTCAGGTAAATTGAAAAAGGTCCGGTTATTAGACAAAATCGCCCACCTTTTTGCATTTGTGGATAAAATCCAAATATGGACAGAGGCAAGGCTGGAAAACTTTGTAAAGGGCCGTTTTGCAAATCTCGTCGTTCGTGCCGTAAAATGGCGATACGTAACTCTGTCAATCGGCATTGCTATCTTCGTTATGACAATCGCCTACATCGCTGGTGGATACATGAAGATTGTTTTTTTCGACTCCATCGAGGCGGATAACATGGTTGCCACATTAACAATGCCTCAAGGCACGCCCGCCGAGCAAACCCAACAGGTTGCTGAAAAAATCGAAAGGGCGGTCGAACAGGTCCGGCAAGAAGTCGATGCCAAGCGCCCCGAAAAACCTTCTATCATAAAACACATTGCAACCACAATTGGCTCCCAGCCAGCATCTCAAGGTGGCGGGCCCGTAAGAGGTATCGGAACAGGCTCTGCTGCCCATCTGGCAGAAGTCGATGTAGAATTGCTCAGCGGCGAGCAGCGAGATGTCAAATCTACTTATATGGAAAGTCGCTGGAGAGAAATCGTAGGTGAAATCCCGGGAATATCTTCACTGAAATTTTTCTCCGAAATCTTCAATGCAGGAGAAAAGGTAAACGTCGAGCTCTCTCACAAAGACTGGGACACCTTGCTAAAAGCCGTGGATAATCTGAAAGAAATCCTCCGTCAATATACCGGCGTCGGGGACATTACTGACAGCTTTGAACCCGGAAAGGCCGAATTAAAATTAGAGATTAAAGACACCGGTCGTACTCTCGGTCTTACACTTTCCGACCTCGCAAGACAGGTCAGACAGGGTTTCTATGGTGAAGAGGCACAGCGCATCCAGCGGGGGCGTCATGACATACGTGTCATGGTTCGATATCCTGAAGAAGAACGTAAAAGCCTCGCTGACATTGAAAACATGAGAATAAGACTCTCCGACGGAACTGAGATACCCTTCAAAACCATGGCAGACGTCAAATACGGAAGGGGATACGCAACGATCCGTCGCGCAGAGCGCAAACGGGTCATAAACGTCACCGCGGATGTCGACGAAACCCTCACCAATTCTCGAGAAATTAACAAAGAGCTTGACAAAAACGTACTTCCAAGCCTGATGCAGCAGTATCCGGGGCTCCAATACAGGTTCGCCGGCGAAGAACGCGAAAGAAGGGAATCCTTCAGCAGCCTTTATGTCACCTTCCCGCTTGCCATGCTTGCAATCTATGGCTTGCTCGCCGTGCAGTTTAAAAGTTACTTCCAGCCTGTCATTGTTATGTCCGCTATTCCGTTCGGTATAGTCGGTGCCGTAATCGGCCATATACTGATGGGTTTTGTCTTCATGACAAAATTCAACCTCGGCCTGCTCTCAATGTTTGGCATCGTAGCGCTCTCAGGTGTCGTTGTTAACGACTCGCTTATCCTCATCGACCTCATCAACCGAGAACGAAAAAGCGGCATCAAGCTTAGCCAAATAGTCCGCGACTGCGCAACAAGAAGGTTTCGGCCAATAATGCTCACTACCCTGACAACTTTCTTCGGACTTGCACCCATGATGCTTGAGCGAAGCCTCCAGG